>JGI24699J35502_11133624_pt1 | contig 12680 bp, 14 predicted proteins | sample TergutMp193P4_FD_35502 | JGI IMG/M metagenome (IMG submission 35502) | reverse complement strand
CATCACTGTCATCACCGACGCCACCCTCGTGAGGATGCTGTTGGTACCGGCGACCATGACCATCCTTGGCAAGTGGAATTGGTGGGCCCCGAAACCTATGCAGCGGGTGTACGACAAACTCCACATCGTCCACTGACGTGAGGGGGCGGGCATTCGCCCATCCCGGAATGGAAGTCCACATTGGGGCACAGCATCGTGAGATGACGTGGTCGTTCAGTCATCGATATGAGATGCATGGTTCATGAGGACTGTGACAGCTCGTGAGAGGACGTCCCGCTGGCGATCATTTGCAGGATAGCCAACGATCGCGGCGGAGATATCAGTGATGGCGCTATCAGCGCTCCACAACAGGCCGTTATGGTGGTGAGCGATGAAGTCATCGTAGATCTCGGTGAGGACTTGGCCGTAATCCAACGCGAGAGTGGCGACATCTCGTTCGGTCGCGTCAGGCCCAATGGCATGCAATCTTTCTTCCAAGGCGATCAGGTCAGAGGCACTGGGAAAGGTGGGTAGCTGATCAATAAGACTATTCAGTGCCTCAGAATCGTCTCCACCTGCGAATCCAGCCACAGTGTTGATGAGTGCAATTGTCGCTGTGTCCATATTCTGTGCACCCAAGCGTTGCAGGGCAGCAACATAGCGGGCAAATTCGGGCAGAGTGTCGACCGGGAGTTGGGTTCGAAGGAGTTCCCCGATGACACGTCGCTGAGCTTGGATCTCTGTTACTCGATCGGCTAATGCTCGATCGAGATTTTCAAGCTGCCGAACAGTATGAGTGCCATCGGGCGCTGACAATAATTCGGCCACGTCATCCAGTGTCAAACCCAATGAGGTCAGTCGTCTGATTTGAAGAAGGGGCAGAAGGTGCTCTCTTGTGTAGATCAGGTTTCCGCCCTTGCGTACTGACACTGGAATGAGCCCAATCTGTTGGTAATAGCGCAGAGCTCTCTCTGTCATTCCAACCAAATTGGCAGCCTGTTTGATGGAGTACTCGAGCCGATTCGTTGATTCAACATGGTGACCCTTAGTAGCTCCTGAGCGTTGCGAGCCGTCAGTCGTTTTCGTCATAACTACAATGACACACCCTGACCCTACGGCAATGTCACGTAGAAGAAGATACGAAAGTACCACGGATTCGAACTCAATGTGAGTGGAACAGTCGTTGAACCTTGGTTGGCGCTCATTGGGCTTGTCTTCATCCCAGTATTTTTCACTGTGTTGGGTGCTCTGCGAATCAGAAAGGCTGTGAAATAACGAGCTTCCCACTTCCAACTACATATTTTACTCTTGAAGGGCCAGTGTTCCGTCCCATGGTGATCCAGTGCCCCGTTGAGAAGTGAGCCACTCTTCCGGTCCGGATTGAGCCAGTTGTGTACTAGTGAATGTCATGATTATTGTTATTTTGATTTTTATAGCATCTCTGTTGTCCCCTGCCCTCTCACTATGCATCGAGTCCACCCCTTGTCAGTGATGCTTCGCGTCTCTTCGGGATGGCTTTGCGGGCTACCTGACTGCTCATCGACCAACGGAACGTCGACTTTCCCAGAATTTATATGCCCGTCGAATCCGTTGTAGCTATCAAGGGTTGAGAACTCCACCTTGCTCGGATCGCTTTTCGCTTTCCGAGCAAAGTGGAGCATTTTTGCCTGGTTCGGGCAGACCAGATTGTTGAATTACCGACTCTTGAGCCAGATCAACAGCAACACAGGCAGTGCTGGGTAAAGCATGTCTCCTCCTTTCAATTTCCTGTGATATTCGTCTGGACGGATGCACCCTCTCTCATACACAGTTATGTGTTATTGGTAATGTTTGTCGAGGTTGCAGTGAGACCGTCAGGTTTTTGCAATGGATCTCTTCATTCCGGGTGCGATCCATTCAGATCCTGAAGGTATGCGTGAGCAGTCCGTTCAATCTGTCATCAACTCCTGCTTCTCCGCCAGATGTAGGATCCAAATCCGAGGAGGATGACTGCAACAACAACACAGGAGATGGACACGGCCATACTCCCCATCGTGGAACCGACAACAGTACCCAACATAGCAACCGTAGCTGACATGAGGATTAGTGTGAATGCCTGTTGGCTCGTCGCGGTATTTTTCTTTTCTTTCATTGTGTTTTCCTTTCAAGTGATATCTCGTAATCATTAAGGTGAAGTCCCTGTAGCCGTCGTTTCTATATGAAGGGTTGGGGCATGGGTAAGCCGTCCCAGCTGTCGAATGTGGAATGCCGATTCCAGGTGACAGCTTCAGACATTCGTAAGGGAACCAGTTCGGGCGCGATGACCTTCACTGCGTTCCAGCCGAGGTCTTGGATGGCAGCGGGTAGTCGTGCCGATAGGTTCACAGTGTAGGCAGCACCGACACAGGATGACCAGGTCCCAGCAAACGATGTGTTAAGGCCGCCAGTTGTGGGGCAGCTTCGAACCCAATCTTGCCAGCGTTGTGCAGCGGCTATTCCTTCATGAGAAGCCCACCAGAGGGAACGTTGTCGGTCATCGGCAAGTGGTAGGGGAGGAGGCGGGGTTTGCGGTGGCTTCTGGCTGACGATGTTGAGGAGAAAAGCTCGCACCTGGAGAGCTTCTTGGAGGGATCGGACCGCACCATCCATGTAGGATCGTTCCAATCCGAGTCCAGCGGCGGCCAGGCGTCCCTCCGTGTCGACGATCATCGTCATTGACGCACTCGTTTCGGTCGTGCCGGTAATGGGTAGAACTGCTGTGATAACTTCCAGTTTGAGACGCTCACAGGCTTGCAAAAGTGTGGCTAGTCGATGATCCCTGAGCGAACTGTCGTTAACGCTGAAGAACCGCACCCGAGTGTCATCTTTTTCGTCCCAGGCTCGCATGGCCGCGTCACGTTCGAGGAGTTCCTTACAAGCGCGTTCTATGGCGTCGGTGAGACCAGCTCCCGATGAGGCTCCGGATGGGCCAGGGTCACACATACCGTCGTCATCACGGAGCGAGTGGAATGGGTAATCTACTGCTCCAGCGGGTATTGACACGGTGGGCGCTTCAGGAGACAGGATAGGAGCAGCCTGGTAGCACCAGGTTTCCATACCGTGTAGACATGGGTTCCAGAGGAGACCTCCGTCAATATCCACGAGGTGAAGCTGTGGTTGTGGACCTTGTGGTCCTGGCATGAGAGCATATCTTTCCACAGCTTCTCCTGCGCCTCGTATGAGGGCTGAATTCAGCTTCAGGTCAGCAGCACCGACCAGCGTGAGGTCGAAATCCCCTACTTGCGAGTCTGATCTGAGAACAGATTGGCCAATGTCGGACACCACGGTCCACAGCACAGAATGCTGCTGGTCGGGCTGTTCCACGTATACTTGCCGCGATAGGCCTGTTTGGGGGAGTAGGGTTTTTGTAAAGTCTAGTTGCATGGTGTTATTCCTTCATTGATGACGGATCCGATGTCATTGACACTGAGTTGGCGCAGTGCTGGGGACCAACGGCTGAACCGATCCTTAACAGAATGGGCCACGATGGCGCTGTCGGCTGACAACCTTTTCGTGAGCGGGGGAATGGGGACTGTGTGTGAAGAAGTGAGTAGACCATCAGTAGAGGATGGGGCTATGCCAAGGATTTGTAAGACATGTAGCGCTCGTCCATGATCACCCCAGCGGGTGTCCCCTTCCAGAACTCGTCGCAGCCATGGCCAGAAGAGTCGGAGGCTGGCTTCATTCTTCGTCACCGACAATGCCATCGACAGTTCTGTGGCGAGAATCCATAGCAGAGAGGGTGTCAATCCGCGAGCTTGCAAATCGGGGCCTGTGTGTGTTGCCGCGCTCAACAATGCGATACGCAGCCGAAGTGTGTCATCGGGGGCGCTTTCGCCCAATGCGGTGAGAAAGTCAACGCAACGGTAGAGATGGGAGATGGCCCAGCGGTCAGCGATTGGCAACAGACTGGGGCTTGACACGTAGGCGCCAGCGAGACGGAAAAGGATCTCCCAGACTCCCCACAGGATCAGATCAGGCGGTCCAGCGTTGAAGAACGGGTCATATACGGACACCTCGGGGCGCGCACCTTGTTGCAAAACGATGGTTTTGACAAACTGGTTCTGGTCTGGCAGTGAAGTCGTGAGGCAAGCTCCTGTGTTATTTTCAGAGCCTGTCCCCACCGTGGTAGGGATAGCAACGAGATGACCCGGATGCTGGGATGGTGCCGAGATGATGATCACACCGTTTGTCACAGCCCTTGCTGCAAGCCATGTCTCGTATTCTGTGTCGTGCCTAATGAGGCCAAGTGCTAGTTTGGCGCGATCGATGACCATTCCCCCTCCGATGGAGATGAGGCAACCATCCCGGTTGATCACTCCACGAACTTGGTCAGCTAAGTCATGAACAGTCTCAGGGGTGGTTTGTCCATCAATCGAGACGACTGAGACCTGTGGACTGAGGACATCTGTCAGGCGAGGATACAGGTTCTGGTCGACGATAACGCATACCGGTCCAGCGTAAAGAGCTTCATTGAGCAGTTTTAGTCCTTCGCCTAGTCCGATCCTCTGAGTCAGGGCTGTTTTCTTGTCCTGGGCAAGCCAGGGAAGGTCCCCGGTTTTCCTGCTGATCATCGCCATGGCTGCACCACCGCCGTCACCACGTCACAGATGGTGGCCCACTCGTCATCTGTGGTGAGGAAGTTGGGCACCAGTTGGAAACCGTGAGGAGCTGGTTGGATGATCACACCAAGCTGTTTGGCTTGTCGAACCAACCCCATCCCAATCCCAGCCTCCTCTAGGCATCCGCTGGAGTCGCGAAGTTCGACCCCTCGCAGGCACCCGCGTCCTGTCGTTGTCAGGCGTGGGCTGGACTCTGCCAAAGATGTGAGAAAGGCATCCATCTTGGTGGCCAAGTGGGCAGCTTTCGTTTCCACATCCAGTCGTTCATACTCTTGCAGAGTGGCGAGAATGGCGGCGCATGCAGGGGGGGATCCAGCCTGGGTCTCACCATGGAGGAAAACTGTGCCAGTGTCGGTCAATAGGCGTGCGACGCGTTTTCCAAGGAGCACCGCAGAGGTAGCGCATACCCCATTGGTTAACGCTTTACTGAGTACGAGCAGATCCGGGGTGGATGGCCACTCGAGTGTCGCGAAACGCGGTCCTGTCCGGTAGAAGCCGGTTGCCACCTCGTCCGCGATCAAAAAGAAGCCGTATTGGTCTCTGGCTTCGCACAGCAAGTTGATGACATCCCTTGGCACTGTGTAGGCCCCAGAACCCAACACCGGTTCAATGATCACTGCGGTTAGTCTGGATCCCACTCGTTCAAGTGCTTCACGCACACCATCCATGTTCCTATAGTCGATCTTCATATGGTTGCGGCTGCAGGACGTGTATAGCGACTGCAGCATATCTTGCCCTGTGGCGTCGATGGAATCCCCCACAGTGCCGTGGTAACTACCAAGAAAGCTCAACACAATTTGGCTGGTAGAACTTTCCAAGGTATGACACTGTTTGGCTAAACGTATCGCTGTGTCAACAGCGCTGCCACCCGATGTGCAAAACAGGACGCTGGCGTACTCATCAGGATTGGCGAATTCGAGCAGTGCTTCTGCTGCTTGTGTTGCGAGGGTGTTGCCGCGTCGGAACAGCGACGCGGTGGACAGTGTCAGACACGCTTCGTAGATGGCTTTCGCAATAGTTGTATTGCCATATCCCAAACTCGCGTTCCACAGGCCACTAATAGCACAGAGGGCCTCGCTACCATCAGCGAAGTGCAGACGTGACCCGGTCGCTGAGGTCACTTGTTGGCTGACCTCTCCCCACGATGGGGCCGAGGTGAAGAATTCCATACATGCCGTCATGTCAGACATCAGCGCTCTCCTTTCGGGCCACGACCAGGTACAGGCGACAGTTTGCGGTCACTTCTGTAGATGTCGACATCACCGGTGACACTGTCACCTCAGCGAATCCGACTTCATAGAGTTCATCCACCAGTTCGGACAGGGACACTAAATGGCTCACGCTCTGCCACGTTGTTGGCTGGTCGTCATCGGGGGTGCCAAGGTTTTCCACGGAGGTGGTTCTTGTTCGTTTTTCTGCGTCGATCGTGACACTCACTCTCAAGCCTGGCGTGGCGACCTCGTTGAAATGAGGGGTTTCATCGTCGGTGACTTCGAGAAGAGTGAGGACGAAGATCCCGTTCGGATCCAAGTGTTGAAGGACATTCTCTTCAAGGAGACGACGGTCGCCAGCGCCAAACAAGGTGATGGTCGAAGCTGCCACGATCACTGCTGAGAATCTCTGATCGAGGTGTACGGTGCAGGCATCCGCCTGGATGAGCGTGACATTGGTGAGCCGCTCCGATTCGAGTTTTCGATCTAGAAGATCGAGCATGTCTGGAGAATTGTCGACGGCGGTGACATGTGGCGCGGTTTTGGCAATTGGCACGGTGACCCGTCCAGAACCTGCCCCCAATTCGAGGATGGCCCCCCGATGGTTTCGGATAACGCCGAGGATCTCGCGTATCTCAGAGGTATCCCCTTGCACGAGTCGATCGTACAGTTGGGCTCCTTCATGGGTGTAGAGGTCGGTGGCTACCATTCGTGTACGCTCCTGTCAGATAGTGGTCGATTGCGGAACGCGCAGGCCAAGCCGGGTATACAAAGTGACCGCGTCGGCATCGGTCAAACGTGCCAAGCCAAGCGTTTCCAGACAACTCGTACTTGGAGTGACACCGATGGCGTAGGCGTACACAGCTTCCGCGACAGCCGCAGACACTTTCCCGCCTCGCGTGCTGCCAGGATCGACCAACCAGTACGTGTTCGCGGCGTCCCGCAGAAGGTACGGGTCTGAAGGGCCCAGGTTGTTGTCATCTAGACCGAAGGCTTGCCATGCGAAACCACTGACCCACCATGTGCTGGTTTGGTGAATGCTCATCAGTTGGATGGCACGGATCGCCCCAAGGTAGCGTTGAACAGGACGGAGTTCCTCGTCTGGCATCTGATCGATGTCGGGGGGAAGAATCCGGCATTCATCCGGCCACTGAAGTGACTCTGGTGAGATGTCTTCACCTGTCAGCCCGGCGGTCATTGAGCCATCAGGCCTGACTAAAATGCGCTGAACCTGGTCGCGATGGTTCCTGCGTAGCCAGGCTTGCAAATCAATCAGGGTGATGTGAGAGTTGAGCAGATGGGTCGGGAAACGGCCCTCAGCCATGGCGATCTCCGCATCTTGGTGCAATGCATGCACGTCGGCTTGATCCGTGATGGAAATCGCTGCTGCAGAGGCCAATTGCATGTAGCCAATAGTTGAATAGCTCTCAATAGCGACTGCCACATGCCTGCCCAAGCCGATCTCTGCGTCAGTGGTGGCAAGCTCGCCCCAGTACTCGACAACCTGTCGCTGACCGACGAAAGCAGAGTCTGGTTTGAAGCCCTCCGGAACAAAGATGATACCCTGTCCGGCGATGGGTTGATTTGGCGTTTCCCGTCCTGCGACGACAATATCGACGAGTTGGGTATCGGTGGATGAGGCGGGTTGACCCTCCAGCCATCGCTGGAGACGTTGCGGATGCTCATGGGTATGGTGATCAAACATGTCTATTTTCCTTTCTGAGTGCATGTGTTTTGTGATCGATTAGGTGAGGCGGTCGATCAGGAACTGAATCCTGCCGAGGATGGTGCTCTTCTCAGCTTTGATGCGAGCTGAGACGGGGTAGCTATTTCCGATGGGGAGGGTGTCGAGAGGGTAGCAAAGTCCCGGCACTTCAGCCGAGATGCCTTTCAACGGCGCCACATCAGTGATGGGGATCGAACAAGCAGTCCCCTGCCCTGTCACTGTTGTGGTGCCCAGAGGACGTCCGGGAATCACACCTGGTGTGGTGTAGGTCACAATGTCCCCAGGCTCGATGAAGACGACATCATCGTCCACCATGAGCACAGTTTGATCGCCGACGACTGTGATGCCACCCGCCACGCCCAATGGGATGGGCACCATCGTGACGAAAGCTGTCATGGCCGCCACGAGGACGGCAAGTGCTCCGATGCGCACAACCAGGTGTTTCACGTGACGAACCACTTTCGTGTAGGCGTTCCATATGACACGAATCACCAAGGCTGCCGCTACAGCGAAGCCTGCCAGTGAGAGGTAGTCTCCCAGCGACCCCACGGCAACCAAGACGGAGTCAAGAGTCAGGACGGCCACTCCGACGAGGATGAAGGGGAACAGAAGGCAACCGATGGCATACAGCGCCCATCCAAAAGATAGATCATTGTCGCGTTGAGAATGACGGCCATTGAGTAGGTCGACAATCGTGTCATAGAACCGGCCCATGGTGATCGTACGCAGGTTGGGACGATCAAGATACCCGGCAAGAGCCACATAACCATCAAGCTTCACAAGAGGAATGGCATCAAGAACAGCATATGCGTACTGGACAACTCCGAACATCATGAACTCAGTCGCCCACGATGTGGCCGCCGTCTCTCCGATGATGATGGACAGACTGCCAATAAGCGCCTGCGCTTGGATGCCTGCGAGAGCCACTTTGACCCGTTGCCGGGGGGTAATCCGCCAAGCATCAGTCACATCACAAAAAAACGCTGGGGTGAAGTAAAACAACATCAGACCCAGGCGGGACGAGGTTCCTCCGAAGCCAACAAGAGTGGCTCCGTGGGAAAATTCGTGGACAAATGTCGACAAGAAGAATCCGGCGAGGACAGCCAAATAGCCAACGACAGTCAAACTCCCGTGAACAGGGCTGGTGGGATCGGCGATAGCAGCAAGGGCGAGCATCAATCCCACACCCGCACAAACCCAAGTGCCCCAGTAGAATGGCGGCCAGGTGACCAGCCGTGGGATGAACGGGAGTTTGGCGAACAGAGCACTCGGGTTGAGAAGTGTGAACTGGACGGAGAACGACCCTTCTCGATAGATGCGTTTCTTGTGTCCGGATTCAGGCGGACGGACCAGATCGGAGAGATACGTCAGTGTGGTGCGAATCTCATCGACATCTTGATTGCAAATACCTGCCAGCGCATCGAGGTCAAGCTCTGGCGCTGTGGTCCGCGCGCATTCCAACACATCAGCAATAGTCTTGCTCACCCGCGCCACCGGACCATGCGAGTCGGACACAATTACCTTACTGTCATCTTGACTGTCTGCGGATAGGCTGACTGTTTCAATCCATGGGCATTCCAGAGTGTTCATGAATCCGCCTCACTATCCGAGATCTGAGTATTTTGAGCGTGCCAGGCAAATCCCAAGGAGCACGACGAGCCAACCAATGAGTGTGAGGTAACCACCCCACATCGGAAGACGGGCTGAGAAGCCAGCATCGAGAGTGATAGCGCTAATGGCGCCTCCCGGAAGGAATCGGCAAATTTTAGGCAGGATTCCCAATAGAGCACTCTCAATCACTACTGTGTATGCGACGAGGATGACGATTGCCATCGTCAGACGGCGGCAGAGCCAGCCGACGAACATGCCTATGTAGGTCATGACTGCTATGGCGACAATCACTCCCATGAGGATCTTCGTCGTATCAGGACTCCACTCAAAATCAAGTCCGTACGCACGCATCGTTACATCGACCGTGACGACAGCTGCCACTGCACCCACAATCCCGAACAATATAGCGGGTACCGACAGCGCAACCGTTTTAACCAGCAGAAGCCGCCCCTGGCCATTAGCCAGGAACGAGCGTCTAATGACCGCTTGATTGCCGAAATCCCGCGCCCCGATATACGAGCCATAAACCACGGAGAGGAGATACCCGCCAAAGCCCAGACCAACCAGGTTTTCAGTGACTTGATCAGCTTGGAGCACACTCGGGGTCGAGTTTGCAGGCAAACCCTTAACAGTGCCGTAAATAGCAACGGCTGTTAATACGCATGCGGAGATGATAAGGGCGGGTAATATGCTGCTACGCAATGCCCATCTCAATTCGGATCGAATCATGAACGTTCTCCTTCCTGCTCATCGGCACCGATCAGTTCCAAATAACGCTCTTCGGCGTGGTCATAGTCGTCCAAGAGTCCAAACCCGTCGAATCGCACACCAGTTCTCAGCACGATGATTCGAGAAGTTTCTTTGCCCAATTCAGCCAGGTTGTGACTAGAGATCAGTGTGGTCTGACCATTAGCACCGCGTTGCTTAACCATGGCTCGTAACCATTGCACCGCTTGGACATCGAGTCCATTGGTGGGCTCGTCAAGGATGAGGAACGCGGGGTTACCCACGCACGCCGCTGCCAAAGCCACCCTTTGTCGTTGGCCCAGAGACAGTTTTCCGAAACGATGCGAAGCAAGTTTCTCCAAATCGAAATCCTCCAGAATGGTAGTGACGCTTCTGGACGGCAAATGTTGTGCCCGACATTCCAAAGTGAGCCATTCGCTGACAGACATGGTTCCTGGAACCCCTGGAGGATCAAGAGCGAAACCAAGACGGCTTCCTGGATGGTCCAGTCGATCAGGTGACCGGCCAAGCAGTGTGCACTTCCCAGATGTTGGGTGTAATGCTCCGCACAACATTTTCATGAGAGTGGTCTTGCCAGCTCCATTTGGACCCACGAGACCAACCGTCTCGCCCTCTTCAATGGTGAAACTGACGTTATTGAGGGCCGTGATCGTCCCGAAGGATTTCGAGAGTGATTCGGTCTTAACTATGACGTTATTCATCTTTCACTTAACTCCTACTGAATAGACTGGTTCCGAAAGTGATTTCGGAAATCTGGATGTTTTTATTGGCAAGCTCAGTGTGTGGCTTGCATCTGTAGACTAGGCATGCGCTTGGTGAAAAGTGATGCTAATCAAAATGACAGCCACGGTCGTGCACAGGAGGCCGACTACCATCCCTTGAGCATTTCGGACTTGACGCAGTTGACGACTGGTATATTGCTTCATGTTTTTTCTTTCTTTATACTTGGCTGCCCAGGAATACCTGGCAGCACTATGGTTCTGGTAATATGGGACGAATCCCAGGCAGGTCAGCGAGTCCACGCAAGAGACGCTGTCTCCCGCCTGGGCTTCGCCCATTTATGGAATTGTTTTGTGCTAGGTTGTCTCCATGCTCAGGTGAGGGCAACGGCAGCGCCGATGCCAACAATCGTGAGACCGATGCCGACGCCGGTGAAGAACTCGCCCAGAGTGGGCGCTTGCAGATCTTCAAGTGGCTGAACGCCGGACACAATGGCCTGATTGGCCTGCTGATCCTCGTTACTCATTGTTCGACCTCCTTTCCATGAATAATGATTTTTGATGATTCGGGTGGCGTACCCAGTACGCCCCAATCGGGTTAGGTGATCGCAACACCGACACCGACTGTTATCAGACCGACAGCAAGCCCGCCGCCGATGCCAGCTAGGTACGAGCCCAACCCAGGAGCCTCCAACTCCTCCAACGGTTCGATACCTGATACGATCTTGTCAAAACCAGCCATGATTTCACCTCCTTTCTTCTGTGTTATTCCAGTGGTAAACCAAGTTTGAGTCATCAGTGAGGACAGACTCTCCTTACAGAATGGCAATAGTGACAATAACCACTGTCGCAAGAATTGCTGCAAAACTTCCTGCCCCAATCCATGAGGCTAAGCCCGGCGCTTCGAGACGTTCGAGCGGCTCACACATACTAGGACTAACGTTAGGACGCTCTCCTTGAAAGAGATTGATAGCCATCGGGTGGCTCCTTTCGTTTACTATCGGATAGTAAGCATCCAAATCCATGACGTAAGGTCAAGGTCAAAAAGACGTCGGTGAAATGCTCTGGCAGTGATTCCTCTTGCAGCTCGGGAGAGTTCCACTAAACCCAAATCCACTGATGAGTAACAACTGAAGTCTCTGCCTGCTCCCCCAGGCGGAAGCATGACCACAATCGACTAAAAGACCTTGAAAAGAGCCGATAAGTACACGGAAGAACACACAGCGGCCCAAGATTCTAGTTCGAGTGCTTGGCACATTGGAGACACAAGACGCTCGCAGGCCATGGCGACACCAAGCACCCACACCAATTTCACCTTGACCGCCTAGATCTGTGGCAACGACATGGATAACCTCTGCTCTCTCCTATCTGATAATATATATATGAAATTTTGTTTGGTTTAAACTTTCTGAAGCTTCGGGAGGGTGGCTATGGAGTTTTTGATCAAAGAGATTTGTGATCTTGTCGGTCTATCACCTCGTGCCGTTCGATACTACGAAAAGGAGGGACTCCTGCCTGAGGCTGTACGGACCTTCGGCAATTACCGTGTCTTCGGTGTAGAAGACGTCGTCGACCTTTTACGCATCAAGCGTTTGCGAGCTCTTGGGTTCAGCTTGGATCAGATCCGAAGCATTCTTAAGAGTCCAGCTAGTGACGAGACAATCGAGTTTGTTCGCGAACTCGACTCAAAACTAGCTCAGGAACTGGAACAGATCACAAACCAGAGAACTGCCATTACGGAGATTTTTGAAACAGGGGCTCCTCTCGATGTTGTCCCAGAGTTCGCAACACTTATTGCACAACGGAAAGGCATCGTTTACTCGGATGTGACAGAGGACGAGCGAGATAAAATGCGCATTGAGATGTTGGCTGAATTTGGTACAGAAGATGATAAACAACGTACTGCTGACATCCTCCAGCTACAAGCAAGTGCACCTGATGATCCATTGATGGTCGCCCTGAATGATTTGGATGCTCGTTTCGCTGTGGTGGATGACACCACGCCAGGGGATGAAATTGAGGAACTGATCGATGCCTATGTCGATAC
>JGI24699J35502_11133625_pt1 | contig 12692 bp, 11 predicted proteins | sample TergutMp193P4_FD_35502 | JGI IMG/M metagenome (IMG submission 35502) | reverse complement strand
CCGCTCGCATTCAAGCCGAACAGGCTGCTCGCGAAGCCCGGCAGCGTCGGCTCCTTTGGGGTGGCCTCGGTGCGATGCTCGCGATATTAGTCGGGGTGGTATTGGCAGTCGCGCAGCCGTGGCGCGCCGACCCTAACGTGGTGCCAGACTTTGAGGCCGTGCCGATGGATCAGGTGGTCAACACGCCCGCCAACACTACGCCAGAGGGCGGTTTCGCGCTGACTGCTGCTGGCGGCACTACCGCGTACTTAAACCCCGACATTCCGACGCTTGATATTTACTTCGACTATATGTGCCCATTCTGCCGCCAGTTTGAGGATATCAATCTGGAAAGCCTGATGAATATGGTTGCGGAAGGCGAAGCAAACGTCGTAATGCACCCGGTATCTATTCTTGATCGGTTTACCCCGCGCACGCGCTTCTCCACGCGCTCCTTAGCTGCTGCCGGCTGGATTGCGAATTACGCGCCGGAAAACTTCCTCGCTTTCCATGAGGCGATTTTCCAAAATCAGCCAAGCGAAGCTGGTGGCGATATGTCAAATGCCCGCATGGCTGAATTGGCGCGTGAGGCCGGCGTACCTGCGAACGTCGCTGCCGGAATCGCGGACGGTACTTCTACGCAGACGTTTGGCCAGTGGGTGGCTTCATTGACGGTTCGGAACGTCACCGACCCGGCTTTGCAAAATAACGACGGCGGTTTCGGTACCCCGACCATTGCGATCGACGGCGTTTTCTGGCGTCAGGCCGATGGGCGTCAAGGCGATTGGTCTAATCCGGCTAACTTGCCCGCCGCCGTTGCTGCTGCCCGCAGCTAACCTTCCCGCTAACTCGCGCGCACTCCGCATCCGGCGGTTAAGCCTGCCCTAATCGGCCTATCCGGTGGTTGAGCCTGTCGAAACCACATAAAACGCGCGTTGGGCGCTAAGATTCGATTGTGTCGAACGCCGCTGGCCTGCGAGTGCTGGTGATTTTACCCGCGTTCAATGAGCAAGAGGCCTTGCCGGGGGTTTTGGCGGAGTTAGCGCGAGTCACTCCGTGGGCCGATGTTCTGGTGGTCAATGACGGTTCCACCGATGCAACTTCGCGGGTGGCGCATAGGTGTGCCCGAGCGCGGGAGCTTGGTCGCGTCCGGGTGCTAGATTTGCCGCTTAACCTTGGCGTGGGCGGCGCGATGCGGGCCGGTTACGTTTATGCAGTTCGTGGTGGGTACGATATCGCGTTGCAGCTCGATTCCGATGGCCAACATGACCCGAATGACGTGCCCCGCTTAGTTGCCGCGCTGACGGATAGTGGCGCCAACATCGTGATTGGGGCGCGTTTTGCGGGCCGGGGCGATTACACCGTGCGCGGGCCTCGGCTCTGGGCAATGCGATTTCTGTCTACTGTGATATCCAGACTGGCACATACGAGGCTTACGGATACCACTTCTGGTTTTAAGGCCTGCGACCGGCGGGCAATGGTATTGTTTTCCCGCGATTATCCGGCAGAATATTTGGGCGACACTATTGAGTCCTTAGTGATTGCTATTCGATCAGGGTTAGTTATTAAGCAAATAGGCGTAGCAATGCGGCGGCGCGCTGGGGGCGCACCTTCGCATCATCCGATAAAAGCCGCAATATATTTGTTGCGCGCTATTCTGGCATTAATCATTGCGATTAGTCGTCCCATCCGCCGTAATAGTCCCGAGGTGGATTTACTTACTAGTACCGGGCCGATTCCAGTAATCCGTCGCACTGGTGTTGCGGCTGGCATCGTGCCTGCCACGTTGCCTTGCGGTGCCTTGCCTAGTGTTGCCTTGCCTAGTGCCGTAGACGGAGCCGTGACCGAGTTTTCGACTACGCCGTCGGGAATCGAATTGCGCGAATCCGCCACGACCATCGCCCATGCTCGGACACGTTAGGATGGCAAAAGAATGAGTGGTTATGTGCTTGCGCTGGTGGCCTGCGTAACTATTGTTTCGTCTATTGTGTTTTTATTGCGCCGCCGTCGGCTCAAAGAAAAGTATGCAGGTATCTGGTTAACCACCGCGATAGCCGTGGTGATTGTGGGCGCTTTCCCAGAGTTAGCATTTTGGTTAGCGGGGCTATTTGGGGTGCAGGTGCCTTCTAACCTTGTCTTTGCCGTCGCGATATTAGTGTTGTTTATAGTGGTAATTCATCTCAGTGTTGAATTATCTAGCGCAGAGGAGGAAACCCGCACCCTCGCTGAGGAAGTCGCCCTACTGCGCCTCGACGTCCAATCCCTCACTGAGGCCACCTATTCAGACGACTATCTTGCCACCTCGCCAGCAACGACACGAAGTTAACGCCCTTTGCGGCTGGCCAAGAATCCAACCCCAATGTAGTAGGCTGACATCGTGGGCAGCTTAGCTAGTCTGATCATCAACCAAAATAGCCAACGGTTGATTATCCGCGATTTGCTGCAAAAGCGTTCCGTAAAGGTTTTATTTGTTATTTTGGTAGCTTTGACTATCTTTAGGTTTTGGTTAGGCAATAGGTTAGGGGTTTGGTATATTCCACATGCTTCCTTAGATGATGCGCTTTTTGTTAGTTTCGCAGATTTCCGGACGCATTTTCGTAATGACACACTAACTTCGCTGGTCAAAACGATGCCTTATGGGGCATTCTTACGGGCAGTCTCGCTTTCTAACATTCCATACGCTACGGTTATTACGTTACTTTGGATATTAGTCTCGCTTTTGATGGTGGTGTTGTTTTCGTCGGTGACAACCAATCCATTCTGGTTAGCATTCACTTATTTATATGTGCTGTTTACCCCCACGGCATTTGAAATGCTAATCGGAACTCGCCTGCTTAGAAACTCCATCTTTCCACCCTTTTTCTATCTGACGTTCGCGCTGATGTTATTATTGGTTATCGGGGTGCTACGCTGGCCCCAAAAGCGGGGCGCATTAGTAGCAACAGCGGTTGCCCTCGGTGTAGTCTTTACGTTTTCCTACTACCTAAACGAGGCCGGGTTTTGGCTCACACCTATTTTGTTGCTTTGTTTGTTGGCATGTTTGGGCATCCACCTTTATCGATGTCGGCTAACTTCCAAACTTGACGATGGAACCCGCCAAAAAGTCGCTTGGCGATTGCCAGCCATTGGGTTCCTTTGTATCCCACTACTGATATTCGGGTTAGGCGCGGTAGCTTATCGCACTATTAACTACTATTTCTTTGGCGTTTGGGAAATAGAAACACGACAATCTGCCGAGCTTGGCAGATTTGTACAAAATGTGTATCGCATTCAGTCCGATAATAGAACCGCCTTAGTGTGGGCCCCTCAGGATGCTATCGCAGCAGCATTCGCAGCCTCACCCACGTTAACAAGTCTACCACTGGCAACACTAGACCTGATTGGTGAACCACAGGGAGATTTTCTGACGTGGAATTTGCGAAATGCGCTTTGGGGCGCTGGGGTTTGGACAACTAATCGTGAGATGAATGAGCTATTCGGCCAAGTTAATGCCGAGATCGATAGCGCCTTTATGGCTGGCATTCTACAGCAAGACGATAGATTCCAACTTACGGCATCTGCAGGTGGGCGCACTACTGATGAAATAATCGGTTTGCTGCCCGCTACTTTCGGCACGTTTGTTGAATACCTTACGCTGTCGGATTTCACGCCCGGGCCGTTACATTCTTACACTTGGGATGAATATTCGCTGGTACGCGCCGCCCATTTGACTAATACTCCATTGTTCACCGAAGCTGCCCGCTACGACGAATTGCTAGCTGGTTCTTGGGAAATTACAAGTGCCATTACTAACGGGATATTCATGTTCTATCGGGTAATTAATGTAGTTTTAGCTTTATTGGCTATTATTGGGATATTAGGGGCACTGGATTTAGCTTGGGCAACCGCACGCAGAATTGGCTGGCGGGCTACCCTAGCGGTGGGCGGTTCCGCTACCACAACGCTTTGGTTAGCTGCACTCGCAATATTCTTTATCAGCATTGTTTATGCCTTTGGTATAAGCTGGTTTAATGAGTTTATCCCGGGCGGCAATCAGTTTTATGCGTTGGGTGCAGTTCCGATGATATCAATCGTATTGCTTGTCGGCACCTACTGTGTGTTTTTCGTGTTACGGCAATTGCGCGCCGTCTATCAGGGGAGCAGATTGTCGTGACAGTTCCAGAGAATGCACCCATTTCCGAACTCCCGCTGGTATCAGATATCGTGTTGGAACCACAAGACTCGCAGTCTTTAGTAATCAAGCCAGTGCCTGAGGCGCAATGGGTATTCGAATCCCAGCCAGTCAGCCTTTTTGCTAGGCGTTCGGTTCGGATTTTGGCACTGGTTTTGCTGGCCTTAACTGCCTTCCGATTTTGGTTGTCTAGTCAACTTGGTCTCTGGTTCAACACCGGGGCGATGTTGGATGACCATCTGTTAATCGAGTACGCGGATTTTCGGCAGCACTTTATCCAGACGGGATGGCACTCGTTAGTAAAGACGCTTGGCTTTCCAATTTTTCTCCGATTTGTTTCGATTACGGAGCTGCCATTCCCAGTCGTATTGACTGCGGTGTGGGTGATTGTTGCGCTGCTTATTACCTTAGCGTTCCGCCAACTTACTTCCAATGTCTGGTGGCTTGGTTTCACCTACCTATTCGTTTTGTTCACACCGTCGGCTTTCGACTTTTTAGTGGGAACAAGGCTTTACCGCAACTCGGTGTTTGCGCCCTTCATATATCTAGTATTCGCGTTAATGCTGTTACTGATTGTGTACACGCTTAAAGCCCGCTCTACCAAATCATTAGTGCTAATCGCCAGTTCGCTCGCCGTCGCGTTCACTTTCACCTACTACTTAAATGAGGCTGGCTACTGGCTAGTGCCCTGCTTAGTGCTCTGTTTGTTGGTTTGCCTTGGAGTTCAGGTGTTCCGGTGGTGTTCCACGTCGGGGCGGTTACCACTTAAAAGGTATCTGGGTAACGTAGCGATATTCGTAATTCCAATCGCTGGGTTCGCTTTTGGCTCTGTGATATATCATTCAATTAATTATGTATTCTTTGGGGTTTGGGCAATCGAGACTCGGCAATCTGCGGAACTTGGGCGGTTTGTGCACAACGTCTATCGGATTCAGTCCGATAATCGCGATGCCGTCTTTTGGGCTCCACGGGATGCCATTGAAGCCGCATTCGCGGCCTCGCCCACCCTGCAAATTTTCCCGCCCGAAGTCTTAGCGGGCATTGGGCAGCCAAATGGGGATTTCCTAACTTGGGAGTTACGGCAGAGTTTAGGTAATGCAGGTTTTTGGCTGGATGGTCGCTTTTCCGAGCGACAAGTCAACGATACCTTTGCCATCGTTAATGCTGAACTAGACGAAGCTTTCGCCACTGGCACTTTGCTGGAGGATGACCGGTTCCAGCTAGTGTCATCCGCTGGCGGTCGCACGCCAGCGGAAATCGAGCGCTTAATCCCTAATGTCTTTGATGCGATGCGGTCAGTTGTTTTTTCAGAAGTCTACGTCCCGGGCGGCATACCGGCTGAAGGGGATAACCCTGGCGCGTTACAGCGGGCAAGCTTCTTAGCCAATTTCCCAATTAGGTTTGAGACTCAGCACGATTCAATGGCACAACGCGACCTAAACCTCGCGAATGCTATCGCAGCAGTAGTGTTTCGGATTTATGGCGTTATAAATCCCATCTTGGCCGTTGGCGCTTTGATTGGGGCGGTTTATGGCCTTGTTACAGCGATTCGACGGCGGCGCGATGCGCTTTTCACCAGCCGGGCAACGGACTTAACCCTAGCGCTAACAACCTTTGCGTTAATTGGCATAAGCATGTTATACATTTTTGGCATCAGCTGGTTCGCGGAATTCATCTGGATAACCACAACACTTGGGCGCTTATCAATGTTGTTATACTACGGTGTCGGGCTAGTGCCCTTGCTATCTTTAGCGATGATATCTGGGGCTTTCTTACTGTTTTCGGCTATTGAACGTAGTAAGTTTGGTCAGCGTTTCAGTAGGGAGGTTGACGGTGCAGCTTGATACCGATTCCGATTATGATTGTTCCGTTAGCGATAGCGAAAGTTTAGTAGCCAATGATGCTGGGTTGCTATCGGGTAGACTGAGTTTCCGGCTTGGCCTTGCCCTTGCGGCCGCGCTATTTATTGGGTTTGCGAGTTGGGCATTGCGCCTCACCCCATGGCTATTGGTAGTGATAGTGCTGTGTCTTGTGGCCTTAGCGTTAGCGCAATGGACAAATCTCCGGGTCGGGATTTCGGGTGCTTTGCTGGGGGTACTGGGAGGCTATGCCATTCTAGTGCGGCTATTCCCGCACTTTAACGTGCCACTTGAAGTGAGTAGCGGGGTTGCGCTCCTATTGCTCGGCTTAGCTGCTATCGCCTTAATCGCCTTGCGTGCCCAACAAAGGCAATTACTACTGCCCAGCGTGAAGTTTTCTTTTGTGATTGCGGTGATACTTGCGGGAGTTTTACTTATCGCCTTAGCGTGGGTGCCTTGGGCGACTAGCCGAGGTCAAGGCCCGATTTGGGCGATGCATGGCGACGTGGTTGGACAGGCAAACCACACCCGCTCCATCATTAACAATGGCGGGGTTAACATCGCGCAAAACACTAACTCGGCCCCACTAACGGCAGCGTTATTAGCCATTCCAATCGCAATACGTGGTGGCGCAAGTGCGGGTAATCTGGCAAACATTGCCGCTGGCTCCGCTGATATTTGGATATTCGCGCTATTTGCGACTTCAATTTTGGCTGCACTTATTACGTGGTCACAAATAAAGCGTCGGGTTAATATCTGGCTAAAGCTCGCTGCGGTGGTGGCAGTTGGGATACTACCACTCACTTGGTATTTTGCTGGGTTTGCGTTGCAGCATGGTTTTCATAACTCAACGCTTTCGCTGGTTATGCTGCTGGCGTGTTGGCATATTTGGCTGGAGTCCCCTCGGCTCAATCCGGCTATTACTATTGGACTATTGAGCTTTGGCACAGTTGCCCTGTTAGCAACTTGGGCTCCGATGGCTTTGATCCCGATTAGCCTCGCAGCCTTGACCCTTATATTCCCTTTGCGACGGTTAGCCCAACAAAATACCTTAACCGCACGCGCAATTGCACCGCTATTCCTCGCTGCGTTGCCGATGGTGCTTTACGCATTGTTTGTCACCTTAAGAGATTTTGCTTATGAGGGTGACGCGTTAGCGCTTGATGGGGCCATCCAAATCTTTCCCGCGCGCCACTTTGTTTGGGTGTTAGTTTTAGTTGGTTTAACTACTGCGATAGTCAGCGTTGTTTCCCGCAGAAACTACGTCATTTGGGGCTTGACGGCCACTTACGTTGCCAGCCTAATCGGTTTAGCCTTCTTGGTCCGGCTCCGCGTCTCGCTTGGCCTGCCGTTTCCACCGCAAGAGGATATCGGGTGGGGCTACTATCCCATCAAAATGGCGTGGGGTATTGCGATGTTATTGCTTATTATCGGTTTAGCGGCTGCGCTTAGTTGGATCGTTAATAGTACGCGCTCAATTCCATTGGCTGGCCTAGCTGCGATATTGACTGTTGCCGTCACGGGCACGCTCATGTTGCAGGTGAGGCCGTGGCCGCAGTTATTTACTCCGCTCGACATTTTGCGCTCCCGGGTTGCCAGCCCGGGTCAAGAACCGTGGCGAGCAAATATCATTTTTGAGTCAGATGCTTCCGGACGGCCTGTGATTGCGGTGCGTTATAGCAGTCTGGATCATATTGATCAGTTTGTTAATTCTTGGCTGTTACAGGCGCATAACACTCCCCAAGATTCCTCTATGGAGATATTCGGATATATGCGCTTTGATCCAGAGGATCTCGATCAGGTTTGCCATGCTATTGTTGCTTGGCATCGCCCAGTTGTTGTGTTGAGCCATGACCCGGCCTTAGCGGGCGAGTTGCAAACCTTATGTCCAAATGCCGACTTCACCGTAGAACTCGGCTATCCAAACTGGCCATAACGATGCGACGCTCTAAGAAGCCTAAACCTTTAGGTCAGGATTATGTCGGTCGTTCTAAGACCAGTTACCTTACAACGCGTTCTGCCTAGATGGTATGGTTAAGATTGTGACAGCACAGGCCGCACGCGATCCAAAGCCGCTGGAATCCGGCGGAGCGCTGGGTGGTGCGCAGGCTAGGCAGGTAGGGCTGATTTCGGTAATAGTGCCCATGTATAACGCCGAAAAATACTTGGCGGAGTGCGTCGATTCAGTGTTGGCTCAAACTTATCCTGATTTTGAAGTGATTCTAGTAAATGACGGTTCGACTGATAGCACCGAGGATATCGCGCAACAATACGCTGCCAAGGACAACCGCGTGCGGGTGGTGACCCAACCCAACGCCGGGCTGTCTGGGGCCAGAAACACCGGCATCGAGCAAGCAAAGGGTGAATACCTATTTTTCCTTGATGCGGATGATGCACTGAGCAGCGAGGCACTAGAATATCTTTATCAAGCCTGCGAAACGCAGCAAGCGAAAATGGCGGTCGTAAAGTTTACCAAAAGTCTAGCAAAACTAACCCCACCAAGTACCAAAATAGCAAAAGAAAAAATAACCTTAGTTGACGGCGGTCTCGCAGATTTGTTAAAGGCACTCTCAAGGCCAAGCTACCCTACGGTAGCCGCTTGGGGAAAACTGTACCATTACACTTTGCTCAATACGGTGCGGTTCCCGGAAAAGCTGACCTATGAGGATACCGCTTTTTATTTATTCATCCTTGACCAACTCGACAAGGTAGCATTTTGCGATATATTCGGCTACTACTATCGCACCCAACCAGATAGCATCACAAACAAAAAGATATCGCAAAACAACTTTAGCATCCTTGACATTTCCAAACAGAAAGTGGAGTTATGCGAAACCAAGCATCCAGATGCCCTCCCGTTAGTGCTGCGAAACTGTCTAAACGATAATGACTTTGTCGCCATGGGCTGCGCCGCCGACGGCTCCCCACTCGCTGAGCAGTTGTTCAAACAGATACTCGCCTTAAATCGAGAACTCGCCAACCAGATGCCCATCCGGCGGCTGCTTTATCGAAACAAAAGCATTTACTGGGGTCTGCTCACCCTAATGCAACATATCTACTTCAACGACAGAATCCGCAACATCTTTAAGCGCCTTTTAACTTAAGATAAGGTGTAGCTATGCGAACGATGTGGCCCGGCTCCCCGACGGTGGGCGGCCTGTTGCAGGACGCGGCAGCGGGCGCCCGCGCGCAAATCGCCACCACCATCACGTTGATGTTGGTGCTAGCCACAGTGTGCTTTTCGATTTTGGTAACAACGGGCCAAGCCGCTGCGTCTGAAGCGAGAGTGATAGAGCAGATTGACTCGGCGGGCACGCGGTTAATCGCGCTTTCTGATGATGGCGGTAGCGCTGGCATCTTGCCAAACGCACCTGCCACCATCGCCGCCCTTTCGGACGTCACATGGGTGGTAGGTCTCGGGGAGGCGGTGGACGTTACTAACCCGCTGTTGCAATCTGGAAGGGCGGCGTCGCGAGCCGTAGTCGGAACCTTGCCGACTGACTTCCAATTAGTGCAAGGCCGGCAACCGCAAATTGGCGAGGCGATTGCGGGGGTTAATGCGGCGCGGGCGCTCAACCTTGGATCCGGGTTGGGAGCTGTCCAGAATCAAAGCGGCCAGTCCGATCCAGTTGGAGTGGTAGGTGTATATAGTACGAGTGGGCCGCTGGAACATCTGAATAACATTGTTCTGATTGCAACTGACCCCAACGCTTTGGACAGCCTGCGGTTTGTTTATGTGCTGGCCTCGGACGTAACCACGGTAGATCGGTTGGAGGATGTGCTCAGAGCTTCAACTCCGGCGCTGAACCTCAGCGCACTTACCGTAGAGACTCCTTCGGGAGCTATTGCGTTACGGGACGTAATTGCTGGGCGGCTGGGTGCGGCGTCTCGGCAACTGATGGCGGTGGTGATGGGTGTCGGGGCTGTGATTATCGCGGTGACGATGTTGTCGGCCACGATGTCCCGACGCCGCGATTTCGGGCGCCGCCGCGCACTGGGGGCAACTCGTTCTGCTTTGGTGGCAGCATTGTTGGCGCAGACTAGCATTGGCGCGGCGTCGGGCATTCTGCTTGGCACGGTTGCCGGGTTAGCCGTGTTGCAAGCCACCACCGAATCTCTGCCAGCTTGGCGCTTCACCGCTGGGGTGGCTGGGCTGGCGTTGCTGCTCACCTTGCTGGCGGCTACGCCGATTGCCACCCATGCCGCCCATCGCGACCCGCTGCGCATCCTGCGCGTCCCTTGATGTTAGGTGGGTAGGTGGAGCTAAATCCAACCGGCTTTGGCGGCTGCTGCCCCGAGGGTGAATCGGCTGTTAGCGCCAAGGTTAGCTTCCAGTTCGTCAATGATACGGTATACGGATTTGGTACTAAGCCCTAGGTCTTCCCCAACCTGACCAGCATCTCTGCCAGTGGCCAGCCGACGTAGTACTGCGGTAGAAGTCTTGTCCAATTCGCATTGCGGTTCGGGTTCCCCGAATGGGGTAGCATCATTCCAATACTTGTCAAACAAGTCAACTAGCGCTTTCAGTACTCCTTTAGACCTTTCAACTGTAATGCTAGCCAATGCATCTTTCATATTAAAAGGTAATACCGCAACCTCGTCATCATAAATAATCATTCGGACAGGGAGGTATGGGGTTGTTCGGACGAGAGTCCCGTGAGTGGTGAGGAATTCAAAGTGGGTAAGCATTACCTTGCTCTGTAGGGTACTACTGAAATAGATAGATTGAGATTCAATGCCTCGGTTCAGCATTTCTAACGTAGGCTCTTGACTGGCCTTAAGTGCTGATGAAGCTTGAGCGCCTCCCACAACAAAGTTTCTAACGGTTCGATTTGTTGCTGCTGCGAGTTCTGCTATACGTTGTCGAATGTCATTCATACCGAAAACCAGCTCTGAGCGGTTACTTCCCTGCTGATTAGCTAGAGAATGTTCAGTAAGGAAACTTTTCGCTGCTTGTTGCGACAACTCATGACGGTGCTGTAATTCAGCGATTTCTGATTCTTGCTTAAATAACAACTTAGTAGTGATTACTTCAGGCGGTACCACTACGGATGGTTTATCGCGGGCCTCTACGATTTCAAGCTCTAATAGTAGGTCTAGAGCGGTTTGTAGTGCATCGCTGGTCAGTACAAGATCTTTACCGATTTCTCCGAGCGGTTTGTCCGGTTCTTGCAGCAGTTTTTGGTATAGCTGCTCCGCAGCTGGTGTCAATCCCAAAGGTTCAAGCATCGCGGTAGCCCCCTTTTGTTGTAACGGTGCTGACATGTCGGCAACAGGATACAGGTTCGATGCAGTTTTCGTCTGTCCAGTTTTACCCATAGAAAACTTGACCAGTTCTGCCCTTGCGTGGATTCTGGAACCTCTGGCACACTATCACAACCAAACTACAAAGGAGTCGTAAGTGAAACACCTATCAAAGGCCATCGCCATTGCCGTGACAACGCTAATCGCGGTGTCGGCGCAAGGCGCGGTAGCGCAAGAGTCGGCATACGAGAGTGCCGCTACCGTGCAAACCAACCAAGACTTGATTATCCCCTTGGACGTGACTTGGGGTAATCAACCAATGGCGTTCTAGCCATTCCATCAACGTGTCTGAGTGCGCCAGTAAGCCTCAGACATAATCACCAAAGTAACTCATAAGGAGGAGTTAAAGTGAAAAATAACCAGAAAATGGCGCGTCGTGCGCTAAGTACCGCAGTTGCTCTATCAGCCATGGTCGGTGGGGTCGCGCTCGCGGCACCCGCCGCAGCAAACTCCGGCTCCATGAGCTGTGAGGCCGGTCTACATGTAACTGCCAATGGGAACAGAATCCCGGGTTCCCCCATCACTTTGTCAGCAGGTAATGTAAGTATGACCTACAGGGGGGGCAGGACTGGTCTTTTCTCGTTACGGGGTGATGTGCGGGTTGGCTCTTGGTCGACAGCGAATGCAACCAGCTCGTTTGGTTCCTGTAGTTAACGGCAGGCACTCTAATGAGTATCGTTGTGCGAAGGAATAGTTCGCGCGTCGAATACCGAAGGAGCAAAGCGTGTGCATTGCTCATGATTCTCGTGTTTGTGATTAGCGGGTGCGTGACCGCGCCGCCAAACCAAGAGGCAACCTCGCAGTGGGTTGAGCCTGCTTGGATGGCGGCGCACCGCCAAGAAACCGAACAAAACCGAGCAGCATTGCAAAGCTGTTTTGCAGAGTTCGGTGTAACGACTGCCGAGTTTATTGGCGGTGGCATCATGGTAATCAATGTTGGCCCCGTTACGGCTGCAATGGACGCTCTGCAATCTCAAGCCGCCGAGGAATGCCATGCACGTTACCCCGAACCCGCGCTAGCATTTCCGAACCATAGCGCAGAGGCGTATCAGCGGATGCTGTATCACCGGAATTGTCTTATCGCACATGATTGGGAAGTCCGGGATGATTTTCCGAGCTTTGAGGTGTGGGCGGAGCAAGAGATTCCCAGAACACCACAAATGGATCTGTGGAATACGGGACTAAGTCTTGCGACTTGGCGCGAGGTGGTAGAAGCTTGCCCGCAAACCGACTTTTTCGTGATGGTATCGGACTGGAATCATTAGCGTGGAAACACCGTTAGTTGTCGCAGACCCGCCACCCGCCGTTCCCAACCGAGGACGACGGGTGGTTTTGTGGTGGGTTCTAGGTCTTGTGGCTGCAATCGGATTGGGCGTGCT
>JGI24699J35502_11133626_pt1 | contig 12693 bp, 12 predicted proteins | sample TergutMp193P4_FD_35502 | JGI IMG/M metagenome (IMG submission 35502) | reverse complement strand
AAAAACCGCGCCAGCCCTGCCGTAAACGGTAGGCAGCCGCAGCCCTCATTTCGCTTCGCTGCATTGCGGGCTATCTGCGTCTGCCACCCTCGCTCCACTCGCAGTCGGCTCGCGCCTCTCAACTCCGCAGGCAAAAAATCACTCCGCTACCGCTCCGCTAATTTTTTACCCGCTCCGTTTCGGCTCAAGGCTGTTTTACCTGCGTTGTTTTTGTGCTACGCCCGCGCCAACCCCCGACCACCCACCCCTTAAACAGTTGAATTTTTGATTTAATTTGCGTTACCACGCAGGTTTCTAAGATGCAGGTTGAATGTAGTGTAATTCTTTTCGCCCGAAAAAAAGGAATATGCAAAGTTAGCAATTACGCTTACCGTCAGTAAAGGTCAAGCCCTTCGGGTTTTGTAAAAAAATCTCCACACCTGCGCTTCGCTTCGGGTAGTATTTTTTTACAAAAACCTTGACAGCCGCCGCTCCATTGCTTTTGAACTTGCATATCCTTTTTTTCTTCTCTTTTTTCCTTTTTTCTTCTTTTGGGGAAAAATAATTGTTGTTTTTTCTCTGTGATAAAGCAAGTTAAAGCAACTAAAAGCATAAGCCGCCAATATTCCAAAACCGCCGATACTTCAATCTATTTTTGCATTCGGATAAAGTCAAGGCTATACCAAAGCCGTACCAAGTCCAAGTAAAATAAAGTTCAACAATAAAAGTTTATCAAAATGGGAACGATTAAAAAAGGTATTTTAGGCGGCTTTTCGGGCAAGGTCGGAACAGTCGTAGGCGCGAGTTGGAAAGGCATTGCATACATGCGCTCACTCCCGCAAAAAGTCAAAAACCCGCGCACGCTGCCGCAACGCAGCCAACGTAGCAAATTTGCACTTGCGCTCGCTATGCTACAACCAATGACAGGTTTTTTGCGTACAGGTTGGAAATTGTATGCACACCGTCAATCACCGTTTAACGCGGCTATGTCCTACACTATGGCAAACGCCGTTTCGGGAGTATATCCCAATTACGAAATTGACCCAAGCAAAGTGTTAGTTTCTCGCGGAGCATTAGCCACCGTAACCGACACGTTTGTAAGTTTCGATGACGGCAAAATTCAATTTCAGTGGGACGATAACAGCGACAGAGACTCGGCAAAGCCAACCGACAAAGCGTTAATCGCAATCTTAAACCTTGCCAAAGGCGAAGCAGTTACCGACAACGCAGGAGCAGTACGCCCCGATTGTGTGCAAAATGTTATAGTACCTCCCGAATGGGCTGGCGATGAAGTCCACACTTATATGGGTTTCATTTCCGAAGACGGTAAGGAAGTCGCAAACAGTATATATTTGGGTGCTGTTCAAATACCTGCCTAAACGCAGGTAAATTTTTTTGCAGCAAAAGCCGCTCATTCGGGCGGCTTTTTTTGAAACTAATAAATTCATAATCAATTAAAAACAAAAATATGATATTACTTTTTATACCGTCAATAATAAACGAGGATTGGAGCCGCTTTAATGCGCTTCTTACCATTTTGGCTGTCTTATATGCCTGTGTTTTCGTGTCCGTGTTCATTGATTTGTATTTTGGTGTGAAACGCGCAAAAAGACTAAAAATAGCCCGCACAAGTTTCGGCTACCGCCGAACAATCACAAAATTAACAAGTTATTTCGGGTTGATGCTGATGCTTTCCATTGCCGACATAGCGGCAAGTATCATTTTTAAAATGCCCTATTTTACCGTAATCGGTGCGATAGGAATTATCATTGTTGAGGCTAAAAGCGTGGTTGAAAACCTCAAACAGCAGGAAAAAGGCGTTGAGGAAATCCAAAAGACATTGCAAAAACTCTTTGAAAACAAAGAGGGAATACAAGCCTTTGTTTTATTTTTAAACTCTCAAACAATAGAAAAATTATGATACCAAGAGGATTATGCAACAACAACCCATTAAACATTCGGCACAATGCCGATGTTTTTCAAGGCGAAATAAAAGGGAATGATAAATCATTCAAAACCTTTTCTTCGATGCCTTACGGCTATCGTGCAGCGTTTGTAACGCTTGCAACCTATCTTTCGAGAGAGTGGAACACAATCGAAAAGATAATATCACATTGGGCGCCACCAAGCGAAAACAACACACAGGCGTATATTTCGACAGTCGTAAAATATTCGGACGTTGCCGCTGATGAGGTCTTAACCGCCACAAGCGGCGACAAATACATTTTGATAGTATCGGCAATGTCATTTGTCGAAAACGGTGTAAACGCCGATATTCTCCAAATCAAAGCGGGCTTTGCCCTGCAAAATAAAATCACAATGCAATGAAAAAGACAATTATTTTTTGTGCCATTGTGCTATTGTGTTGCGCCTGTAGCACAATTAAATATGTGCCAATCGAAAGCGTAAAAACAGAGTACAGGAACACCGCCTCCACCGACAGCATATATTTACGCGACAGTATTTTTGTCAAAGAGAAAGGCGATACCCTAATTTTGGAAAAATACCGCTATTTATACAGAGATAGAATTTTACGCGACAGCATTTTCAAAACCGATACAATCCGCGTGCCTTATCCTGTTGAGGTTGTTAAAGAAGTAAAAAAGCCATTATCAAGTTGGCAGAATTTTCAAGTATGGTGCGGGCGCATTGCGCTTGTAATTCTATTGTTTTTTATCGTTTATTTCGTGCTGAAACTGAAAAAATAATTTTTTAATGCCTCTTTGTTACAAAAATTCCCGCCAAGTGCGGGATTTTTTTTGCTTAAATCTATCGTTTTTTATTCCAAAAAATCAATTACCTTTGCAGGTAAATAATATTTGTTTTTTGTTACTTATTTATAATTAGGTGCTTAATGTACCTTATTTGTACCACGAATGTGGTATATAGTTGAAAACAATATATTTACATTTTTTGTATCGGGAAATGAAGGCCGATTTTAGCATTGAAAATAAAATAAATAAATAAAGCATACAGAAAATCGAAAATAAAAAATATTCACAATGAATGATTTAACGCAGGCAAGAAAACTAATTAAAGATTGTAAAGATACTCAAAATCCATATTTGGATTTGGGAAGATGTGGAATTACTGATTTAAATGAATTACCGGAGCTATTTAAATGTAATCATTTGGAAACTTTAATACTCAGTAATGAATGGCGGCGTGATGAAAAATGGATAGAATCCAGAAATAAGGGAAAGGACAATGAAATTTCTTCGATTACTAGCGAAATTCCAAAACTAAAAAAATTAACCAAACTAATTATCTATGGTGGAATATTTACTATTTGGAAAATTTCCGATATTCGTTTTTTAGAAAACCTGACAGGGTTACAAACTTTAGACCTTAGTAATAATCAAATTTCCGATATTCGTTTTTTAGAAAACCTAAGAGGGTTACAAACTTTAGACCTTAGTAATAATCAAATTTCCGATCTTCGTTTTTTAGAAAACCTGACAGGGTTACAAACTTTAGACCTTAGATACAATCAAATTTCCGATATTCGTTTTTTAGAAAACCTGACAGGGTTACAAACTTTATACCTTGATTCCAATCAAATTTCTGATATTCGTTTTTTAGAAAACCTGACAGGGTTACAAACTTTATACCTTAGTAATAATCAAATTTCTGATATTCGTTTTTTAGAAAACCTGACAGGGTTACAAACTTTATACCTTAGTAATAATCAAATTTCCGATCTTCGTTTTTTAGAAAATCTGACAGGGTTACAAACGTTAGACCTTAATTCCAATAAAATTTCCGATATTCGTTTTTTAGAAAACTTAACAGGGTTACAAACTTTAGACCTTCGTAACAATAAACTAAAGGAAATATCACTATCCATTTTCCGGTTGAAAATGGAGATAGATATGCATGAACATAGTATAAGTGGGCTTTCTCTTTATGGTAATACGATAGAATCTCCTCCGTTAGAAATTATCAAGCAAGGCAAGAAATCAGTGTTAGATTGGTTTGCCGCCAAAAAGGGAAAATTGAACGAAATAAAAATAATACTTATCGGAGAACCGGGTGCAGGTAAAACATCCTTGTTAAAAAGATTGAAAAATAATACGTTCAATCCAACAAATGAGCCACCAACCGATGGTGTAAATATTGAGGATATAGCATTTGGGATGTGTGATACATTCAAGGAACAAACATCACTACGTGATATCACCGGTCATTTTTGGGATTTTGGCGGGCAGGAAATCATGAATGCTACCCACCAATTTTTCTTAACCAAACGTTCTATTTATGTTTTAGTTCTTGATGCACGAATAGATAAAAATAACGCCAGCCAAATAAGAAATTGGGTGATGAGAATTAGAGCAACCGGAGGTAATTCTCCAATTATTGTGTTGGCTAATCAAATTGATATAAATCCTGGTTTTGGCTTTGAAAACGAACGTGAATTGCAAAAAGAATTTCCCCAGATAAAACATTTTATAAAAGTTTCTTGCAGTACTAATAAGAATATAAACTTGTTTAAAGAGATGCTGGCGGAACTTGTTCCAACTGCGGAATTATTTCAAACAAAAATCGACGAGCGGTGGATTAAGCTAAAAGAAAAATTACAGGAAGAAACTCAAGAAAAATATTTTCTTAATCAATCTCGGTATTGGCAAATTTGCAATGAAGTCAATCTAAAAAAAGAACGAGAGCAAGAGAACGCTATTTGTTTTTTACATGATTTAGGCCAAGCATTACACTTTGAGGATTTAAACCTATCTGAGTATTATGAATTAAACCCTTACTGGATTACTTATGGCGCCTATCAAATACTGACTTCAACATTTGCCGGCAATAATAAAGGTATCGTAGGTATGGATAAACTGAAGTTTATTGTAAACGAAGAGAAAGATAAAAATAATATTTATTATCCTGCGAATTATAAGAAAATAATATACTCCACTAATGAACAACGCTTTTTATTAGATATTCTATGCCAATTTAAGCTCTGTTTCTGCGTAAAAGACAGTCATTTTATCATTCCCGATTTACTTGACACAACAGAACCTTTGGATATTACCAATCCAATCAGATTATCCAAAGAGCGTACTCAATTTATATATGAATATGAATATTTACCGAAATCTGTTATGCCAAACATTATGGTAGAAACGCATCCTCTCATAAAAAGTATGTGGAGAACAGGATGCGTATTAAATTATGATGGCTGCAAAGCGCTTGTTACAAGTTATCAAAACAGAATTTCATTTATTGTAACCGGTGAACAGAAAAGACGAGATTTTATGGCTGCTATCATATTTATTATAGATTCGATAAATCAAAAGTTAAGCAATAAACCTGTTCCTAAAATTCCTTTGTCAGATGAAAAGAGTTATGATGTAATTGGTTATGTTGATTACGACGTATTATTAACACGAGAACGAAAAGGAAAAATTGATTATATTTTTGATGAAGACAAGCCAACAGAAAAGACTTTTTTTATCTCTGAACTTTTAAACGGCATTCCACGCAAAGAGGAGATAATAAACAATGATGCAAAATTCGAGAATATTTTAACCCAATTGAAGATTTTGATAGGCGGTCAAGGAGTAATAATAAACAGTATAGAACAATTAAATTCACAATATGAGCATTTATTAGCTCATCAAAGTAATAATATAACTAAGGATGATATTCAAGAGTTAATAAAAGAAATCAATGCACAACAAAAAGATACAAAAGAAGCAATAATTACTTCGATTAACGAAATATTGGACGCATTTTATGATAAAGTGAATGATAAATTAGATAATGATTTGAAGAAAATTTATAATGATATAAAGGGTATAAAACAGAAAACCGATGGTGATGTGCAAATGAAATTAAAATTGTCTATTTCATTTATAAATTTATTGGGGAATTTGTTTAATGTTGATTTAGATTCATTAAGTTCATTAATCAATCTTGATATTGAATTTAATAAAAATTGGATAAAAAAATACTACGAAAAGTATAAATTACGATATTAAATTAAAGGGAGTATTATTTGTTTGTGTTGTTACCCATATTAGATCAAAAATCAATAAAATCCTATATGTTAGTTGTTGCTTATAATAATGTAAGCATATTTTGTATCTAGAAGTAAATTTATATATCAAATTAATATACTATGAAATTCATAATTTAATGGTTGATGTCATAACAAGAGAAAAGCAATTAAAAAATTGGAAATGTGAATGGAAAAATAAATTGATAAACAACTTTAATCATGAATGGAAAGATTTAAACAAAAAAGCGGGCATTGAAGAGGAATATATCGAAAGTATAAAAGCAGAACACCGCCGTCATTCTGAACTTGTTTCAGAATCTCTTCGTTTGCCGGAGATTGCGGGTCAAGTCTGCAATGATGATTTTTCAAAAGTCGCTTTGCTTTCGGCAGAAGAATTACAAAACGAACGTAAGGAATTTACCTCATTGTCAGGGATTTGATTGAGGAATATCGTCTTTTATTTATTGATTGGGTAAGCAGATTTGATCAATGGGATTATATCATCGGCCGTTGGGACTGTTCCGCCCGGAGTAACTCCGTTTGATAAAGATGTTGATGATGATGTTCCTTTTAATGGATTTGTTTCATGAAAATAATTATATTAAAAAGGGTATAAAACAATATTTATTTTTATTTTTGCATCTGATTGGGTATAATTATGATAAAAAAAGAAAAAACGTTATGTCTTTACCCGAATATGTAAAACATCAACGAAAACGATACGGCTTAATACACGTTGAATTATCTGAAAAATCAGGAATCGGATTGCGTTTTGTACGTGATCCGGAACAAAGGAAAAAGAGCTTACGAATGGATAAAGTTAATCAGGTTTTAAGTTTGTGTGGAACAGAGTCAGCCCCTACAACAATAGATAGACAAAAGCAAATAAATTAATTGATCATGAAAAAAACGATCTTCTTTATAGTCCTCATCTTCTTTACCTTTCAACTCAAATCCCAAACGGAAGATTATAAAAATCCCTCGTTAAGCTTCGACCAACGGGCAGAGGATTTATTAAAGCGCCTTACTTTGGAAGAAAAAGTCATGCTGATGCAAGACGTGTCCCGACCGATAGAACGTCTCGGAATCAAACCGTATAATTGGTGGAATGAGGCATTGCACGGCGTCGCCCGTGCGGGACGTGCGACCGTATTTCCGCAACCGATCGGAATGGCCGCTTCGTTCGATAATCGGGCCGTTTTTAACGTATTTTCCGCAGTATCGGATGAAGCCCGAGCCAAATACAACGAATCTTCTTCGCACGGCAGTTACGAACGTTATCAAGGATTGACGGTGTGGACGCCGACCATCAATATTTTTCGTGATCCTCGCTGGGGTCGTGGAATCGAAACCTACGGAGAAGATCCTTACCTGACTTCAGTCATGGGTGTGGCGGTCGTAAACGGATTGCAAGGCCCGAAGGAAAACGGATACGACAAACTTCATGCCTGTGCCAAACATTTTGCCGTGCATTCGGGACCGGAATGGAACCGGCATTCTTTCAATGCCGCAAACATCAAACCGCGTGATTTGTACGAAACCTATCTTCCCGCTTTCGAAGCATTGGTCAAGGAAGCGGATGTTAAAGAAGTGATGTGTGCCTACAACCGTTTTGAAGGAGAACCTTGTTGCGGAAACAATCAACTGCTTGTTCAAATTTTACGGGATCGATGGAAGTTCGAGGGAATCGTAGTGGCCGATTGCGGTGCCATTGCCGATTTTTATCGGGAAAATGCGCATCAAACTCATCCTGACGCGGCTTCGGCTTCCGCTGCCGCCGTTTTGAGCGGAACAGACTTGGATTGCGGATCGAGTTACAACGCATTGATCGAAAGCGTAAAACAAGGGTTGATCAGCGAAAAGGACATTGATGTTTCTGTCAAACGACTTTTGAAAGCCCGTTTCGAATTGGGATTGATGGACGACAACAACAATGTTTCCTGGAACGCCATTCCTTATTCAACGGTATGTTCCGATGTTCACGACAGCATATCACTCGACATGGCGCGCAAGTCTATGACCTTATTATTGAATAAAAATGATATACTGCCGTTGAAACGGGGCGGATTAATCATTGCCGTGGCAGGTCCCAATGCCGGCGATTCGGTTATGCAGTGGGGAAATTATAACGGAACTCCGAAACACACTATTACGATTTTAGCCGGTATCCGATCTGCTTTGGGCCCGACCGACAAATTGATCTACGAACCGGGTTGCGGATGGGTCGAAAATACGTTGATCAAAAGTGTATTCAATCAATGCAAAACAGAAAAAGGGCAAGGATTTTCCGCCTGTTATTGGAATAATCTTGAACATCAGGGACAACCGGTAGCCACGGCACAAATTACAACTCCTTTCCGCTTCTGTACTTCGGGAGCAACGGTTTTTGCGCCGGGTGTCAATTTGACCGGTTTTTCTGCCACGTACAACTCAACTTTTTATCCGATACAAAGCGGTACCATTGTATTTGACTTTTACAGTTGCGGCTCGACCCGGTTGACAATCGACGGCAACGAAGCAAAGAATTTCGTCAACAGGCACGGCGGACGGAAAATGACGTATGAAATGCAGGTCGAAGCGGGGAAATCGTATGACATTCAAATTGATTTTGAATATTTCAGCGGAGATGCTCAATTGAATTTCGATTTGGGTTTTAAGGAAGAAATCAACATTCCGAATTCGGTCGACAAATTGAAAGATGCCGACGTGGTATTATTTGTCGGCGGGATTTCGCCTTCTCTCGAAGGGGAAGAAATGGGGGTCAATCTGCCCGGATTTAAACAGGGAGACCGTACCGACATCGAACTTCCGGCTATCCAACGAGAATATATCCGGGCGCTTCATCAAGCCGGTAAAAAAGTTGTTTTGGTTAATTGCTCGGGGTCTCCGATTGCATTGGAACCTGAAACCGAAAATTGCGAAGCGGTATTACAGGCTTGGTATCCGGGACAATCGGGCGGAAAGGCCGTCGCCGATGTTTTGTTCGGCGATTACAATCCCGCCGGACGTCTGCCCGTAACGTTTTACCGAAACACGGCGCAACTTCCCGATTTCGAAAATTACGACATGGAGGGACGCACTTATCGTTATTTGAAAGACAAACCGCTTTTCCCGTTCGGATACGGATTGAGCTACACTCATTTTGAATACGGAAAAATCCGGACGGAACGATCGGAAATAAAAGCCGGAGAACCGGTTGTTTTTAAAATACCGGTAACCAACGTCGGCCAAACAGACGGCGAGGAAGTCATCCAAGTTTATCTGAAAAAAGATGACGATATACACGGCCCGGAAAAAGCATTGCGGGCATTTAAACGCATATTTATACCCGCGGGAAATACCGTCGAAGTAAAATTTGAATTGACGGGCAAGCAATTGGAATGGTGGAATGAAGACAGCCAAGCCATGAATATTTGTCCGGGAAGTTACAAGTTGTTTGTCGGCGGCAGCTCCGAAAATAAAGATTTGAAAACAAGTGATTTTGTGATTCGGTAAGGCATAAGAAATAAACAATCATCTCATGTTCAAACAACTTTTAACCCGGAATCCGCTTTTTGTATTTGCTCTCGAACAAGAAGCCGGAAATCATTTTTCAAACGTTCGCTTGTTATTTACCGGCGTGGGAAAAATAAATGCGGCTTACCGGCTGACCAAAGAAATTTCCGGAAATAAACCCGACATCATCGTCAATTTGGGTTCGGCGGGCAGCAACGTATTTGAACGAGGAGCTGTTGTGTGTTGCACCCGATTTGTTCAACGCGACATGGATGCCGCCGGCATCGGCTGTGAAAAATATGAAACTCCGTTTTCGAATATCGGCCCGAATCTTGATTACGGAATCGAAATCGACGAATTACCGAAAGGAATCTGCGGAACAGGCGATAATTTTGAAATCGATCATTCCGTTCCGGATTACAACGTGGTGGATATGGAAGCTTATTCATTGGCTTATATCGCCGCGCAAGAGCAAATTCCGTTCTTGTGTTTGAAATATATCTCCGACGGGGCTGATGAAGGTGCGGCCGAAGATTGGACGACGATGGTAGAACATGCCGCCAATGCTTTGAAACAGGTTGTTGACCGGTTAATGCCTCAATTAATTTAAACTCGTTTTTGAAAAGCACGGAAAACATCTGAAATCAGAATGCAACCCCCGATTCCTGTAACGTCAATCCTTTCCGGTTTCTTTAAAATCTTCGTAATCTTTTATAAATCCTAAACAAATCCAGTTGGCAAGCGCCTGACGATTGTCAATGTTCAGAAACCGCCGTTGGTCGAAGCTGTTGCGGATATTGCCCAATTCCGTAAATACGACTACCGGGTCTGTATGCAACAATACATGAAGACTCCGCGTACTCACCGTTCCCCGAAATCCTCTGTTCGGCTGGTGCAGGTCATATTTACTTTGAAAAGTTGTCCGCAGCGTATTGGCCAAACGCCTTCCGTTTTTACTGTTTTCGGCATAATAGAAAAATACATCTACCCGTTGTTCCGCACTGCGGCTGTCTAAATGGATAAAAAAAGCCCGCTGATATGCGGCGTCCGATTTACGGCTCAACTTATTGATTTTATCACACTGCTGCTGCAACCGTTTTTTCTGACTCAACGGAATCGGATCGCCCATACAGGTTTCCCGGTCGCTGTTCGCCAAATATTCATCATCCCGGATGCCGTCTTTGGCGTCCTGAATGATAATGTACACCTTCGCGCCCTCGATCAGCAACACACGAGCCAACCGCAACATGATATCATATGCATATTCATCTTCACACAAATCTTTGCCGTTCAGTTTACCGATGGCACCCGGATCCGGCCCTCCGTGTCCGCTGACTAAAAAATAACAGGCGCCTTTCAGTCGCCCGTCGGATTTAACCGTATAATCAGCCCACTTTTCCCCGAAAAGCGGTTCTCTTCTTTTTACCTCTTTTTCCCCGGTTTTCCCCGGTTCTTCTTCGTTTGCGTTCAAAGGAGGCAATATATACGGCAACCCTGTTTTTAATACATTATTTTTGCCTAATCTGCGACTGTTTAATTCGAGAAATTTTTGATAGTTTTCTTTGCCGGGACGATTATTCCGTATCAAAAATGCATTGATTCCTTCCCCTTCACGAGGTTTGGCTTTTTCTTGTCCGTAAAACGATATAAACGAAAAACAGAGAAGCAACAGCAAACACGTTTTCTTCATGCGTGATAACCCATAAGATAATTTCCCCGCAAAAATACATATTTCATACGGAAATACAAGGAGATATTGCATCGGGTATCATCATGTCAGGAAAGTCATCAATTCGACCTTCCTGTACTGAAAAAACGGACACTTGCTTTAATCTGCGCCAATGCATTGATTTTTGAAATCGGGATGTCTTTCGGCAAATGATTCGGATTATGGCTGACCAGTTTGATGCATCCCTCGACATCCGATTTATGAATGTATTTGGTTACAATGTATTCCTCTCCCTCCAAATCGTATGACAATAAATACAATTCACCCCAAAATATATTGTTGAGTATATCTTTCAATTGTCGGTATACGATAATGTCACCCGGCTTTATCAACGGATACATGCTGTCGCCGAAGGTCAACATGGCTCCATCCGATAATCCGATGTCCGGGATGGATATATAATCGGTCGGTTCATACATGTCCGGATGATTGAACAAAGACAGCAATCCTCCCGCGTGCATATTGTAAACAGGTAATATTTGTCGTTCCAATATTTTTTCACCGGCTTCTATGTTTCGCTTATAATTGACATTGCCATCTTTCAAAGTGACGCTTTCAATGCCACTGTCGAAGCGGTAATACAAACTTCCCGTGCCCGTCAGTATCCAAATCGGATTTACATTGTACAATACACAAAAATCAGCCAAAACCTCCGTACTTACACAAATCCTGAAATGCAGAATTTCTGAAAAATTGGATGGAGTCATCCCTAACTTTTCCGCTATACTCGCTTTCCATTTTTCTTTTTTGTTCGAAATCACCCAGTCCACTGCAGCACTAAATCTCTCGGTTATAGCTTTTTCCTTACTGTTCATGATAAAATCGTAATTTTATGTATTTCTTTCAATTAATACATTGTTTATGTATTAAAATATCCGAGTTTTAATTTTAAAATCGCTATAAAGATAAAGTATTTTTTTTAAATTTAAAACATCATAATAACAACTCTGAAAAAATATATCCGATAAATAGAATAGTAAATATCCTGATAATGTTAAAGATATGTATTTTTTAATGATAGATTTATAATAATAAAGTCAATAAGCATAAAAATATAAAAATATTATATAAAAAAATAATTGATGATAGAAAATTTGTTAATGAATCAATAAAAAAAGTTATATTACAAATTTTTTAAAAAAAGAAACATCCGGCGGGCGGCTTGGCATTCGGCAGGGGAATACGATGGCCGGTACAGTCATTTATTGACTTGATCCGTTTTATTTTTTAATTTGGTTGGGATTTTTGAAAAAAATATCCTGTTTTTGATTTGGATTATGAAAAAAAATATATATTAACAGGCAGATGAACAAAAAAATAGAAAAACGGGCATTCTCTGATGTCCGAAAACCACTATGGTCATAAAATATGAATTGGTTCTTAAAGGTAAAAAATGATTATCGGATGTTATGCCCGGCTCTCCCTGCAGGGAGATGCAAAAAATGTGTCAATGCTTCAAAATATTCGTCTTTTTTTGTCCCGCCGGGGA
>JGI24699J35502_11133627_pt1 | contig 12703 bp, 10 predicted proteins | sample TergutMp193P4_FD_35502 | JGI IMG/M metagenome (IMG submission 35502) | reverse complement strand
CCCGCCAATTAAGACCCAAAACCCTAATACACCCCAAAAAACACACTCCGACAAGCAGAAACATCAAAAATAAGACCCACAAAATTTCACTTTCGCCGAAATGACTCGGTAGGGTTGCGTAGCCAAAGCCTCCCGAAACACCGACACAAGTCACACTCGATCGTCACAGCCCTAGAAGATGGGTACGATACGGCAGAGTTGTGTTACCGAGTTGGTATCCATTGGCCACGAGCAATACTGAACGCACTATTGTTGTGAAAAATGCACAAATTTGGGGATTGACAAGGTGAGACACGAGAACCGTCCCCATGGCCACCGGTGGCCATCGGGACCGAATGTCAAACGGGACCGCCTCCGAGGGGAGACGGTCCCGTCACTTGAGAGGGGCATCTCAAGCATCCAGAGCGCGATGGGGATGCGCTCCAGGGAATAGCGACTCTGCCGACACCCATCGGCAGTCACTGACAGGTCATGGGCTAATGACAACCGGCCGGTGGAACTGTTCCCTCTATGATTCTTATACGCTACCATGTTTTGGGCACGCGCGGGGTGATTTCATCAAATTCATGGGGGAGATCCTGACTGCGTCAGGATGACAAGTGGAAGCGTCAGGATGACATGGGAAACGTCAGGATGACTTGGGTGATGGTTACCGGTCGACTCGGGCGGAACCGCCGCCGGCCAACTTCAGGACCTCGTTGGCGGTGGCCATAGAGGTGTCGCCGGGGGTGGTCATCGCCAGGGCGCCGTGGGCGGCCCCAACGTTGACAGCTTCACCCAGGGGCAGACCCGTCAACAATCCGTACACCAGACCGGAGGCGAAAGAATCCCCTCCACCGACCCTGTCGAAGATTTCCAAGCCGGGGCGACCGGTGGCCTCGACCAGACCGGATTCTTTGCTCCAGGCGATCGCGCCCCAGTCGTTGACGGTGGCCGACCTGACGGCTCTCAACGTGGTCGCGATCACGGAGAAATTCGGGTACATTGCGCTGACCTGGGAAATCATTCGTCCGAAAGCGTCCACAGGAAGCTCGGTGAGGTTCGCGTCAGTGCCCTCGATCTCAAAACCCAGAGCCGCCGTGAAGTCTTCCTCATTGCCGATCATAACGTCGACGTGTTCGGCCAGTTCCCTGTTGACCTGTTGTGCCTTGGCCTGCCCGCCGATGGACTTCCACAAGCTGGGCCGGTAGTTCAGGTCGTACGAGACCACAGTGCCATACCGATGGGCGGCCTCGACGGCCTCCAGTGCGACCTCGGCGCTGGATTCGGACAAGGCGGCGAAGATCCCGCCGGTGTGGAACCAGCGGGCGCCTCGGCGTCCGAAGATCTCCGACCAGTCGATGTCTCCAACCCTGAGTTGTGAGACGGCGGTGTTGCCACGATCGGAGACCCCGACCGCCCCTCGTACCCCGAAGCCTCGTTCGGTGAAGTTCAACCCGTTGCGGACCGTACGCCCAACACCGTCGGATTCGACCCACCTGACGTTGGAGACGTCGACGCCCCCGGACAGCATGAAGTCTTCAATGAGGCGTCCCACCTCGTTGTCCACCAGTGCTGTGACAATGGCGGTTCTCAACCCGAACACCTTCCTCAGGCCCCGGATGACGTTGTACTCACCGCCGCCTTCCCAGGCGGAGAATCGACGGGCCGTACGGATGCGGGAATCGCCGGGGTCCAGCCGTAACATGACCTCGCCGAGCGCGACCCCGTCCCATGCGCATTCTGCGGGTTCGCGCAATGTGAGCATGCTCACACCCGGCTCGCCAGATCGACAGCCTCACGGCACAGCGCTGTGATGGCGTCGAAGTCCCGTGCGTCAAGCAATGCCGATGGCACCATCCATGACCCGCCCACGGCCGGCACGCAGTCCAGCGCCAGATAACTGGCCAGATTGGTGGGGTTCACCCCGCCTGTGGGGACAAACTGCATTGTTGTGAAGGGTGCGGCCAGAGCTTCGATCGCGGCAGGACCGCCGTACAAACTGGAGGGGAAGAACTTCACAGTCTCCACACCAAGCGCCTGGGCCGCCATGATTTCTCCGGGGGTGACAGCGCCCGGGAGGATGGGCTTGCCAGCCAGTTTGGCCTCGCGTACGATGTCCGCCCGCAACCCCGGGCTGACGAGGAATTGTGCTCCCGCCTCGACGGCCAGTTCCACCTGGTCGGGGGTGAGAACCGTGCCCGCGCCCACTGTGAGCCCTTCGATGTCGCTCATGATCGCGATGGACTCGGCGGCGGCGTCGGTACGGAACGTGACCTCGGCGATGGGCAATCCGCCTGCGATCAGGGCTTGGCCCAGAGGTTCGGCGTCGTCAGCGTCGTGGATGACCACGAGGGGAATAATGCGATAGGCGAACAGATCCATGAAGACCTCCTGTGTCGAATCCGGCTCTCATTCTATCGGTGAAGGCTGGTAGTGTGCTATTTCATGCCCTTTTCAGGCCCGCCTGGAGATGGGCGAAGTGGCAGGCGCACATGTGCGATCCGGGGCCGTCCTCGTGCTCGACCAATAGGGGTTCCTCTTCAGAGCAACGGGCTTTGTCTGTCTCATCCAGGACCCGCCAACAACGGGTGTGGAAACGGCATCCCGAGGGCGGGTTCGCCGGGGAGGGCACGTCGCCGGTCAGCACGATCTGGTCGCGTTCGTCCTTCAGGGTCGGGTCGGGCACCGGTACCGCTGACAACAAGGCTTGGGTGTACGGATGAGTCGGGCGCTCGTAGATCTGCACCTCGTCGCCGATCTCCACGATACGCCCCAGGTACATCACTGCCACCCGGTCGGAGATGTGACGTACGACCGCCAAATCGTGGGCGATGAACACGTACGCCAATCCCAGCTCGTTTTGAAGTTTCTCCAACAGGTTGACCACCTGGGCCTGGACAGACACGTCCAGAGCCGAGACCGGCTCGTCACAGATCAGCACCTTCGGATTCAGGGCGATCCCACGAGCCACGCCGATGCGTTGGCGCTGCCCGCCGGAGAACTGGTGGGGATACCGGTTGATGTGCTCGGGGTTCAACCCCACCAAATCCAACAACTCCTGGACGCGCTTGCGCCGCGAGCCCTTGGGCGCGACTTCGGGATGGATGTCGAAAGGCTCGCCCACGATGTCGCCCACGGTCATACGCGGGTTGAGGGAGGTGTACGGGTCCTGGAAGACGATCTGGATGTCACGGCGCAGCCTGCGCATGGCGGCGCCCTTCTGCGAGTACATGTCCACACCCTCGAAGGTCACCGACCCTGAGGTTGGCTCCTCCAGGCGCATCAACAGCCGTCCCAGGGTGGACTTCCCACATCCGGACTCTCCCACCACGCCCAGGGTCTCCCCCGCCCTCAGATCGAAACTCACCCCGTCCACGGCTCTGACATGGCCTGTGACGTGCTGAATCACACCGGTCTTGATGGGATAGTACTTGACAAGGTCACGTGCCGAGAGGATGACGTCGCCGCTCATGACCCACCTCCTGCCACGATTCGTCCTTCACCTTTGACATCCGCATCCTCCACCCGCCAGCAGGCTGTGAAGCGATTCGGTTCACCCTCCAATGGCACCAGCGGCGGCGGGTCCCCGATCCGGCACTCCTCGACTGCGAACCGGCACCTCGGGTTGAACGGGCATCCGGCTGGCATGGCCAACAGGTTGGGGGGCAGTCCCCCGATCGCCGGAAGAGTGTCGCCGAGTTTGGTGTCGAGCCTCGGCACCGATTCCAGCAGTCCGATGGTGTACGGATGCCTGGGTTCGGCGTACACATCCTGGACAGGGGAGGTTTCCACCAGGCGTCCCGCGTACATCACTGCGATACGGTCCGCAACGTTGGCCACCACGCCCAGGTCGTGGGTGATGAGGATCATCCCCATCCCCGACTCGGACTGGAGTTCGGCGAGCAGGTCCATGATCTGGGCCTGCACGGTCACGTCCAGGGCCGTCGTGGGCTCGTCGGCGATGAGAATCGCGGGATCCAGGGAGATGGCCATGGCGATCATGATCCGCTGGCGCATCCCACCGGAGAATTGATGGGGGTACGCGCTGGCGCGCTCGCGCGCGGCGGGGATGCGTACCCTGTCCATGAGGCCGACGGCCGCGTCCATGGAATCTTTTTTGTTCATGCCCCGGTGGATGCGGAACATCTCGGCGATCTGCCAGCCCACAGGGAAAACCGGGTTGAGGGAAGAAAGCGCGTCCTGGAAGATCATCGCGATCTGGGCACCCCGTACCCTCTGGCGCTCCTTCTCGGCCAGGGTCAACAAGTCGACGCCGCAATATTTGACCGATCCGGCGGTGACATAACCGGGCGGGGTGTCGAGAATCCCCATGATCGCCTGTGCGGTCACGGACTTGCCCGAACCGGACTCCCCCAGGATGGCGAGGGTCTCGTGGCGGTCCAGGTGGAAGGAAACGCCGTTGATGGCACGGGCCACGCCCTCCCGGGTGCGGAACTCCACGTGCAGGTCGTCCACGTCGAGCAGACGATCGTTCTCCGGGATCCACTGATGCCCTGAACCCAGGCTGACATGGGTGGATTTGGGTTTCTTGTCGCTCATCATTTCACCTCAGTTTCGGGTCGAGGGCGTCGCGCACGACTTCGCCGAGCATGATGAAGCTCAACACCGCCAGGCACAAGAACAGGGCCGGGAAGAAGAGCATGTGCGGCGCCTGACGGATGTACCCCAAAGCTGAGGCGTTGGAAATGGCGATGCCCCAGGAGACCGCGGGCGCCTGCAAACCGATGCCGAGAAAGCTCAGGGTGGCTTCCGTGGCGATGTAGCTTCCCAGGTCGATGGTGGACACCACGATGACCGGCGCCAACGAGTTGGGGACGATGTGGGAGCCGATCACGTGCATAGGCCGGGCTCCCAGCGCTCGGGCGGCCTGGACGTACTCGTTGGGCTTGACCTGCATCACCGAGGATCTCATCAACCGGAAGATGTTGGGCCAGCCCAGGATCGACAGGGCGAAGACCACCTTGAAGATGACCAGAAGGTAGGGCGATCCTGGGTTGGTGGGGATCGAATACATGATGATGATCCCGCCTAGAAGCAGAGGTATCGCGAAGAAGATGTCCGCGATACGGGAGATCACCGTGTCGACCCACCCGCCGAAGTACGCCGCGATCGTGCCGAGGAAAGATCCGAGGATGGCGGCCACACCGGCTGTGAACACCCCGACGAGGATGGAGGCTCTCGCCCCGTAGATCGTACGGGCGTAGATGTCGCAGCCCTGGAAGTCGTACCCGAAGATCGCGGAGGCGCTGGGAGGCTGGCGGGAGAAGGCCAGGACGCAGTACCGGGGGTCCTTGGAGGTGAACAGGGAGGGGAACGCGGCCATGACGATGAAGAAGAGCATCAGAACCGCGGCGATCCAAAACAGCGGGCGGTTGCGCATGATGTCCCAGGCGTCGTCCCACAAGGACCGGGGCTTGTTGAAAGCCGACTCGCTCGCCACGGGTTCCTCGGGCTCCTGGCTGGAACTGGTGATGACATCCTCCTGGTCGGGCAGAGCGGACGGGGCGATATCGTGCAGATGGTCAGTCATGGCTGATCCTCGGGTCCAGGACTCCATAGAGGAGATCGACGATGAGGTTGACAACGAGATAGACCAACACCAAAACGGTCACAGCCCCCACGACGGAGACCCCGTCTCGTTGGTTGATCGAGCGCCAGATGAAGTTTCCGATCCCGTTGACATTGAAAATCCTCTCTGTGACGATGGCGCCGCCCATGAGAACCCCGAAGCTCGCCCCGACGTAGGTGACCACCGGGAGCAGGGAGTTGCGCAGGGCGTGGATCCCCACAGCCCTCGCGTTGGACAGGCCTTTGGCTTTCGCCGTCCGCACATAGTCGGCCCGCAGGTTCTCCACCAGGGAGGTACGTGTCAACCTGGCGGTGTACGCGACTGAGAGGGAGCCCAGCACGAGGCCGGGCAAAATTAACTGTTTCAACGAACCGTCCCCCGAGGTGACGGGGAACCAGTTGAGTTTGATGCCGAACAGGTACTGGGAAAGGCTGCCGACGACGAAGACGGGCACCGAGATGAACACCAGTGTGGAGACAATCACGAGGTTGTCGACGAACTTCCCCTTGCGGATGCCAGCCAGAATGCCAGCTGCGACACCCACGATAATTTCGAAGAGTAGAGCGATCACGGCGAGCTTGATGGTTGTAGGGTACCGGATCGCTAGCTCATGCGCGACGGAGTTATTGTAGTAGTTCGTCCCCAGGTCACCATGGAAGAGCTTGCCCATGTACAGCACGTACTGGACGAGGAAGGGCTTGTCCAGGTTGTAGTAGTTCCTGAACCAGGCCACATAGGTCGGCGAACAGGGACGCTCGCCACACCTCCCGGCAGTCGGGTCTCCCGGCAATGAGAAATTCAGGTAGTAGATGAGCAGGGTCGCCCCGAGGAGAACTGGGATCATCTGCAGCAGACGACGAACAATGTATTTTCCCATGGGCACCTCCTATATTCAATCCGGCATCACATATAAACATCACAAGGGTGACGCCGCGGTCCGTGACCACGTCGCCACCCTTGTGAGTAATAGACTACGACGCTAGCTCTACAGAACCGAAATCGAAAGTCGAAAATGGCGTCATTTTCACTGATTTGATGTGTGTAGAGAAGCCAAACTGGCTTTGCTGATAGAACAAAGGCATCGTGGGCATATCTTGGTTGAGCAGCGCCTCAGCCTGTTGATAGTACCCGTTGGACTCGTCCTCGTCAATCGCGGCAGCACCCTGCTTGAGCAGATCGTCGAACTTGGGGTTCGAGTAATCCGTGTCATTGCTGGAGGCGCCGGTCGCGTAGATCGGGGTCAGGAAGTTCTCAATGGATGGGTAGTCCATCTGCCAACCACCACGGTACATCCCTGTCAGCTCGCGGTTGTTGATCTTGTCGCGCAAGGTCTTGAAGTCCGGAGTGGTCTGCACCACGCAGTCCAGGCCCAGGTTGTTCTTGATCTGGTTGCACACGGCGTTGGCCCATGCGTCATGGCCGCCGTCAGCGTTGATCCACAGAGGGATGGTGCCGCCGGGGTAACCGCCCGCCTCAGCGTACAGCTGCTTGGCCTGGTCGACGTCGAAGACACAGTTGGTGCACTGGTCAGCCTTGTAGCCGTCCACGACAGGGCTCACCCAGCCGGTGGCGGGCACGCGGGCGCCGTTGAAGACGACGTCGGTGACCTGCTGGCGGTCCCACGACATGGAGATTGCCTGGCGCATGCGCACATCGGCGAGGCCGGGATCGACGTTGCCGGGAGCGAAGGACACGACCTGGATCACGCCGGTGTCGGCGGTGCCCCAGCGCGGGTTGCCATCATTGTCGACGAGGTCGTTCTTCCACACGTCTCCGACGAGGAAGTCGGCGGTGATCTGGTCGGTGAGATCGAGGTTGTTGGCCACGACGTCGTTGTAGGCGCCAGCCAGGTCGTTGTAGACCTTGAAGGTCACCGTGTCCACGGATCCGGGGTAGTTGCCTGAGTAATCAGCGAACTTCTCCAACACTGTCTCGGTGTCGGTGTGGGATGTGATCTTGTACGGGCCCGCGGCGATCGGGGTCTTGGCGAACTCGGACTTGCCGTCGGAGGTGTCCGCGAAGAAGGCGTCCGGCTGAGGTGAGAAAGCTGTGTAGCCCAGACGAACCTTCAGGTTCGAGGTTGGGCCGGAGGTCTTGATGGTGAAGGTGTAGTCATCGACAACCTTGAGCCCGGACATTTCAGTGACCTCGGGCTTCACGGTGCAGTCGTCGTCTGAGCACTGAAGGTCGTCATAGCCTTCGATCATCTCGAAGAAGTACGAGTTCAGCTGGCCATTGGGCCCGTATGAGCCCCAGTTCCACGCATCCACGAAGTTCTTAGCCTTGACTTCGGTACCGTCTTGGAACTTGTAGCCCTGGTTGAGGGTGACTGTCCAGTTGATCGCGTCAGTGGAGTCGATAGATTTAGCGATGTCGAGTTCAGGGGAGGCGTCATCGGAGTTGTAGTGGATGAGCTTGGCCTCTGAGGCGTCCAGAATGTTTCCGCCGCACACCTCGTTGGTGTTCGTGGGCAGAAGCGAGTTCTGGGGGGTGCAGCCACGGACGCTGATCGACGTTCCGGCAGGCGAACCGCCGGGGTTTGACGAACAAGCTGTGGTCCCGAGAAGGGTCAATGCAGCCGCGACGGCTGCCGTGATGACCCGGGTACGAGTGCGCATAGTTGTGCTCCATTTCATAGTTAATGAGTTCGCCCATTGTCGCACACATTGTGTATGGAATACCAACTATTTTTGCTGATCGTGTCCGATCTGCGTCCTTTTCGAAATATGATTGTAACGTTTTTCCCACACGCGAGACACCGTTAACGGTTCTGCTCACCCGGCCATGGAGGAGAAGTCATCCTCCCCGTGACCGGAACGGCGGGCGTGCTCCAGGGCGGCGAATGCCGCTGTCAGGGCCGGTACGGCTTGGCCTTCGGCCAATCCCAGCATGAGATCGACGTCCTTGGCCAGCAGATTCGTGGAGAACTGGGTGTCGGTGTAGTCATGAGATTTCAACACCGCGCCCTTCATTCCCGCGATCACTGACAGGGGTGTCTTGGGCAAACCGACCAGTTGCAGGGCCTCGTCCTGGGTCAATCCTCCGGCCTCGCCGACACGTACCGCCTCGACAAGGGCCTGCATCCCCACCGCCAAACCATAGTTGACCACAAGCTTGCCCGTGGCCGCTTTGGCGGGATCGTCGTACTCCAGGATACGTTCCGGATCGGCCCAGATCTTCACAATCTGTCGCGCACGCGAACGCGCGTCCGCCGACTCCCCCCCGATCAGCACCCCCAGGTCGCGGGCCTTCGCCGGGCCGAGGGAGCCCAGCACGGGAGCATGGACGTAATCCACCCCATGCTGTGACGCCCACTGGTCGCATTCAACGGCCATGCGGGGCCCCACAGTGGTGATGTCAATCCACAATGTCCCCTCAGCGATCGGGGTCCCCCACAAAACCACCTGGCGTACGGCGTCAGGCCCGAACAAACAGGTGATGACCACGTCGGCGCCTTGCACCGCCTCCTCAGCGGTGCTGGCGATCTGCGCCCTCGTACCCGCAAAAACTTCCCATGCCGCCATCGTCCTGTTCCACAGGACCAGGTCGTACGACTCCTCATCGAGCAGGTGGCGTACGAGTTCGCTGCCCATCCGCCCCAAACCTAAAAATGCGATTCTCATGACACCAGTCCACCACTGTTGATCCGGGAAGCCCAAATCGGACCCGGACTTACAGTTTTGTGTGCACTGGTGCAACACAAGAAGGCACAGATGCCAACTGTGGGTATTCGGCAGTTACGGGAAGACCTGGCTCGCTATGTCGATTCCGCTGCCCCGGTCCAGATCATCCGACATGGACAGGCGATCGGCGTGTTCGTCCCGACTGAACCCGTCCGCCCCTTCGACCGCGACCGTTATCTCGCCGCAGCCCTGGAGATCGACTGCCCGATCTGGACCGAAGACCGTGACTTCTTCGGTAATCGAGGTTGTCATGGTACCGACCCTGAAATAAGTCGGTTTCGCGGGGTGGATGCCTCGCTCACATAAAATAGCAATACTGGCGGAATACCGACAAGTACGGTTTGTGCGGCATGGGTTATGCCGATCCGCCCTCGATTTCCGGAGGCACAACCCAAGCCGAACAAACCTATGTTGGCGGAATCATGGCGATATTGCTATTCTGTGCACGGGAAACCACGGAGGGCCCCGCGTGCCCGCGAGGCCCTCCGACTAGTCACGTTGGTCACAGGGACTTGATGATGTCCTCCACGCGCTCTTTGGCGTCGCCGAAGAGCATGAGGGTGTTGTCCTTGAAGAACAAGGGGTTCTGGACACCGGCATAGCCCGTGTTCATCGAGCGCTTGAAGACAACAACCGTGTTTGCTTTCCAAACTTCCAGCACCGGCATGCCGGCGATGGGGCTGGTGGGGTCGTCGATCGCAGCCGGGTTGACCGTGTCATTGGCGCCGATCACCAAGACGACGTCGGTGTTGGGGAAGTCGTCGTTGATCTCGTCCATTTCGAGGACGATGTCGTACGGCACCTTGGCCTCGGCCAGCAGGACGTTCATGTGACCGGGCAGGCGCCCAGCCACGGGATGGATCCCGAAACGTACCTCCACGCCCTGGGCGCGAAGCCTGCTTGTCAGATCGGCCACGGCTGCCTGGGCCTGAGCCACAGCCATCCCGTACCCCGGTGTGATGATCACAGAATTCGCGTCCTTCAGCATGGACGCGACCTCGGGCGCGGTCGTCTCGTGGTACTCGCCGTAGTCCTTCTCCTCGCCTGTCACAGCGCCTTCGGAACCGAAGCCGCCCGCGATCACAGAGATGAAGGAGCGGTTCATGGCCTTGCACATGATGTACGACAGGTACGCGCCGGAGGAGCCCACCAGAGCGCCTGTGATGATCAGCAGGTCATTGTTGAGCGTGAAGCCCGCCGCGGCGGCCGCCCACCCTGAGTAGGAGTTCAGCATCGAGACGACGACGGGCATGTCGCCGCCGCCGATGCTGGTCACCAGGTGCAGGCCGAGGAGCAGCGAGACCACTGTCATCGTGATCAGCATCCATACGTGGGGGTCGAGGACGTACCACACTGTCAGCCCGATGATCACGACCAGGGCAGCCAGATTGATGATGTTGTGCTTGGGCAGCATCACCGGTTTGGAGGTCATCTTGGCCGCGAGCTTGAGGTACGCGATGATCGAGCCGGTGAAGGTCACCGCCCCGATGAAGATCCCGACGAACAACTCGCCGTCGTGTACCCGTATGGCTCCCGGAGACATCCCGGTGGGATCGAGGTCGAAGGCGGCGTTCCAGCCGACCAGTACGGCCGTGAGACCCACGAAGGAGTGCAGCAGGGCGATGAGCTGGGGCATCCCGGTCATCTCCACACGCACAGCCATGATGACGCCGATGGTGCAGCCGACGACCATGGCCACCAGGATGGCGACGATGGCCCATGAGGGCCCGCCGGAGACGGTCCCGCCGTTCTGAGTCGTGTTGAGGACCGTGCCCAGGATGGTGAAGAGCAGGGCAACGCCCATGCCGATCATGCCGAAGAGGTTGCCCCTCTTGGAGGTCTCATGCTTGGACAGCCCGGCCAGTGCGAGGATGAAGCACAGGCCCGCAAGGATGTACGAACCGGAAATAAGTGTGATGGACATCTCAGGCCTTTCTGAACATTGCGAGCATGCGCTGGGTCACGGTGAACCCGCCGAAAATATTGATGCTGGCCAGCAGGATCCCGATGATGGACATCACAGCCACAAGGAGGGACACCGAGACCGAGTGCAACCCGATCAGGGCGCCCACGATGATGATGCCCGAGATCGCGTTGGTCACGCTCATCAGCGGGGTGTGCAGGGAGTGGCTCACGTTGCCGATGACGTAGTACCCGATCACCACCGCGAGCATGAAGACCATGAAATGGCCCAGCAGCCCTTCGGGGGAGACCCAGAACAGCGCCATCAGCGCAACCGCGCATATCGCCATTCCGACCGCCGTGACCTTGGGATTGCGCTTCTTGACCTCTTTCTCCACCGGAGGTGCGACCGGGGCTGCGGCCACCGGTGCGGCTGAGACGGCAACCGGCGGCGGGGGCCATGTGACCTCGCCCTCGCTGACCACTGTCATCGAGCGGATCACCACGTCGTCCATGTCGAGCACCATCATGCCGTCCTTGTTCGGCGTGACGAGCTTCATCAGGTTGACGACGTTCGTGCCGTACAGCTGGGAGGCCTGGGTTGGCAGGCGTGAGGCCAGATCGGTGTACCCGATGATCTTCACACCGTTGCTTGTCACAACGAGTTTGTCGGGTTCGGAACCGGCGACATTGCCGCCTGTTCCGGCTGCCATGTCCACGATGACGGAACCCGGCTTCATGGAGGCCACCATCTCCTCGGTGATGAGCCTCGGAGCGGGCTTGCCCGGGATCAGGGCCGTGGTGACGATGATGTCGGAGACCTTGGCCTGTTCGACGTACATCTGTTCAGCGGCCTGGGCATATGCTGCCGAAGCCTCCTTGGCGTACCCGTCTGTGGACTCCTGCTCCTCGTCGACCTTCACCGCGACGAAATTCGCACCCATGGACTCGACCTGTTCGGCCACCTCGGGACGGATGTCCGTGGCGTTGACGATGGCACCAAGGGCCTGGGCCGTACCAATGGCGGCGAGGCCTGCCACGCCGGCGCCGGAGACGAAAACCGTAGCCGGGGGCACTTTCCCGGCGGCAGTCACCTGGCCGGTGAAGAAAGAGCCGAACTCGTGGGCCGCTTCGATGACCGCCCGGTACCCCGCGATGTTGGCCATCGAGGACAAAACATCCAATGATTGGGCCCGCGAGATCCTCGGCACTGAGTCCATGGCCAGTACGGTCAAGCCGTGCTGAGCCAGTGTTTGCAACAATTCAGGGGACCGGGGAGCAGCAATCAATGAGATCAGCGTCGCCCCCTCGCTCATTGCTTCGATCTCCGCGTCGATGGGAGGGTTGATCTTGCAGACCACATCAGCGGCCCAGGCGACTGCCCGGCCGACGATCTGCGCCCCTTGCTCGACATATTCCGAATCGGGATAACTGGCTTTTGTCCCAGCGCCTTCTTCGACAACTACTTCATAACCCAGTTTGATGAGTTGGGCGACTGTTTTCGGCGTCGCCGCGACCCTGGTCTCCGCTGGGGCGGATTCCATGG
>JGI24699J35502_11133628_pt1 | contig 12708 bp, 11 predicted proteins | sample TergutMp193P4_FD_35502 | JGI IMG/M metagenome (IMG submission 35502) | reverse complement strand
TGGAGGAGTTCTCAGGATCCGAGACCGATCGTATCGAAGGGCGAGTACGCCGCCTCAACGCCCTGGGGTTCGACGTGGCCGAGATGGACATCCAAACTGACGCGGACGGCGAGGGCGACGTGATCCGCATCCAGCCCAAAGTCGTGGACGCCGGCCATCACCAACGCCGCCTCATGAGGCTCACCGGGCTCGACACCGAGGAGAACCAGGCACGGCGCCTGCTCAACGACCTCGACACGTACCGTTTCCGTACCCACCAAACAGGCGTTGACGAGGCCGTGGTCGCCCACAAGTGGCTGATGGAAGTGTTTGAGCCTGTCATGAGCGAAATTCCCGAGGAACTGCGGGCCAAACGCGAGCCCGCTCAAGTCTTTCATGAGCTCCTCGACTACAGGTGGTACATGTCGCAACGCGAGCATCGAGACGTACCTCTTGTCGAAGCGGTGAAGGGGTACGTCCACGACGTCCTCCAGGGCCTGCCCGACGAGGCGATGAGCCAAGACGCATTGATGCCTGCCATCGAGGTGAAGAAGCTTGTCAACCCGTACGACCCGTCCCAGGGCTATGTCGAGGAAGGCGAGGAACCTCCGCACGACCCATGGGAGGATGGTACGGACGAGATGCCCGAACCCAGCCCCTTCCTGGATATCGCCGCCCTCCGGGCCAAGGCCGCCAGCGAAGAGTGAACGCTGTACTCCAGGTGGATGTCGTGTGACTGGATGAACGGGGTTCAAGCAGTATGTCATCTGATAAATGTCGGTAGGCTGTGGCATGATGGTCGTGATCGGGTGTACGTGGAGAGTCTCGGAGGTCTCCTGCCAGGCCTGACTCTGGACATGATGCGTACGGGCGTGTCGCGGATCCGGAACCAAGTGATTGCCCGGGCATTCCGGGAGGCGCACATGATCGAGCAATGGGGATATGGCGTACGACGGATGTACGATCGTGCAGCCGCGCTTGGACTGCCCGAGCCCAGCTACGTCGAATTGCCTGGACGATTACGTTCATCGTACCCACCAGGCACGCACAAATCATGGTGGAAAACCCTGGGGAAGTAACTAAGATACCTGGGGAAGTAACTAAGTTAGTAACTAAGACGGTAACTAAGTTACCCAGAGAGGTAACTAAGACACATCTCCAGGTCCTCAAGGCCCTTGCGGAAAGCACTCTCACTCGTTCTGAACTTATGGATATCATTGGAGTGACCGACCAGTCAGCTAATGTCAGCCGGCATTTGACACCACTTATCTCAGCTGGTCTGATTACAATGAGCAATCCGAGCAAACCCACAAGTCGAGATCAACGTTACCATCTCACGGAGAAAGGGAAATCTTACCTGGTTCAACATGAGAGCGACCTCGATAGGTTCGTACAGAAGCCGGGCTGATAAGATGGATACGCACTGGCGAGATCGCATAGTGGTCTAGTGCAGCCGCCTTGAAAGCGGCCAGGTGTAACAGCCTCCAGGGTTCGAATCCCTGTCTCGCCGCTAGATCCCGATTGACAAGGGGGTACGATGACCGAACCACAACGAATTCTGTTGCTTGGCGATACCCATGGCGACATCGTGGATTGGGTACCTCGTTGCTGTGGGAGGGATGAAACGTGTTGTTGACGATCACCTATCGGGGGCAGAACACGCCCGACCTGGGATATCTGCTGTACAAGAATCCTTATCGCGCGCAGACGTTCACCCTGAGCTACGGGAGCGCCCACGTCTTCTATCCCGAGGTTTCTGATGAGCGTACGACAGCAGCGTTACTGCTTGACATCGACCCAATCGAACTGGTCCGAGGCAAGAAAGCGGCGGGGTTGTTCGACTATGTGAATGACCGGCCGTACGTGTCGTCGTCGTTTATGAGCACCGCTATCGCCAAGGTTTTCGGGACGGCGATGACAGGGAGGGCGGACGAGCATCAGGCGTTGTCAGATTCGGCACTGGATCTGAGTGCGACAGCGACAATGCTGCCTTGCCGTGGGCAGAAGGAGAAGCTCAACGCGGTTTTCGAGCCACTGGGATATCACGTGGAATACGAGAGTTTCACCGATGATGAAAAGTTCCCCAGTTGGGGCGAAAGTCCGTACGTCAACCTCACGATTTCGGGGAAAGTACGCCTACGCGACCTACTGAAACACCTGTACGTCCTGATCCCGGTCTTCGACGCGCGCAAACACTATTGGATCGGGCCCGACGAGGTCGACAAGCTCCTGCGGGCGGGGGAGGATTGGCTGGGCGACCACCCTGAGAAGGAGTACATCACCTCGCGCTATCTCAAGCGTCGCCGATCGCTCGTCACCATGGCGCTATCCCAGTTGGCAAGCGCAAATGCCACTGATGGAGAACAATTGCCCGTTGAGGAGGAGGAGCGCGGTAAACCGCCGACCCTCAACACACAACGGTACAAGTCGGTACTTGCTGAATTGAAAGAATCCGGCGCTGCGAGGGTCATCGACCTGGGGTGCGGTGAAGGGAACTTGCTCGCCATGCTTGTACGTGACAGGCAGTTCACGTCCATCGCAGGCATGGACGTCTCTCACGTTTGCCTGGAATGGGCGGCGCGCAAACTGAGGTTGGACGACGCGAGCGAGTCCATGCGTGAGCGCATCACGCTGTTCCAAGGGTCTCTGACGTACCGGGATGACCGCCTCTCAGGCTATGAGGCTGCGTCGTTGCTTGAGGTCATCGAGCACCTGGACCCGTCGCGCTTGCCGGCCTTTGAGCAGGTCGTTTTCGGATACGCACACCCTGGAACTATCGTGTTGACAACGCCAAATAAAGAGTACAACGTGAATTACGAGTTCTTGCAGAATGGCGGTGTGCGCCATCCCGACCATCGCTTCGAATGGACCAGGAACGAGTTTCAATCCTGGGCGTTGAGAACTGCTGAGGCGTACGGATATAAGGTCCGCTTCGCCGGTATCGGCGATATCGATGAGGTTCACGGTACCCCGACGCAAATGGCAGTGTTCACTTCCGCCCCTGTCGTCTTGTCGGCCCCCAATGTCATCCGGCCTGTCCCTGATGTCATCCTGCCTGTCTCCGATGTCATCCTGCCTGTCCCTGATGTCATCCTGCCGCAGGCAGGATCTCCGTCACCCGAAATGGGGGGCTTCGAATGAGAATCGAAATTCCAGAACTGTGTGTCGTCGCCCTCATCGGCGTCACGGGCAGCGGCAAATCCACCTTCGCCGCCTCCCATTTCAAACCGACCGAGGTATTGTCGTCCGACTATTTTCGCGGTTTGGTGTCCGATGACGAGAACGACCAGGAGGCCACGAATGAGGCGTTCGACACCCTCTATTACGTCGCCAACAAGCGCCTCGACCGTGGTTTGTTGACCGTGATCGACGCCACGAACGTACAGAGGAACGCTCGGGCGGCCATCCTCAATCTGGCGCGGGAACAAAATTGTCATGCCGTGGCGATCGTTCTGAACGTGCCTGAGAAGGTGTGCCGTGAGCGCAACGAATCTCGTTCCGGCCGGGATTTCGGTCCCCACGTGGTCACCCGCCAGTCCCAGCAACTGAAAAGCTCTCTTAAATCGTTGCGGAAGGAGGGTTTCCGCTATGTCCATGTGCTTACCCAAGAGGACATGGACGATGTGGAGATCGTCCGTACCCCGCTGTGGAGCGACAAGAAATCCGAATCCGGTCCCTTCGATATCATCGGGGATGTCCATGGCTGCTATGACGAACTGTGCGCCCTCTTCGACAAACTTGGATACAAGGTTGACAAGGAGAATCACACCGCTATCCCACCTCTGGGACGCAAAGCTATCTTCGTCGGTGACCTGTGCGATCGGGGACCGAAGAACGTGGACGTCCTCCGTCTTGTGATGACCATGGTGACCTCAGGTGTCGCCTACGCCGTGGCAGGCAACCACGATGTCAAGTTGCTCCGGAAGCTCAAAGGGGCGAACGTCCAGATCACCCACGGATTGGACGTCACCGTCGCTGAATTGGAGACCCAATCAAAAGAATGCATTACCGAAATCACGGAATTCCTGGACGGATTGCGCAGTCATTACGTCTTTGACATGGGGAAACTCGTCGTCGCCCACGCGGGATTGATCGAGAAGTACCAAGGTCGGGCAAGTGGACGCGTCCGTAGTTTTTGCCTGTACGGAGACACGACCGGCGAGACTGACGAGTACGGCCTGCCCGTACGCCTGCCCTGGGCCAGGGACTATCGCGGGAAGGCGCTTGTCGTGTACGGTCACATGGCCGTGCCGAATGTGGAAATGATCAATAACACGATCTGTATCGACACGGGATGTGTCTTCGGCGGGCAATTGACCGCCTTCCGTTATCCCGAGAAAACGATCGCTCAAGTACCTTCTGAGAAGCAGTATTACGCCCCGGGTAAGCCCCTCGACGAGCGCGCGGGCATTCACGGGACAGGGCCCCAGACCGACGACCAGCTCAACATCGACGACGTAACCGGCCGACGCCATCTGTTCACCCGCCTTCGTTCCAACATCGCCATCGAAGCTGAGAACTCGGCCGCCGCACTTGAGGTGATGAGCCGATTCGCCGCCGATCCCCACTGGCTGATCTACCTGCCGCCCACCATGTCGCCCTGCGAGACGAGTCCGCTGCCTGACTACCTGGAACATCCCGCCGAAGCCTTTTCGTACTATCGCAAACGCGGGGTCGCGCAGGTCGTTTGTGAACGTAAGCATATGGGCTCACGGGCGGTGGTCGTCCTCTGCCGCAACACGGATGTTGCCGCGCGCAGGTTCCATATGACCGACGGCAGTCGGGGGATCATCTACACCCGTACCGGGCGGCATTTCTTCCAAGACCCCGAAACCGAAGAAGCATTACTATCGCGGCTAGACACGCAGCTCACTCGTACCGGTTTCTGGGAGGACTTCACCACCGACTGGGTCTGCCTCGACACCGAACTCATGCCCTGGTCGGCCAAGGCACTACAACTGTTACAAGAGCAGTACGCCCCCGTGGGCCGGGCGGGCCGTACAGGATTGTCTGCAAGTGTAGAAGCCCTTTCGGAAGCATGCGATATCCTCAATGACAAGGGAGAACTTCACGATATCCTGGCCCGCTATCAACTCCGCGAACAATCCTTGGAGCTCTACACCGATGCGTACCGCCGCTACTGCTGGGATGTGGAAACCCTGGACGATTACCGGATCGCGCCCTTCCATATCCTCGCCACCGAGGGGGTGACGTACAGCGATCGTACTCATGTCTGGCACATGGAAACCATCGCAAAGTACGCCGTGGGAGACGACCCGATCGTCGCCCAGACTGACTATCGCATCGTGGACCTCATGGACGATGCCAGCGTGGCTGCGGGAATCTCCTGGTGGGAGGATCTGACGGCGTCAGGCGGGGAAGGCATGGTTGTCAAGCCATTGGACTTCATAGCGACCCGCGGGACAGAATTGCTCCAGCCTGCCGTGAAATGCCGGGGTCGGGAGTACCTGCGCATCATTTACGGGCCCGAGTATCTCCTCGGTGACAACCTCGTACGGCTCAAAACCCGCTCGCTGGGCAAGAAACGCAACTTGGCGTTGAACGAGTTCGCCCTGGGCATGGAATCCCTGGACCGCTTCGTCCATGGCGACCCCCTGTACAAAGTCCACGAGTGTGTGTTCGCCGTACTGGCCCTGGAATCCGAGCCCGTGGATCCGAGGCTGTGACCGCTGTCAGGCGGTGCGAGGAGCATAATGGATGGTGGGTTGCCAGATCGGCGATCCGTGAAGGAGGAACCATGATTGAAGATATCAAGGTTGCAGGGGAGCAAGTCGTCGAGACGGTCAAGAACATCGTCAAAGAAGGCAACGTACGCCGGATCACCGTGAAGAACAGCGCAGGTGAAACGGTGTTGTCGATACCGCTCACGATCGGTGTCGTCGGTGTCGCTATCGCGCCCATGTTGGCTGCTATCGGCGCCGTCGCCAGTCTGATGAGCGAATGTACCCTCAGCATCGAACGTGAGGCCTGACCTGTCCAACTCCACAATGAACAATCTCTTCGACGTCCAGAAGCGCTGGAATGATAGGTTCTGCACGTTTTGAGGCCCTAAAACGAGCAGAACTCAGCATTTCAGCCCGAATTCGGGGAACTAACATTGGTACGTGCCCCAGAAACGGTCAGCGGTTCTTTTCGGAGCGTACGTAGAGATAGGTACCGAGGATCAGGCACACGACGGTCAACCCGATGATGGCCGTCAGGCTCACGGCGGGGTTGAACAGGACAGTTGAAGCGTACTGATCTGTCCCGGCGTAGACGACGGCTCGCCCGAGGTCCACGCAGTACGTCATGGGCAGGATCCGGCTCAGGAACCACAGGATGCCGGTCGAGGATGCGATCGGGATGATCACCCCGGAAAGGAACATTTGCGGCATCGTGATCATCATGACGGCCATATTGGCGGCCTTGCGGTTGCGTACCAACCCGAAAACGATCATCGCCAACGCCCCGCCGGACAGGCACATCAGCGGAGTCAGAGCCAACAAACCCAACAATTGCCAGCCTGACAAGGTGATTCCCATGATCCATCCGATGATGAGGACCCCGAAGCCGCTGATGATAGCAAGGAACGACGACCCTAGAATCTTGCCGATGACGATCGAGTACCGTGAAACCGGGCTGACGAGCATCTCGGCGCTGAATTGCTCGTCCGAGTCGTCGATCATCGAGGTCATACCCATGGTTGTTGTCATGAAGAGCATGTTGATCAGCATCCCGACAAGCATGAACTCTCCGAAGTCGAAGCTCAGCCCGCCAGTCATGTTCTCCATGAGGTTACCTCCGATGAGCCCCATCATCATCAGGGGCATGATGAGCGAGACTGCTAGCGTACTCGGGCTTTTGATAACAAGTACGATATCGCGTGCGGTCACAGTGACAACGGCGTTGATAGCTCTCCAGGCCCGGGAGTGGGGGAGAGGACGAACCGGCGCCACGGGTAGAGTCAAAACGCTCATTTGTGTGCCTCCATCTTCTCCGCGGGGGAGTTGGCCATCCCAGATACGTTGGGAGATGCAGAATGTGGGCGGCAGTATGCGTCAACGCTTGAGTCGTCTAATAACCGAGTAAGGGCGTCGAGTGATTCCGCGCCCATGTCCTGGCGCAGGAAGTCGACGTACGCGTCCTCCAGGGAATCCGTGTGGAAAGCTGCCTTCATCTCCTGCGGTGGGCAGCACACCGCGATGCATCCGGAGTTGATGAGGCACACCTGGTCGGTGCCCTCGGCCTCGTCGATGTAGTGGGTCGTCAGGAAAACAGTCGTCCCCAAATCGTGTCGTACCTTGTCGATATAGGACCACAGGTTGCGGCGGGCGACCGCGTCCAGCCCCTGGCTCGGCTCGTCCAGGAACAACACACGTGGGTTGTGAACCAAAGACCGGACGATTTCGAGCTTCCGTTTCATCCCGCCGGACAGCTTGCGTACTGGCTTGAAAAGAGCGTCGCGGATCCCGACGACTTCGGTGAGGGCTTCCACACGCTCGCGGTAATCTGCGGGCATGAGGGAGTACGCCGGGCGATAGCCGTACATCCCGTACATGCAGGCGTGGAAACGGATGTTTTCTTCAGCGGTGAGGCTCGGGTCCAGACTGGGCTCTTGGAAAATGATCCCGATGGACTCTCGTACTTCCCGCGACTGGCTGTCGATATCGTACCCCGCTATCTTCACACTCCCCGAGGTCTTCGATAGCGTCGTGGTCAGAATGGAAATAGTCGTGGTTTTCCCGGCGCCGTTCGGGCCGAGGAAGGCGAAGAACTCGCCCTCGCCCACTGTGAAACTGATGGAGTCGACGGCGGGCGCGGAGGTCCTCTTATACTGTTTGACGAGGTTCTCGACCTCGATGACCGGTGTCATGGTGTGCTCACTTTCCTATCCGGATGTTGAGTTCAGTCTTGTACGCCCATGTCAACGCAGGATCAACGCTCTATCACCGGTATGTCAACCCAGTCTTCCGTACCTATTTTGGCTATTTTTTTGACATATTAATAAGTCATTTTAATGAATTTTATCCTGACAGCGATACCAGTCTTGTTCTTTGCGCGTTTTGAGCAAAAATGCCTTTTGACAAGCTGGGACAGAAGAACCGTCCCCGTGGCTCGGGGGAGGGGCGGGAGAGAAGGAGACAGAGGATCACCGAAAAAGGGAGTGCAGATATCTTTTTGATCGATATCGCTATAGTTGTTTACATATCATGATATGGGCTAGGATGAAATTCGGGAGGGAAATAATGAACATTTTAATAGTTGAAAGGAGGGTAAAATGGATTGGCAAGCATTCTTGAATCAGTTATTCCAAAGCTGGTTACCGCAATTGATGGCCATGCTGTCTGCCCTGTTCCAAAGCTGGGTGTAACAGCTGGCGCCTTGTCTTAATCTCATAGATCAAGACAGGTAATATGTTCATGAGGGTGCCCGGTGAGTCAATGAAGCTTGCCGGGCACCTACTTTATGTCACAACATCAACTCAGGGGACGAGTTCCAGCGGTCCAAGGTTCGGCCTGGAAGCCCCTGATCACCAGGGCCTCCCAGGGCAAAAGGACACCGTCGAATTGGCGTCTGCCCGTGTTGGACGCTACACAAATGGGGAAGTGAACAGGTCCTTCTTCCCGTTCTTCAGTCACCGACGACACTAACCAAGGTTGCTTGATCTTGCGTACCTGGGACGAGAAATTGAGCCAAATGGCGTACGCAGGGTCCGACGACCCCTCCACGGGCGTACGGCGGTAAGCCATGACCTGCTTGTCGGCGTATATCGGCTCGAAACCTCCCTCCATCAGCGTCTGGGAACTTTTGCGCAACCGGATCATCCGCCTGTAGTACGTCAGGACGGAGCGGGGATCGTCCACTTGGTTGGCATAATTCAACCATGTGGCATTGATATTGGTTTCGAGCCAACTGGCGCCTGTGGTGAACCCGGCGCCGGGGGTCGAGTCCCACTGGACAGGAGTACGGGCGTTGTCCCTGGAAGCCTCGCGGATCAGGCACCAGCGTGATTTCTCACGAAGGCCGAACTTTTTCAACAACGCGTCCATGTTGTGGCTCTCCACATCGTTCACCTGGCCGATGGACACGAAATCGAAGTTGGTCATCCCGATTTCCTGGCCCTGATAGATGAACGGGGTTCCCCGCAAGGTCAGCAGCAATGTGGCGAGAAGACAGGCGCTGCGAGCCCAATAGTCCTTGTCATCCCCGTAATGGGAGACGATGCGCGGCTGATCGTGGTTCTCCAGATAGATGGCGTTCCAGTCCAGTCCGCGCTGCCACGTGGTCAGTCGATCGAGCAAAACATCCGCCCGGAAGGGTTTGGGCCCGTACCGAGAGACGATCCGGTCCACCTCCAGATGATCGAAATAGAAAACCAAATCGAGTTCCTTGCGGTCCGGGTCGCAAAGATCGTGGGCCTCAGGCAAGCTCACCATGACCGTTTCCCCGACCACGAAAGCACCGTACGGGTCGAGCACGTCGCGCCGGAGTTCCTTGAGGATGTCGTGAGTACCCGGCTGTGATTTGTAGTGCTCCATTCCCCGCAGGATGGGAAGTCCCTTGCCGTCCTCCAGTGAGGATTTGTACAGCAAGGAGATCACATCGCAGCGGAAACCGGCAACGCCTCGATCCAGCCAGAACCTCATGACCTTCTTGATCTCTTCCACCACCGCCGGATTTCGGTAGTTCAAATCAGGTTGTTTCTTGTCAAAGAGGTGGAGGTAGTACTCCCCGCGTACCTCATCCCACGCCCAAGCCGAGCCCATGAAGAAACTGGTCCAGTTGTTGGGCGGACCGCCCTCGCGAGCAGGGCGCCAGATGTAGTAATTCGTGTACGGCGCCTCGCGCCGACGGCTCGCCTGGAACCATGGATGTTCGTCAGAGGTGTGGTTGACGACAAGATCCATGATGATCCTGATCCCGCGCTTGCGGGCCTGTTCGACCAGTTGATCGAAGTCGGCCAGGGTTCCGTACCTCGGATCGATGCCGCAGTAATCGGAGATGTCGTACCCATTGTCAGCGTCAGGGGATGGGTACAGGGGGGAAAGCCAAAGAGCACTCACCCCCAAGGAGGCGATTTCATCCAATCGGGAGATGATCCCTGGGATGTCCCCGAATCCGTCCCCATTGGAATCTTGGAAACTTCGGGGGTAAATCTGGTAGAAAATCGCGGATTTCCACCAGGGTAGCGCCGCTGATCCCTCATTCATGACGTCAGTCTAGTCCCCCACGCTGCCCTCAAGGGACAGCAGCAGGCGCCGTAGTAATGTGACGAGGGTCGCGCGTTCCTCATGGGTGAAAATAGACAACGACGAATGTTCAGCATGAGCGTGCTTGTCAATGGCGTCTTCGATGCGGGCCAGGCCGACCTCGGTCAGCGCGACCGTCACTTTTCTGCGGTCCGTGTTGTTGTGGGTACGGGTGATCAGTCCTTGTTCTTCCAACTTGGCCAGTCGCTGTGCCGTCGCGCCAGGAGTGATGGTCATCGAGGAGGCCAATTGTCCCGGTGTCAGTTCGTACGGAGGTCCGGAGCGGCGAAGCGTGGCCAGCACGTCGAAAGTGGGGAAGTCGAGCCCTGTGCAGTCGAAAACCACGGAAAGCTTGTCGTTCAACAGGGGGGCGATCCGGGATATACGGGCGATGATCCCCATCGGAGATGTGTCGAGTTCGGGGCATTCGCACGCCCATTGGGCGAGCATGACGTCGACCTCGTCTTTTGCCAGGTCCTGGTCCATAGTCCCTCCTTCGTCCATCGCCACCATCCATTGTACCCTAACACTAAATGGTCAAATGGAGAGATATTTTACAACCAAACAGTTTCGTACTATATTGTTTAACAGCTAAAGGAGTTCAGGGCGAACTCCTCGGGCTTGTGAAACGCACAGCAGCGCCGCAAGTTCGTCACTAGTGAAAGACAGCACAATGGCCAAACATTCAGACTCGGCAAAAGTACCGAAGTTCCTCTCTATTTTCGTCGGAATCCTTGGCGTCCTCATGGTCGTCATCGGGGTTTCCGTCTACGCTTTCGCCTCCAGCCAGCTTGCCTCGCAGAAGATCACTGTGGAGGCTGTGACTGATGACAATCCCGGTTACTTCTACAACGATCCCGTACGGGGTCCTTTCACCGCCATGGCCCAGGCCAGCGCCATCCGTCAGCACGCGGACGCGGCCACAGGCGGGAAGACCTTCGGTGAGTTGCCGAACGTCGCCACGTCAGATGGCAAGACCTATCGCTCCGATGTGACGATGGACAACACGACAGATGGTGCGACCCACAAAGCCGGGGATGCCCTCTCCGCCACAGATGCGAAGACCTACGCCGCACGCGCCACCGCCCAACAGGCCTCCTTCCTTGAGGCATCACTGTTTGTCTCAGTCATCGCCTTCGGTGTCGGAGCTCTCATCGTGGGCCTTGGATTGACATTCATCGTTGTCTCACTCGCCCTTGTGTCAACAGTGAAACGTCTTTCCCCCGCCATCAGTAAAGAATAGCGGGGGTATCCGGACCCAGCTTTGTGTCCCGCCAAATTTTGGTGGGACACATTGCTGTGTACGCCCTGTATATCGCACGTTGTCATCCTGACGAAGTCAGGATCTCCGTCTTGCTCCGCTTGGGACCAATCAGGTACGCACGATGACGGAGATCCTGCCTTCAGCAGGATGACAGTGGTGGCAGGATGACAGCCGTACGCCCGTTGCACGGGTAAAATAATGCTATGTCTGTTATCACAGTTACTCATGACACGTATCCGTCGGTCACCTCCCTGCCGGGGGTCGTTTTCCTCGACTGCTGGGCCTCGTGGTGCCCGCCCTGCCGGGCGTTCAGCCCCGTATTCGAGAAAGCAGCCGATGCGCACCCCGACATCACCTTCGGTACGATCAACACCGAAAAAGAGGAGAGGCTGGCCCGGGAGCTCATGATCACCTCAATTCCGACGATCATGGCTTTCAGGGACGGGATTCTCGTCTTCTCACAACCCGGTGCTCTCAAGGCGTCCGATTTCGAGAAAGTGATCGACGCCGTCCAGGGATTGGATATGGGAAAAGTACGAGCTGAGATGGAGAAAAAGGCTTCCTGAACAGATACCCAATTGTTTGCACATTTGGAAATCATGAAAGTATGACAATAAACTAAATTAGTTTAACCACTTAGTATAAATGATTTTTAGCATGTTGACAAGCATATTCAGGAAACTGGGAAATTTCTTCTCGAATTTGGGAATAATTTCACGGCTCATACGGTTGTACTGGGTGACACCAAGTCCTAGGGAAATCTAGGAAGTGAGTCTCACCCCCGAGTGGTCCTGAGTGATATCTCCCCCCTCTCACTCATGACGACACGAGACACGCTTTGGTGCCAGTGCGTCGGCGGGTACTTCCCCCCCCAACCCGCCGGCGCGCTGAAAAAATCTTCTGGCCCGATGTCGGGCCATTCTTCTTTTCAACAATCCTGGTGGCCACCGTCATCCTGACGCAGTCAGGATCTCCGTCATCGTGCGTACGGGGTTGGTTCAATGGGGAATTATGACGGAGATCCTGCTTGCAGCAGGATGACAACGGGTGCGGAGATCCTGCTTGCAGCAGGATGACAACGGGTGCGGAGATCCTGGGTTCGGCTGGATGACAACGGGTGCGGAGATCCTGCCTGCGGCAGGATGACGTACCCCGCCCCTCGAGCGTACGAATGAACTGGAAGCAGTCCGGTCACGCGGAGCGGCGGTGGTAAGC
>JGI24699J35502_11133629_pt1 | contig 12716 bp, 11 predicted proteins | sample TergutMp193P4_FD_35502 | JGI IMG/M metagenome (IMG submission 35502) | reverse complement strand
TGAGTGTGAATACCTTTTCTCTTCAAAATCAGAGCATTGATATTCGGGGGCGAAGATAAGTTAATAAAATGTAACAAAAAAAAAAAAAAATCAATTTATGTTAAAGATGATGAGAATGTGATATTTGTGTGAAAGAAAACGTTTTTTCGGTTTTACACGATTCTCGTAGAGTTTATAAAAACACGTGATAATAGTGTTTGCAGTAATATAAAGGTATAGCGGAGTAATAGCGTAAGATGCAGGAAAAACGGTTTTAAATCAGCGTTTTTTATAAATCTTGTTATTAAATATATAGATATTTTTAGTTAATTTAAAAAAATAAAGAAAAAGAGGCTGCGCCGGGAAACAGGAAATGGCATACGAAGTAAACGAGTAAACAAATCCCGCCGTGACGATATTTACTGTGTACCATTACCATGAAGAGACGGCATGCCGCGTCTCTTCATGTTCCGGATTTCATGCATTTGTTCGATAATCCTATTTCACCACCTAACTCTTAACTCTTAATTTTTAACTGCTGGTTTGAGAAAAAAGAATTACGGCAAAAAGGAAAGAATGCTCTTACCGCTTGTACGAACCAAAATAACCGTTACCTTTGCATTCGTTCTAAAAAAGGAAAGGTGCTCGAGTGGTTGAAGAGGCACGCCTGGAAAGCGTGTATACCTCTAAAGGGTATCACGGGTTCGAATCCCGTCCTTTCCGCTTGTTATTATTAAGGGAGGCTGTCTCGAAAGTAGGCAGCCTCTTGGATTTTTTAAGCAACGATTCGCGATGTTAAGCCATAAAAATTCTTTGAACCGGATTTTTTATGAATTAAAATCAATATAAAAACAAAAACAAGCACATTTTCATCAAAAGACGATGGTTTTATTCTGTTTTTGGATGTATTATTGGCTTTATTGTATATTTTTCCGATGGTAAAGGCAATGGCAAAGATGGCAAAGTCCATTTTGACCTTGTCTGATTTGAAGTGCCGGAAGCGGTAGTGTCGCGTCAACGATAAGATATTGTATTTAAATATTTCTAACGCTAAGGCGCTAAGTTTCCAAGACGCTTAGTTTTATTCTTCTTCGTGATTTTGTGCCTTTGCGTTCAAAAAATATGATGCGGACACATTTTAGCCTCTATTCATCCTTGACGCGACAGTAGTATTGTTTGTCGGCTTTTGTTTGTCCGAAGACCGCTTCCGGTTCTATCGGCCGGCGGGCTTCGATGCAATGGTCCTTCTTCGGAAATCGGCAGTTCTCGTGCCTTTTGTCTGTATTCATTCAGTTTGTAATTGATTTCTATTTCTATCACGATGATTACAGCTCTTATCGGGTCAGGGCTCATCAATGTTCAAGTTATGTGCAAGCCGCGAGCGACTGCGCATTGAAAAAAACAGAAAAAAAGTATGAATAAAATAATAACATTAACAGCATTAATTTTACTTGTATTTTCAAGTAATGCTCAGGAAACACTTATTGTACGTGGGTATTTGGAAAGACCAAATACTCATGCTTCTATCAATTTGCAAAAAAATATGTTTTGCTATTTGAAAGGCGATTATATTATGCCCGAATATAATAGTTTTTGCACATTTAGCGTCGATTCTGTGATAAACGGCTCGTTTTTGAATTTTAAGGATGAAATCAATCAACCGCCTTTTAATATTATGGTTGCTTTAATTAATGAGTGTACAATTTTGGATTCTCGTCAAAACTACACATTACGAATAAAGCGATTTCCCCATTCAAATTATTATTACATAGATAGTTTAAATCAAGTCTCGCCAAATGAAAAATATTCGGATAAACTTTTAGAGTACTATAAAAATTATCAGCAAAACATAAATATTTTAACCGAAGGAAATTTACAAGAAAAACGTGATTTTTTGGATAAAATACAACAATATAACTATACTTCTCAAAATTCAGATTACCGATATATCTCTTACATTCTCCCGTTTATGACAAGCAAAGACACGATCATTAATTATGGCGTTCTTTATTGGGATGGTTATGATAAAAAAGGAAGAATGATTGGCGGCTCGGAAATATATGAAGAAAAAGGATTACTTTCTGATTTTTTATATGACTATCTTGACAAGACTTTGCCGTTTGTATTGTCCGACAGAACAACTGATAGTATTAGTTGGCATAATTGGTTTGACAGTATTTGTCGCTCACAAGATTTTTTACCGATAAAATATATCAAAAGTGAACACAAAACAATTAAAACCACAGCCGGCGCTTTCGGATATTTTGTACCCGATATTTCAAATAGAAAAATATATTTCGATTTTAGAAATAAAGCGTACGTTTTAAACATGGACACAGATGAAATAGAAGAAAAACAAAAATCCGGAAATTGTAATTCGCCATATCTTTATGGCGATTACAGTATCCAAAATAATGAAATCCCGAAGTATAATTCTTTTAACAGAGGCTTTTATTTGTCGAAGTTGGATAATGGCGTTTTTTGCCGACAAGACGATAAAATTATTCCGTTAAATTTACAATACAATGAAACGCCAAATTCTTCTTTCACTTACCCGAATCTTATAATTCATAGTGATTCGGATTTCCTCATTTTCACCTCTCAAAATTCAGACGGTTACAATTGTTTGAAAGCAGGGAAAATAAATCGAAAGGGAGAATGGATTATTAAACCTAAAAATCTTTATAAAAAGTTACGTGAAAGTTATGTCGGCAATGTTAGTGATATTGGTACATTTTCTTTTTTCCAATCCGATGAAAATGAAACGACTTTTGCTTTTTCGGACAGAACTTACGGTAGAAAATCGTATAGCGCAAATGAAAAAGATACAGATGCAATAATTATTTACAAGTTAAATGCAAACTTGGAAGTACAAGATTCTGTAATACTTACCATAGATTTTCCGCGTTTTGATTACAGTTTTTCAGAAACTCATTTATTGAAAAAAGACAGTACATATCTGTTATTGGCACAAACCGGCAGTAATAACAATAATCAATTATATTACAGATTATTAGATAGTGATTTAACGCCCAAAACTGATTTTTTAAAATTAGCAGATTGTTTAAATAGTTATAATTCAGTAAGTAACCCGATTCTGACTACCGAAGGCTTTATGATTAGTTGGATAGATAATGATTTGTCGGAAGGTATTTTGCGTTCTGTTTTAATAGATAAATCGGGAAAACAATCGGACATTATTAACATTACCAATCAGAAAACAGACAATATTTATAATGTGGAATTTGACATAAATAATGTGGATATTTATCTTTTTAACAACGACGAGAAAACATTAGTTAGAAAGAGAATCGACAAAAAAGAATATGGTTTATGACAGAGAAGCTTGCACACAACAAGCAGTTTAACGTCAGACGGGGTATCGGCTCGCGGACAGTTCAGCGGAAATTTGAAAGTTTATCTCCCGTCGCAACCCTAGTGCCGCGTCAACGATAAGATATTGTATTTAAATATTTTTTAACGCTAAGACGCTAAGTTTTATTCTTCTTCGTGACTTTGTGTCTTTGCGTTCAAAAAATATGATGCAGACACATTTCAGCCTCTACTCATCCTTAACGCGGCATTAGTGAATCCCCCCCGAGACGCCAAGCGAAAAATCCGGACAACTTCAAATTTCGGGCAGCTCCGTTATTCCGGATTTTACCGGTATTTCGTAACAAAATTATAACATTTTTGAAATTTTTTTGTTGCAAAGATGCTATAATATTGCACCGAAATTAATAAGAATCAAAAACATCCATTTAAATAATGTTCACATGAAAAAATCAGTATTTCTATTTATGGTTGCCGCGATTACAACCCTTATCGAATCAGGGTTCATCAATGCTCAAGAAAAATCCGGGCAGCTTCAAATTTCGGGAAGTCCTGTTATTTCGGTCTTTGCCGATTATCATGCCGGATTCGGAAGTAATAACAGTTTGTCGGGATTTGAAATAACCCGCGCTTATCTGGGATATCAATTCAACCTCACTCCCACCGTGAGCGGAAAAGCGATTGTGGATGCCGGTGTTGCTCCTGCCGAAAGTTTTATGGCTTCGCAGGAGAAAAAAATTTATCTGAAAAATGCCTTCTTATCCTGGAAAGACAAAGGATTCACCATTAACGGAGGATTAATCGGATTGATGCAATTCAGCCTGCAGGAAAAATTCTGGTCGTACCGGTATGTGGCTCAGTCATTCCAAGATTTGTACAAAATGGGATCGAGCGCCGATTTGGGGGTGACTGTCGAATATCAATTCCTGAAATGGCTTTCGGCTGATTTCGGTTTTACAAACGGTGAAGGGTATAAAAATCTGAACATGGACAATAAATACCGCTACGACCTGGGAATAACCGCCAAGCCGATTCCCGAATTGACGCTCAGGGCTTACGGGGATATTTTCCAACGATCGCTCGGCGACAAAGACCAACGGACATTGGCTCTTTTTGCGGGATATAAATGCAAGTCTTTTTCTCTGGGTGCGGAATACAACTATCAGCAAAATAATCTGTGGATAAAGGATAATAATTATTACGGCTTCTCGGTATATACCACCATTCCGATCAACGACAAATGGAAAGTTTTCGGAAGATACGATTATGTCGATTCGAAAGATCAAAACGACAATACCTGGTCGACTCTTACGGGTGATATGATTATTGCCGGTATCGAATATTGTCCCATCAAAAATTTGAAATTTGCTCCGAATTACAAGCGTGTTAAGGATACGAATGTCGGATCGTCATCGTACAATAAGTATAATTGGGCCTATCTGAACGTGGAATTTACGTGGTGACCGGATTTTGCCGGTATTTCGTAACAAAATCGTAACATTTTTGTAATTTTTTTGTTACAAAAATATTATAACATTGCACCGAAATTAATAAGAATCAAAAACATACGTTTAAACAATATCCAGATGAAAAAATCAGCATTTCTATTTATAATTGCCGCAGGACTGCTATTCGCCGGCTGCAAACAAGGATCGGAATCGTCCGAAAAAGTTGACTTGTCGGGGGCAGGAGCCACTTTTCCGCAACCGTATTATACCATCGTTTTTAAAAATTACACCGAAAAGACCGGTAATAATGTCAACTACGGCGGGATCGGAAGCGGCGGCGGGATTCGCAGTTTAAAAGATAAAACCGTGGATTTCGGCGCTTCGGATGCTTATCTTTCCGACAACGAACTGAAAGATATGGGCGCCGATGTGGTGCATATCCCGACTTGCATGGGCGCCGTGGTTTTGTCTTACAATTTGAAAGATGTTAAAGAGTTGAAATTAACGGGTCAATTAATCGCCGACATTTATCTCGGCAAAATCACCAAATGGAACGACAGCCGAATCAAGGCGATCAATCCGGACGTAAATCTGCCGAATAAAACCATCACTCCCGTGTATCGGTCGGACGGTAGCGGAACCACCTTCGTTTTTACCGATTATCTGACGAAAGCAGACAGTACCTGGGCAGTGGCAATGGGCCGCGAAAAATCGTTGAAATGGCCTGTCGGCATCGCAGCCAAAGGAAACCCGGGTGTTGCCGGAGCTGTGGCTCAAACGGACGGCGCCATCGGATATGTAGGATCGGAATATGCTTTGGCGATGAACACTCCTTCGGCTCTGTTGCAAAATAAAGCCGGTAGCTTTGTCGGAGCCGACACCGAAAGTATTTCCGCAGCAGCCGATGCCGATCTTCCGTCGGATATGCGCACCATGATCACCGATTCGCCCGAAGCAAAAGCGTATCCGATCAGTTGTTTTACTTGGATCATCGTTTATAAAGATCAGGCATACAATAACCGTTCCAAAGCGCAAGCTGAAGCAACCGTCGGTTTGTTAAACTATATTACCGATCCGGACGGGCAAAATGTCGCCGCCAAAGTGCATTATGCTCCGCTTCCCGAAAAGGCGTCGGTCAATACAAAAATCATCATCAAATCAATTACCTATAACGGTGAACCCATTTTAAAGTAAAGGCTTTTAAGTATCCAGCAGGATTTAATTTATACTATTTCAACCGCGAAGATGCAAAAACACAAAGCCGGAAAGAATTTAAACTTCGCGTCTTTCCGACTTGACATTTAAAATATAAATTATTTTTTGCGACATGCTTACTTTCAATGTATGAAAGATAAATTGTTCAAATCATTCCTTTTTGCCGCGGCAGGATTGGTGCTCCTGCTGGCGGGAGGAATGTTTTATTCGTTGGTCGGAGGCTCCGTGAATGCGTTCCGGCATTTCGGATTGGTCGATTTTATCACAACTGCCGATTGGAACCCGCGTACCGGCGAAGAAAGATACGGTGCGCTTTCTTTCATTTCGGGAACTTTATTCACCGCGTTATTTGCGCTATTGCTTTGTATCCCCTTTTCTCTGCCTGTCGCACTGTTTAACGGGGAATATTTCAAAGGTAAAAAGATTGCTGTCGCCGCAAGTTCAATTGTGGATTTGCTGGCGGGGATCCCGTCCATTGTGTACGGATTATGGGGGTTTTACACGCTTCGTCCGTTGATTGTTTCGTCGGGACTGAACGAACAAGGATTCGGCATATTGACCGCTTCGGTGGTTTTGGCGATTATGATCATCCCGTATGCTTCATCGTTGAGTACGGAATTTATTTCGATGGTTCCGAACGATTTAAAGGAAGGTGCTTACAGTCTCGGCGCCACCAATCTGGAGGTGATTCGAAGGGTGAGTCTTCCGATTGCCGGATCGGGGATTTTCGCGGCATATATTCTCGCGTTGGGAAGAGCATTGGGCGAAACCATGGCAGTCACCATGCTGATCGGCAACACGAATAATATTCCGACAAGCCTTTTCGACACGGGAAATACCATGGCAAGCATCATCGCCAATCAATTCGGCGAAGCCGACGGATTGAAATTAAGCTCGTTGATCGCCATCGGGTTATTGTTGTTTTTAATCACGGCAGGCATCAATTCCATCGCCAAATTAGTGATGAGAAAAATCCTGCATTAAAGTTAAGAGTTAAAAGTTAAGAGTTAAGAATTAAGAATTTTAGTAGAAGGTATGACATGATTTCAACCTGTTGAAAATTCAATAAAATATCCGACCCCTAAGTATGTCGCAAAAAACAATTTATATTTTAACCGCCAAGTCACAAAGACGGAAAAACGCGAAGTTTAAAATCTTTGCGCCTTCGTGGTTGAAATAATTGAAATTAAATTCTGCAAAGTACCTAATTTTATAACTCAATAACCAACTCTCTTAACTCTTAACTCTTAACTCTTAACTTCTAATGGGCTTCAAGTCTGACATAAAATATCGTTCGGCGGCGGATAAAGTCTTTTTCGGCGTAATCTGTTTTTTCACCGCTCTGACGATGGTGCCGCTTTTTTTAATTCTATGGGAATTATTAAAAAAAGGATATAAACAATTTAACGTAAATTTGTTTACCGAAGTTGCCCCGACTTCCATGGACGCCATGTTGGCGAAAATGAGTTCGGAGCTGATTCCCGGAGGAGTGTTGAACGGCATCACCGGCGGCTTGTTGATTATTGTGGTTGCGATTGTCATTGCCATTCCGATCGGCATCATGGCAGGCATTTATTTGGCCGATAATCCCAAAGGCATTTTTTCGGGATCGGTCCGTTATCTCGCGGATTTGGTTCAGGGAACACCTTCGATTGTGATCGGAATCATCGCATACGCCTGGGTGGTGAAACCGTTGCATTCATATTCGGCCCTGGCGGGAAGCGTGGCGCTGGCCATCATGATGTTGCCGCTGATTATCCGTTCCACCGAAGAAACGTTGAAAATGTTGCCCGCAAGTCTGAAAGAAGCCGGGTTGGCGTTGGGCGCCTCTTATACGAACGTCGTAATCAAAATATTGCTACCTTCGGCCTTCGGCGGATTATTTACCGGAATATTATTGGCGATTTCCCGCATCATGGGAGAAACGGCGCCTTTGATGTTGACGGCTTTGGGTGCTTCCATCATCAATTGGGACATTTATAAACCGACGAGTGCCATTCCGCTTTTGATCTGGGAGTTTTACCAGAATCCGAATCTGGTGGATTTGATTTGGTCCTCGTCCTTACTTTTACTTTTGATTATTTTAACGCTGAATCTGACGGCTAAAAGCATTGCGCGTAAATGGAAAATTCAATGAACAATCTGACCGGAGAATATTTACTGGAGCTGAAAAAAGTGTGTGTATCTTATACACCGGGAAAAAATGCGGTGAATAATGTAAGCGCCGATATTCTTCCGAATACGATTACGGCAATCATGGGCCCTTCCGGTTGCGGAAAAAGTACGTTGTTGAGGGCGATTAACCGAATGCACGAACTTTATCCCAATATCGTAACCACCGGTGAAATTCTGTTGAAAGGAAAAGATGTGCTGAAAATGAATCCGTCGGAAGTGCGCCGCATGGCGGGAATGGTTTTCCAACGTCCGAATCCTTTTCCGACCATGAGCATTTACGACAATGTGATTGCGGGTTATGGGCTAAACGGCATCCGGCTCAAAAAAAGCGAAAAAGACGAGATCGTGGAAACGAGTTTACGCAATGTCGCGCTTTGGGATGAAGTAAAGGATTCCATGACCAAAAAGGGGTCGTTTCTTTCGGGCGGACAACAGCAGCGGCTTTGTATCGCACGTGCTTTGGCCTTGAAACCCGAATTGTTGCTGATGGACGAACCGACTTCGGCGTTGGATCCGATTTCGACCAACCGCATCGAAGAGCTTTTGCTGGAACTGAAAGAACAATTCACCATCGTCATCGTCACGCATAACACGTCGCAAGCTGCCCGTATTTCGAATTATTCGATGTTTATGTATTTAGGTGATTTGGTCGAATACGACACCACCAAACAAATGTTTACGAAACCGAAAGATAAACGTACCGAAGATTACTTGACGGGAGTGTTCGGTTAATTTTTTAATGCTTAATTTTACCATTTCAAAGATGACTTCAATAAAATCAAAATATTTGGATCGGCTGCTGGAAGATTTCCGGTTATTGTCGGAAACTGTTTTGCTTCAAATCAGTGATGCCCGTAAATTGTTGTCGGCACAGAATAATGATTCGACCGGCGAATTGTATGAGGAGGTGGAAAAAAACGAAATCATCATCGACGGGTTGGACATTAAAGTCCGGGAAGAAGTAATCAACGCGATTTTTTTGTTCACGCCCCGGGCCGCCGATTTAAGAAAGGTGATCGCTTATCATGACATGACTATTTATCTGGAACGGGTCGGCGATTTGATCCTCAACGTTGTTCATTCCGGAAAAAGAATGGATTTGAAATTGCCCGGGTTCGAAGAATTTGAGGAACTGTTGAGTACGATGTTGAAACATTCCGACACCATGGTGAAAAATGCCGTGATCGCTTTTTCCTGCGAAGACAATTCGATGGCTTATGCTACGATTTCCACCGACGATAAAGTGGATGATCTGTTCAAACAAATCTCGATAAAATTGGCCGAATCGTTTAAAGAACGTCCGCTGTCGGAACAGGAATTGACAAATATCATGAGCATCAACAGTATATCTTACAATATCGAACGAATTGCCGACAATGCCACGAACATTGCGGAATCGGCCATTTATCTGACGGAAGGAAAAGACATCCGGCATCAGTATTGATAGTTTATGGATAAAAAGAAAATATTAATTGTGGACGACGAAGCCGATATTCGGGAAATATTGGAGTTCAACCTCAAGAGCGAAGGATTTGACGTGGATACCGCAGAATCTGCCGAAGAAGCGTTAAAAATTTTTTCGCCCGATTACCGGCTGATTATTTTGGATGTGATGATGGGCGGAATGTCGGGATTCCGGATGGCCGAAAAACTCCGGAAAGACGGAATTCTCATCCCGATTATCTATCTGACCGCCAAAAATACGGAAAATGATATGCTCACCGGATTTTCCACCGGAGGAGACGATTATATCGTCAAACCTTTTTCCATCAAAGAAGTTTCGGCCAGAATAAAAGCTGTTTTAAAAAGAACGGAAATCCGGAAATCCGAAGAAAAGAAATCGGTATTGATCCTCAACAAATTAGTCGTCGACTCCGAGTTAAAACAAGTCACCATTCACGACAAGCCGGTTGTTCTGACCAAAAAGGAATTTGAAATTCTGTATTTATTGATGAAAAATCCGTCGCGTGTCTACACGCGGGAAGAAATACTGAATAAAATATGGAAAGACAACGGATATGTTTTGGATAGAACGGTTGACGTCCACATTACCCGACTCAGAAAAAAACTCGGGAATTACGGACATTATATCGTAAACCGCCCGGGGTTCGGATATTGCTTCGACGAAAACAAAAACGCTCACCCGGTGGACAGTTGAAATATCCGAAAGAAAAATGACAAGATTGAATGACAGAATTAAACAGAGTGTCGGCAGGCATTTAAACAAAGAAATACGATGAACATAAAACCAAGTTATAAAACGAAGATCTTTTTTTATACCTTTCTTGTAATGGCAGTTTTTACCGCAGGAATTATCGTTGTCGAACATAACAGAGAACGTTTGTACAAAACCGAAGGTCTGGAATCAACTTTAAACGGTTATGCCGAGCTGATTCATAAATTTATCCTGAAAAACAGATTAACCGGAAACAACATCGATTCGTTACAGCAAATCATGCCTTTGCTTCCGCATAATATTCGCGTCACCATTATCAATGAAGACGGTAGTGTATTATTTGACAATGACTTTGCCGACGTCAAGAATTTGGAAAACCATAAAAACCGTCCCGAAATACTGAAGGCAATGATAAAACCTTACGGAACCAATGTCCGAAATTCGGTGACGACACACACCGAGTATTTGTATTATGCCATTCATTGCGAGAACTGCTTCATCCGGGTTGCTTTGCCTTACGACATCCGGGTGAAAGCTTTCTTGAAGTCCGACAATGTTTTTTTATACATCATCATCTTTCTATTTGTCATCGTAAACCTGGCTTTAAACTATATCCTGAACCGTTTCGGAAAATCGATTTCCCGGTTAAGAGATTTTGTCGTTTCCGTTCAAAACGGCAATCCGGTTCCGGACAACATCTCTTTCCCGAATGATGAACTGGGGCAAATCGCCGACAGTGTGGTCGAGGTATATCGGACAGCCGACAAAAACAAAAAGAAAATCGCTGTCGAAAGAGAAAAATTCTTGCAACATTTTCATTATTCGGGAGAAGGATTGTGCTTTTTCACCAAAGACCGAAAAAATGTGTATGCAAACACTCATTTTCTTCAGTTATTGAATTTTATGATCGACAAACCGACCTTGAACCCGGAATGCATCTTCGAAGAAAAAGTGTTCAAAGAAGTACAAGAATATTTGAAAAATCCGGAGCAAACTTCTTTATTCACCACTAAAATCAACCTGAACGGAAAATTTTTCAGCATTCGTGTTTTTGTCTTCGAAGACAACAGCTTTGAAATTACCATCAGCGATATTTCCCAATCGGAAAAAACCCGTTTGTTGAAACAGGAAATGACCAATAACATCGCTCATGAACTTCGTACACCGGTTGCAAGTATCCGGGGATTTCTCGAAACGTTGATGGAACAAAAAAACATCGACGAGGAAAAACGTAATTTTTTCTTGGAAAGGGCCCATTCGCAAGTCATCCGGTTATCGGAATTAATCCGGGATATCAATCTGATCACCAAAACCGAAGAAGCTCCCGATCGTTTCGAAGTGGAAAAAATACCCTTGCTGCCGCTGCTTAATGAATTAAAAGACGATTTGGAAATGGAGTTGTCCAAACATAATATCCGGATGAAAATCAACGTGTCCGACGAGGTGATTTTGAACGGAAACCGGACGTTGCTGTATTCGATCTTCCGCAATCTGGTCGACAACTCGATCCGTTACGGCGGCGGCGGAATCAATATCTTTATCGATAACTACGCCGAAAACCCCGATTATTATTATTTTTCTTATTACGATACGGGAAAAGGAGTGGAAGAAGTCCATTTGAGTCGTCTGTTCGAACGGTTTTACCGGGTAAACGAAGGCCGTACACGCAACACGGGAGGTTCGGGGTTGGGACTTTCCATCGTGAAAAACGCGGTTCTTTTCCACAAAGGCGAAATTGTCGCCAAAAACCGGGCCGAAGGCGGATTAGAATTTTTATTTACGTTGAAAAAATAACGGTGAAACATTCATAAATAAAAACGGCTTCAGTGATAAAATTGAAGCCGTTTTTTTTATTACTGATTTCAAAGTACTGCATCGAGCGGGAGACAAACGTCAAAAGAATATATCACGGTTTTCCCGGAAAGGCGGTTACTCTTTTTCCGGTGAAATCGGGAAATGCCGTAAGCAACAGCAATAACAGCAATACAAATAATGCTTTTTTCATGAGCTTGATTTTTAAATAAATAAACCACATCTATGTTTGTTTTCGGAACAAGCCGGTAAATATCGGATGAGCATATCGACGGAAGGTTTAAATTGAGAATAAAAACAAATAAAAGGAAAATGCCGGACAAATTGTATTTGCGCAGGTGTTTATTGGGATATTTTTTCTTAATTTTACCCCAAAATAATACTAAAAGATATGTCTGATGATAAAAAATTTGTTCCGTTCGTTTCGTCGGATACAAACATGAAAGAGTTTACCGTTCGAGCATTGCTCATCGGGTTGGTCTTGGCGGTGGTTTTGGGCGCTGCCAATGCTTATTTGGGTCTGAAAGCCGGGATGACCATTGCTGCCACTTATCCGGCGGCAGTGATCGGAATGGCGC
>JGI24699J35502_11133630_pt1 | contig 12727 bp, 16 predicted proteins | sample TergutMp193P4_FD_35502 | JGI IMG/M metagenome (IMG submission 35502) | reverse complement strand
GGTCGGCTTTTGCCTCATCGTCTGCAATTTTCGTCAACAGATCGGCCCGTTCCTGCGCCTGCTTCTTTGCTTTTTCCGCCGCCGATTCGCCCGATTGTTCGGTTTTTTTGTCTTTTCCCGTTAAAGTCTTTAGTATTTTCTCGGCTTCTTGAAGCTGTTCGACTTTTTCCTCAATCAATGACAATACCGTTTTTCCGCCCTCGTCCGGCTGAACTTTCCCGGAGCGCAAGTCTTCGAGTTCTTTTTTGAACTTGATTACATTCTTTTGTGCGACGTCAATTTCATCAGAAATGTTGGAAAAAACGGTTGTCGTCTTATTTGCATTTTTATCCGTATCGGGTGGTATGATATCTCCTATTCCGAATTTCTCCTTTGCCTTTTTGTCGAGTTCATCGACTGTTTTTTGAGCATCTTTGATTTTTTCTATGTAGGAATCAATACGGGAATCTGCTAAAAGGGTTCCCTTTTTTTGCGCCTTATTGAGCGCCGCTTCCACTTCGGCGGATAAACCTTTTCCATCCACAACCGCCTCGCGAATCCGGGCATAAATATAAGCCCCCTGTTCATCGCCGAGATTTTTGTAAAGTCTGTCTTGTATCTTTCCGAGATTTTCGGACATCACATCTTCAAGATTTTGTTGCTCTCTTTGCATAAAATCTTTATATTGCCTTGCTCCGAATGATTTACGGATAGATTCCGTCAGACTTTTATATGAAGAATCGAGTAATCCGGTTTTTTCTATTTCATCTTCAAGGTTGGATTTATATTTTCCGTATCTCGAAATTATTTCATCTTTAATCTTCTTATATTCATCCGTACCTTTAGTTGCGGCAGCCAACTCTCCTTTCAACCTTGCCAATTCTCTTTCTTCGGATAAAGATGTTTTTTCGGCTTCTTTCACGGCATCATTAAGTCGTTTTTGAGCCTTTTCCGCTTCTGTCTGATAGGTAATGAGTTTATATATTGCAAAAGCTAAACCCGCAACGGCGACGGCGACAAAAGTATAAGGATTTGACATAAGAACGGCGTTTAATCTCGCAGTAACGGCCGTCAGCTTTGTTTTGGCTATCGAAAGGATATTCGTAGCCCTTGTATTTGCCGTTACGGATGCGGTATTAATGTTGTCGGTCATTGTCTCCATGGCGGTTGCCGCTGCTTTTTCTTTACTTCTCGCTATTGATAATGCATCCGCTGTATTTTTACGCGATTTTACCGCTATATGCCTTTCTTCCTGTGCCTCAAGCAGTGATTTTTGTGCAAGTTCTATTTTTGCGGCATCTCCGCCGAGTTTGGCTTGTGACAGCTCAACCTGCTTTTGCGTAACCATAGCTTTTGAAGATAAAGCCCGTTGTAAAGCCGCTTTGTGTGTAGCTGTTGCCGTTTCGAGTTCGCTGATTGCAAGTGCGTGATTGGCATTCAACTCATTTAATTTAGTCGCTAATTCCGCACGGATAACTATGAGCTGTTCGGCTTTAGCCTGCGTCAATTTTCCGCTTGCGACGGCAGCTGTTATATCCGAATTTGCGGATTGTTGTTTCATCGGTATTAACTTTGACAATTCCGCTATCTCGGTTGCATATTGCGTCCCGACGGCAATTTTTTGCACGGCGGTAACGGTCATAATCGCCGCCTTGTATATTCCGTATGCGGCCGCTATTTCGAGTACCGTTTTCCCGACCTTTTCATAGTTTTGAATGAGCTTATCGGCAATGTCTATGGCACCCTTCATCACGCCTTCGGTTTTTTCTCCGATTTCATTGAACATGATCGTTATATCGTCCTGTAATTGTCCGAAGCTCGCCGAAAGATTATTCATCTGCTCTTTCATCAGTCCGTGAAACATTCCGCCGCTTCCCGTGAGCTTATCCAAAACCATTTCCAAATGTTCGAATTTGACGGCGGAGCGGTCAACCTCAATGCCCATTTCTTTAAGCACGTCGGTTATAACGACGCCTTTTGCTCCCCAGCTTTGAAGCCCGATAGCATCTATTTTTCCTGTATTCTTGGCTTTATTGTATAAATCCACAAATTCCGAAAGCGGCTGTTTCGTGCCGGCCGCGATATTGGACAGTTTGTCGAGAATCGGTATAACGGAATCAACGTCGTTTCCGAAAGCGAGAAGTTTGGCGCTCTCTTTCGTAAGGTCTGAAAATTCAAACATGTTGTACCACGCATAATCCTGCAATTCCTTCATAAATTCCGCCGCCTTTTCGGCCGAACCGAGAAAAACGCGCATCGAACTTTCCGTGTCCTGAAACTCCGAACGCACCTGAAACATTTTTTGTACGAATCCGGAAATACTGATACCGGCCAATGACATACCTATGCCGGAAGCGGCTTTTTTGAAGGCGTTGTCAATCCTGCCGCCCTCCGCCTCCGCCGTATTTCCGATATTTCTGATTTCGGCTTTCGCTTTTTGCGCATCGGCTTGCAGCTGCTTGTTGTCGAGACCCAACTCGTACCATATTTTCCCTTCTTCGCTGTTCATGTCAATCGTATAATATGCTTCTTACTTTCTCCCTGTTTTTCGGATCGTCAGCGTTTATTACCTCATCGTTTCCGCATTCTTTATCGTCCGTATCATAACCCGGTATTACGGCATTGTACATTATCATGTTCGCGTAACTTATTTCATTCAGCACATAATCCGGCGTCAGGTGGTATTCCGTTGCCGTTGCCGCTATCTTCGCCCAGATGCTGTCGTTTTTTCCGTTTCTTTTGTCATCCTTAACTGATTTATTTCTTTCAGGAAAATTGAAATACCGAAAAAAAAATCCACGCGCAGGGTTTTTAATATTTCGAGAATCAATCCTCTCAATTCCTCCGCAGACAGATTATCCGTTAATTCGGAAGCGAGCTTTTTTTGATTGTTTTGTTTATGCTTAATCAATCCGAATAAATACTTTTTTTCCGTTATCAGATTTTTCTTTCCGAGCATCAGTATCGCCGCTATATCACCGAAACATTCGCATTTGTCCGCAGTCGAGAGAACCTCCGTTAATACGTTTCCGTCCTCGTTTACGTTAATGTCGGGGATTTTAGAAATGTATTTCGATACTTCGATGAGCGTTGCGACGGTGGGAGGAGCCGCGTTGTATTCGTGCCCGTTCACCGTTACTTTTTGAGGATTCTGCAATATCGTATCGCAAATCAATTGTTCCGCCGTTTCCATATTCCGTGTAATTTTTAACCTGTTGCGGGTGTGTGATTCGAACACACGACCTTCGGATCATGATTCCGACGAGCTTCCCGACTGCTCCTACCCGCTGTTTGCGGTTTAACCCTCCGACCGCAAAGGATAAAAAACCTGCCGACCGCTGTTACGTTCCCGTGTACGGTTTTAAGATTTTGCCTGTTTTCGGAATCAAACCGTCGAAAGTGTATTTCCAACGTTTTCCGTCGGCGCTCGTCCATGTTTCAACGCAGGATACGCTCGTTTTATCCATGATGAAACCCTCCGTTTCCGGATCTTCCGGAGTTAAACGGATTGCATAATTATCTATTACGATTCCGTCTTCATCCACGATCGGTTTTTCGTCACCCTTTTTAACGAATAATTCGCATTCGAAAGAGTATTTGCTTTTTTCGTATCGAACGTCAACGATACCTCCGCCTTCTTCGACGGCTTCTGTTTTATTTCCCTTTTCCGTGGTCAACGTAGCCGTTCCGTTGACTATTTCCGGCAATTGCGTCCATACCGACGGCGCACCGTCGTTGGCCGTAAGCTTTCCCGTTTCAACTTTGGGTTTCCCCCAACTTAATACCGCCATAATTTTTGATTTTTAAAATGTTGTTAATCTGAATCTTAATTTTACTGATACAAAATGTTGATTTATCTCCGCCGCTTCTTCCGTATAAATGGTTTGAACCGTTCTGAACAGATAATTCGACTTGTTTGCCGTGAGTGATTTTACCCAATCGTTTGCGGCATTTTCGATTTCCGTGCAGCGGGATATATCCCGTACCGAAACGCCGTTTTCGTAAGGGTCTAAATCCGGAACATAGATATTTACGACAACGGTTCCGCTTTGTATCGGGTCTTCGCCGCCCGACCCGGAGACGAACTTAACGATTATGTCTTCCTTCTTCGAATCGCGCGGACGTGTACCGTATTTATATACGCCTCCGGATATAACCGAAGCCAACGGCCCGGTTTTAACCGTTTCGTAAACATCGTCTTCTATCTGTTGTCCCGTTTTTGCCATTTTAATCGAATACGAGTTGTTTTAACATTTGAGGTACGAGCCTTTCCGCCAAGTCTTCGGAACTGTCCAGCACGTTTAATCCGACGGCCGAAACATAAGAAGCGTAATTCATTCCCGCGACAACGATAAGACATATCCCGGTCGGAAATTTGCTTACAAGCCGCTTTGCGAATGCCTCGCCTCCTCTTGTCCCTTTTGCCCCTTTTTTAACCTGTTCGAAGCTGCTTTGTAGAATAACCCTGCCCTCTTTTACGAGAACGTATCCGATTGAACTCCGCAGATTGCCTGTCCTGTCTTTATACCTTCCGCCGATACGCGCTTCGTTCACGCAGGCTTCGCCGACGTAAGAAAGCGTGTTTATTAAGGCTTTCTCGCGGCGTTCGAGTTGTTCTTTCAAATAATCCTCAATTTCCCGCATCGGAGTTGTTTGTCTTATCGGCATGCTTAACAATGATTTTAACGGATCCGACCGTTTCAAGGTATTCCGCCGACATCACGGAAAACTCGCCCATGTCACGACCGAATCGCGTCAATCGTACCCGCTCCGCTTCAAACGTCTGCGGTTCGATTAAAATCTCGTAAGAGGCTGCGATGAACGTATTCCCGTCCTGTTTTCCGAGATTGTTTTTATTGTTGGTTATAACACGGGCGGGTATCGGTTCGCCGAATGTTTCGGACGGGCGTGCCGGATTACCGTTTTCGTCAAGCCCGCCGCCGGTCTTTACCTTTGCCTGTATTGTCCCGTTAATGATTACCATACTTACAACCTGTCTCCTTTATAACCGAATTTTGTTTTTGTTTCCGGAATAAAAGCATCATCCCCAAGTTCTTCGTAAACGGCATTGGCGGCTTTCCGTAATTTTTCCCTGTCCGAATACAGTAAATCAAACTGAACATCGGCTTGCCGAACATTTGGAGCAAATGAAACCCACATCATCACATCCGCTTTTGCAAGGCGGTATGAATTTGTTTTTAACCCCGTTTGCGTGGCTTCGCCTTCAAGTATAATATTCCTGTTCGCCGCAATCGTTATGAAAGTTGATTCCGGAACTGGGTAACCGCTTACGCTTTTCAATGATTCGAGGATTGTTGCCATTATCCGCCTTCTTCTACAGTCCCAGAGCTTCTTTTAATGCGGCTTTCTGTTCGGCGCTCAATTTATTGATTTTTTCAATCAACGCTTTGTCCGATATATTGGATGCCGTTTTCACTCCGATAGTTTTCAATGCTTCGATAACATCAGCTTTCACGAGTTCCGTTTCCCAAACGGTTATCCTTTCGTCTCCCTCGATTTCATTTTCGACAATCTCCTGCGCTTTGTCGGTGTTCAGAATATAGATTGAATCTACGTTTTCGATAACGGGAAGAACAAGCGCCTGCGAGGTTGTAAATTCCCGCAACGGGTCATTTTTCGAGTATTTGGAAACAAGGATGTAGCTGTCCACTTTCTGATATTCGACATTGGCTACCGGGGTTGTTTCTTCCGCCAATATCCCGTAAACGAGCGTTCCTACCTGTTCCGTCGTAAGGAAAACAAGCGTATCCGATGCGAACGGCTTTACGGGGGTTTGCTTGCCGTCCTTTTCATAACGCACGGAACGATCAACGATAAGGAATTTAATCTTATATTCGTCTTCCATGATAGCGTTAAATTGGGACGGTATGGGAATAATCTGGTTGTTTCCGGTGAAATTTCCTATCGAAGCCGCATACAGCGCTTTTGCTTCGTCCGATTTACGAATAAGATTATATTGCTCTCTGTCGAGTGCAATAGTGGTAATTACATCGAAATTTCCGTCTGCCCGAGTAATCACCCGGCTTATATCGGAAACGGGTTCATATCCTTTGTTACCCCATTTTATTTTTACTCCGAAACGATTTGACGGTTTATAACCGAATTGTACACGAATACCCGCCCCTACGTTTTCCTCGTTCGGAACGAGCATTGTGCCTGTAGATAATGCTTTGAGGAACATGTATTCAATGCGTTCGTAAATGCCGGTGATAACGCGCGGTACGTCTTCAAAAATCTTTTGAACAATCTGCGCTTCCGTAGCTCCCCGCGCCTTCATAACCTGAATATCCGTCAAAAGTTTTTCGCTTTTTTGCATCTTCATTCCCAATTTCGGGATGACTCCGCTCGCCATAGCGATTGAATCCCGCTTTTTGAGCGGTAAAGGAGAATCCATTGCAACCACATCGGCGGCGACAATGGATTTGTTTACATTCAAGGATTCCCATTTCAAATCCGGAGACAATTCGATTCGAAGCATTGTTTTAAACAGATACGTCACGGGACTTTTGCTGTCATTGATTTTTTCAACGATACGGCTCGCTAAAGTTTTAAACCACTTTGCGACAAATTCTACAAATAATGTCGGATTCATAACTTACGTCCTCCCTTCTTTAATCTTGCGTGAAACGAATGAGCGGTAACGCCGTTTTGACAGCTTCCGTAACCGGGTACGGAGATGCCGCTTGATTAACGCTTCCGCGAACCATAATACCGGCCATAGCTAAGTCTGTTGTAACAGAGGATACAACCACCCCTTCAATTGTGTGTCCGCCGGGAAGAGCGTCATACGCATCTCCGTCGGAATTTACCGGCATGGGTTTGTAATTCCCCGTTGCCGTTTCCTTAATAACTACATGGCCCGCTTTGATAACCGTCGGCTTGAAGTCGGTTACATCAAGCGAACGTCCTCCGGGAATACCTTCTATGTAGTTGATTATCGTAACGCTGTCAAGACCGGCGTCAAAGCCGGTTATATTAGCGTTATTGTTTAAATTAGTTTCTTTCATTTGCTTTAAAATTAAATGATTATAACATTCCGTTGATTACCGCGTCGGTCTCTTCCTTCGTCGGCTCTTTTACTTTTGTCGCGCCCCCGCCGGATTTGGGCGGTTGCAATACAGACCCTTTTGCAGCTAAATCGGTAACCAATCCATCTACGTCTGCCCCTGTTTCGTTGATAAATGTTTCGAAATCTTCATCCGACATATCTGTCAAAGCTATGCGGCTGTACGGCTTTCGTAGAGTTTCGGGCAGTTTTTCGATTACGGCTTCAAGTTTCTGTTTACGCGAAACGGATACTTTATCCTTTTCAATCCCGGATATTTTTTCTCCCAAAGCCTTGTTGGAATCAATCAAAGCTTTTGCCCATTCCGGTATATCGTCGGTGTTTCCGTTTCCTTTGTTGTCATTGTCGGGTTCGGTTTGTGTTCCCTGTCCGCCCCCCGTTGTTACAGGTTTGCCCTCTTTGATAGAGTACTTTTTTTCGTAATTATTGACAGCCGTTTGCGTGGCTTCGGTTGCCCGACGGTCAGCCTCGCTGTCAATAATCTGCTGAAACGTAACGGCATCCGTTGCCGCTTGTACGTCATCTTCTTTGGTAACGGTTTTCGCCAATTTTTCGGCTATCCTGTTCAAAATGTTTTCGCTCACCCCCTCAAACTTGGCTTTGAGCGCATTCAAAATAAGCTGTTTCATACTCCAATACTTGTTAACCGAATAGAATATTTTTATGCAAAGATAATCATTTTTCAATAACACTTATAATATAAGATTAAAATATAAGTTAAATATTTATCTATGGGTATCAACAATATATAAAAGTAAAAATATTTTTAACAAACCAATCGGTGAGTTTTAACATAAAAAGTTTGTTATAATTAAAATAATTCATTTATCTTTGCATCGTGATACTTATATTGTAAGTATATTAACAACAATAAATAAATATAAAATGAAAACAAACGACACAAACAATTTTGCAAAAAGGACAGCTTCTCAAGTTACCGCAATATTAAGAACTCACGGGGTTACCGAAAAAGCGGAAAACACGGGAGACGGAAGACATTTTTGTATCGTAAGCGAAAAGTTCGGGACAAGAGTTGCCGTCAAAAGAGCCGGGTTTATACTTGAAAGACAAGATGCCAGAGCTTGCAGCACAATATATTTCAGAGCATTTTAATAACGCATAAAAAGTTGAACACCACATAAGTGTATATATTAATGATAACAAGAAAAGACGCAAAAGGCAGAAACACAGTTGAACGTTTAGAATATTTTAGTGGCGCTTGCTCAATAATGGAAAAGCTCTACTCAAATATGAATATCCATGAAAAAATAATCACAAGAACATGGTACTGTGGTATTAATCATCCAAGCTGTATGATTAAAGAATTTATAGAATTTCAAAAATAATAATATGGAAAAAGTAACATTACAAGAATTTAATGAACTTGCTTACAGGGCATTTTATTGGACGTCATTCACTCCCGACAAACGGGGGGAGGCGGTGATAAACGGGCATGAAAACGAGTTAAACGCAGACCTTGCAGAAATGCCGGAAGAGGAAAAAGAACGGTATATTACCGATTACAAAAGATATTTTTCCGCTTGGCTGTCCGCTCATTCGAATTGTGCAAGCTCGGCAATAACGGGCGGATCCGGTTTCAATGTCGGAAGGGCGGAAAAGGCGAACCGTAGGGAACACGCCGCATTCGGTAATTTTATTCAATGGCGCGAAAGAGCTTTGAAAGCTATCGAGAAAAAGCAAAAAATCGAACTTCCGGAGTATGAAAAGAAAAAACAGGATTGGAACAGGTTGAAAAACAGCATTCTTTCAAGCGCTTCAACTATCAGGGAAATAAACGACGGCATAAACAGATACAGTAACAAATCTTTATTTGTTTCTTCCATTTATAACAAAGTTGAAACGTATGCAAGAAACGGTGATATTGAAACCGTCGGAAAAGCCGTTGAACTTTTGAGGGAATTAAATAAAGTGTCTCCGGTAATAACCGAACGGCACCGGTTTTTCAAGTTGCCGGAAGTCGCCGAAGCCAACAGAGAAAAAATCACCGACAAATTCGAAAAGGAAGGTACAGGGGTTTTGTTCAAGGGCGGTAAGGTTATAAACAACTATAAAGAGGACAGAATACAAATTATTTTCGATGAAAAACCTTCTGCCGACATTATTTCCCGATTGAAAAAATCCGCGTTCAAATGGTCTCCGCGTTTCGGCGCTTGGCAAAGACAAATGACCGTGAATGCCGCTTATGCAGCCGAATATTTTTTAAAAAACAATAACCTCTTATACAATAACGATGTATCCTAAATAGAAGTAATATGACAGCGCAAAAACACATTTACCGTGTATCGTTCAAGGAACCGATAGACGGAAAAACCGACTATTTCTTCGGCGGATTGTCGGCAATTTTCACTACCTTTGCACCCGAGCAGGTGGGATGTAAAGTCACTCGGCTGTGGAATGTAAAGATAACGGAAGATAAGCCGTATATCGGGAAGAAATGTACAATTACAAAAGAAAGTTTAACGAGGAAAAATAAAAATGCTTGAGGCAACTATTTGCCGGGAGATATAAAAAACGTATTGTCAAACTTTAATAAACAAATAAAATGGAAGGTTACCCCAAATTATTGGCAATCGGAATAATGCTGCCGTTCGACGATTTTCCGCCACGCAGGATTTATCTGATAGAGGATGAAACCTGTTTTATCGGTTACGCGAGAGGAGTGGATGATAAAATATGCGAAGGATACCCGCTCTTATTGAAAATTTCGACAATGGACGTCGCCGCTTTACGCTGGTGCAAGGTCGCATTTCCGCCCAAAGGAAACGAAAATGTCGATGAATTGTACAAAGAAATATACCATATCATTCAAGACGACAGACGTATGAATTATACGGGTGAATATATGGGCATTATCAGGAATAAATATAAAAAGGATACCTGTATTGTGAATCTTTCAGACCCTCTAAATCCGGTAACGGACGATGAAAAAGAGGCGGTTAAGTATTATTAAAGCAGGGTTTTTAATTTTCCGTTTTCTTCGGTGTAGAATTTGATTTTGCCCCTGTATTTATTCAGTATCTTCATATCCAATTGCGATACAAATTGTTTCGGTATAAAAATACTCTCTATTGCATCGGTTCCCAAATGTCCGTGATATTGCAGTTCAACGTAAGAGCGGTAACCCGCATACTTATCGGTGAAATCAACGGCCGATTTTGTTCTTTTCAACGCGCCGCTTAAATCATTGAACAGCGCAACCCTCTCTCCGAAACTCGATACTTTCGGGTCGGTTGTCAAAGACGGGTTCAAACCGCTGCCCAATGAATCTCCCATTGTAAAGGTGGCGATAACCTTGTCTTTCTTGAATCTTACTGCAATTTTGCCGTATTGTTTTGCCGTGCCGCTTTTCGACTGTTTTATTATATCTCTGTCCATCAAAAAGCCGTATTTTTCATAGTCTTTGTCTTGTGTTTTTTTAATGTCGGTACCGAATAAATTTTTTGATGCTTTTTGTCTGTAAGCCTTATTGACGAGTCCGCCGCCCGTTCCGGTTTCCATTTGCGATTTGAAATAAGAATCGAGTATTTTGTTCAATACTTCGACATTGTTTTGATAACCGCCGATGTACATTCCGAAATCGGAGTTATCGAACAATTCGGACATTATTTTCTTCATTTTTTCCGCATTTTCCGGCTCGTATAATTCCGGAGAACCCTCTTTCCTTTTTATATAATCCTCAATCAGTTTTCGGGCGTTTTTAAGCGTCGGGATGTTTTGTTTTTCGTAGTCTTCGAGTGTCGAGGAAATATCAACGCCGATCTTTTTGAACTTTCTTTTCAATCTTTCGGCTTCCAATCCGGCTGCTTCCGCATTCAGCGCTCGGGCTTTGGCTTGCAGCGTTGCAATCGGCGTTTCCCCGTTCAGCAATTCGGTTAATTCGGCCGCCATTTGCTTAACCTTGACGCTTCTTGTCGTTTTCGCAAATTCCAGTGCTCCGGATATGCTTGTTTCAACATTTTGTTTGGCAAGAAGGTATTCCGCTTTTGTGATTTGCTTTTTGTATATCTCGTTGGCAATCGGCGTTGTCTTGTATTTTGCGTGTTCGATTGAATATTTTAACTCGAATTTTAATTTTTCAATCTTATCTTCAAGCGAGAATCCGTCAAATTTGCTCATTGTTTTCTTTGTCGCCGCAAAAACGCCCCGCAATTCTTCCAAAGAAAAATCTTTTGCCCAAGTTCTGACATCGGGGATAAGTTCTCCGAGCATTTCATATTCGGCATTTAACTTTTTGCGTTCATCCCACCGTTTTTGAATATCCGCTTTTTGTTCTTCCGTTTTTATACGTTTTTGCGGAGTTTCAAAAATCATTTTTTGATTATCCGTCAAAAAATACGGCAATGTTCCGTTACTGTTCGCCTTTTCTATCCTGTCTGCATTTTCCGCTACCCATTTCTTAAAGTTATCCGGAATATCCTTTACCGAGTTTACGCTTTCATTACCCGGTTCTTCCCCGTTCAATATCCGTTCGTTGTCTTTCGCCAACTCTTCCGGTGTCTTAAGTATGGAAATCGCATGACAGCGGCACTGCGGATGCCAGCCGGTAAATTTGAAATCCTTCGGGTATTTTCCCTGCAGTTCGTCGCAAATATCCGTAAAGGGCTTGCCGTTCAGCGTGTGGTTATTTGAAAGCCGTATTTCGATACCCACAACGAAATCAAGCTGCTGCCAACGCTCGTGGTCTGACGTGCGATACGCCATATTGTTCTCGGTACGTGCCAAACGCATGGCATTTTTGTAAGAAGAGCGGTAAACGCCCGTGCCGGGATGATATTTTTTTGCCGCCCGTGATAAATGCAGTTGCCCGTGTTCATCCATTACACGGCGGAAAAGTCGGTAAGGTTCACGCAGATATTGTTTAAGTTCCCGTGCCATTTCCGCGGCAGGCAGTCCGTTTCGGATTCCCAAATCCAAACCCGTTTCAATTTCATCCTTGAATTGTTCGGTATAATTCCAAACACGGCTTGAAAGTTTAAGCCCGTTAGTTTTTCTCTGTGTAAACGCTTCTAATGCTTTGTCGTTGTTTGAGTAATATTTCCGTTCCTGTTCCTTTGTCAATTTATATTTATTATCACCGAAAACGAAGTCGCAAAGAACGTTGTTTTTGTTGTTCGCAAGCGTCCATTCGGATCGAACTCCGTTTACGATAATTTTTTCAATGTTGTTTTGAAGCGATTTTAACAGTTTGTCAATCCGTGCCTTTGTTTGCGGATAGTCGGAAAAGGAAAACGGCTTGTCAATATTGAAATCATGTAAAGACACGCCGATAGCGGCAGCTTCCTTTACTGCCGTGTCGAATATCTTATCAATCTGTTTTTGCGTTAATCCGAGATTGAGGAGATGCTGTTTGTCCCATTTATTCAGAGCCATTCATTTTGTTATTTTTGCAATGCCGACAACAATCAGCAATCCAGCCGATTAAATATGCGGTTGGTTCTCCGCAATCCATGTCCGCACCTATATGATGAAACATATAACCGGCTGCGTGTGATGATTCATGTGCTATTGTATTACAATCGAGATATTTCGGTTTAAAAATTATTAAGACTCCGTATTCTCTTGTTCTTTTTTCATGTACTCTTACCGTAATTGCTTTGTAATTTTCAAATTTGCCGAAATCCAAATCGGTATTATCATCAA
>JGI24699J35502_11133631_pt1 | contig 12756 bp, 11 predicted proteins | sample TergutMp193P4_FD_35502 | JGI IMG/M metagenome (IMG submission 35502) | reverse complement strand
TGGAGCGCCACCTCTGTAATACAACAGATAATCTCTTTAATATAGATAATCGTATTGTAATCTTCGACCTGACCAACTTCTATTTTGAGGGACAAAAGGTGGGAAGCCGCAAGGCACGTTTTGGGCGAAGCAAGGAGAAACGTAACGACTGCCGACTGCTCGTGCTGGCATTGTGTATAAACAAAGAAGGATTTATCCGTTATTCCTCTATTCTTGAAGGTAATACATCAGACCCCAAGTCGCTTCCCGATAGGATTGACAGGCTGGCTGTGAAAAGTTCCTCCACAAACGACAAGACCCTTGTGGTGATTGATGCCGGCATTGCTACGGAAGATAATCTACAGCAAATAAAGAGTAAGGGATACAACTACCTTTGCGTCTCACGCACACGCTTGAAGGACTACTCGCTATCGAGCGATCACCGAAAAGTTACGGTGTACGATACAAGAAAACAGGAAATCACTTTGCGGGAAGTGCAGACCAACCCTGGGGAGGACTACTACCTTGAAATAACCTCTCCTTCAAAAGCCATGACGGAAGCTTCCATGAATCGTCAGTGGCGTGAACGCTTTGAGGGTGAGATGAAGAAAATCAATGAATCCATCTCTAAGAAGGGCGGTACGAAACGTTACGAGAAAGTGGTGGAACGTACAGGACGGGTTATAGAACGTTATCCTTCCATAGCACGCCATTACCAGATAACATACATGCGCGATGAAGAAAAAACGACTCAAATGCAGCGGGTAGACTGGACGATCAAAGACCTTGCTGCCCTCGACAGGAATACCGGCGTTTACTTCCTGCGTACCAATGTGCATACTTTTGGCCAGCAGACCACCTGGGACTATTACAATCTGATACGTGAAATTGAATGCACAAATCGTCAGCTAAAGACCGACCTGAATCTGCGCCCCATTTATCATCAGAAGGATGAACGCAGCGATGCTCATCTGTTCTTTGGACTGCTCTCATACTGGATTGTGAACTCCATACGACTCGAGCTCAAACAATCGAGCGAAAATTGTTACTGGACGGAAATCGTGCGCCGCATGTCTACACAGAAACTGGTGACCACTGAAGCCTTCAACGCTCTCGGGGAAAAAGTCATCCTCAGGCAATGCAGTAAGCCAACAAAGCAAGCTGAACGGATATACACGGCATTGAAACTAAAACAGGCGCCATTCAAGAAAATAAAAATTTGTAGGACACACCCGCCGCCCGAATAATCGTTCTTACCTCATTTTAACAAGAAGTTTGTGGAGTGAGAAGTGAAAGTTGGGCTAACATTAAGATATTAGCGGCTTTAGAAATTTTCTAAAGCTGTTTTTATTTTAAAAAGAGGATAAAAAAGATAAATAATTTCGCTAATAGACTATCAAAATAAAGCAATACCTTGAAAAAATAGCTTGCGTTCTGAATTCACTGAAAAGATTTAACTTTGCAAAAAAAAACTTAATATTTTAGCTGCAAAGCATATAACAGGTGTTTTCAGTTCAGAAAATTTGACCTTGCGGATGTAGCCCGCAACATTTCCCGTTTTCCGGGAGGTCCGGGAAGCCGTTCTACCCGAAATCCTGATTGCAGCATCATTCGGCGAACAGTCCCTTTGGCGCTATAGGTTGTGAGAATTCCTCCCGCAGACAGAGTGCGGTAAAGGGCGTCGAATATTTCCTGCGACCATACTTCCGGCTGTTTGTCGGGAGCAAAAGCGTCATAATAGACTACATCCGGACGGCAGAGGTAGTCGTAATCCCTGAAATCTATTTTTATTTTTTGCAGGGAAAAGAAAGGATTGATGAAACAGTCTTTTTCCCATTCTGCCGCATGGATAGCAGAAAATAAATTCTTGTTTAGATGAGAATAATTCAGTTTTTCGATTATTTGGGGAGATAGAGGATATTTTTCCAAGGCAATATAAGAAACTTTTATTTTTCGTTTTTCGGCTTCCAATGCTGTTAGAAAAGCATTCAGACCCGTTCCGAATCCCAATTCCAATACTCGGATCGCTTCTTTTTTACACAGGTTGAATCCCGCATGAATATATACATGGAGCGATTCCTGCATTGCGCCGTTCATGGAATGATAATGTTCGTTCAGTTCGGCTGAGAAAAGCGTGTGCGAACCGTCGGCTGTGACGAGGAGAGCGCGTTCTTCTTCGTTCCTAGAGAATGGATCGGCGATTTCCGGCAAAGGATTCATTCCGGCGTTTCGGCAAAGGGCAATTGAATATCCTTGCGGTAGGCTGTTGCCGTAAATAAAGCAATCTGTTCGCTTTTTTCGTTCGTCACAATGACCTCGAAAGTAGCCAATTTTCGGTGCAAATGAATCATCTTAGCTTCCGCATACAAAATTCCGCTTCCTACGCTTTTGAAATAGCGAATGCTGGTTTCGATCGACATGGAAAGATTTCCATAAGCATTTACGGCGGCTGCAAAGGCCAAATCCGCCAAAGTGAAAATAGCGCCTCCTTGTACTACATTTCCCGCATTGAGATGCAGCGTCTGGACGCGCATTTGAGCTTTCGCCCTTCCGGGTTCTACTTCCAACAGCTCTATTTTGGAAAATGCCGCGTAGCGGTCGTTCTTAAAAAATTCTTTGATAGTCATGGAAATTATTTTCTTAAGCCTTCAAACTCCATTCAAACCCGTCTTTGGCGTCTTTGATTTCAAAACCCAATGCGTTTAATTCGGTACGGATTTGATCGGACGTAGCCCAATCCTTGTTTTGTTTGGCTTGCAAACGTATTTGCAATAATAAATCCACTGCTTTGGCAAACGAATCGTAAGCAACGTTTTCCTCTTTTAATTCGTCTTTGATTCCCAATAAGTCGAATAAAAACAGTTTGAAAAATGCTTTTAATTGTTCTATATCGCCGGCTGTCAACAGAATGTGGCCGGTCAGCGCCGAATTGACGATCCGTGTAGCTTCGAAAAGCTGAGAAATAACGATGGGGGTATTCAAATCATCGTTCATAGCTTCGAAGCTTTTGCTTACCAGATGTTCTATGTGAACAGTGGATTCCGCAGCTGCGGCCTTCAACTGTTCGAGGTGATGATAGGCATCCAATAAACGCGACAAGCCTTTTTCGGCAGCTTGCAAAGCGTCGTTGCTGAAATCGACCGTTCCCCGGTAATGCGCTTGCAAAAAGAAGAAACGAATGGTCATCGGGGCATAGGCCTGGGTCAGTAAGGGATGCGTTCCTTGAAAGAATTCTTCGAGATTGATGAAATTTCCCAGCGATTTTCCCATTTTCTGACCATTGATGGTCACCATATTGTTGTGCATCCAATACCGGACGCCTTCGTGTCCTGTCGACGCCATGCATTGAGCGATTTCACATTCGTGGTGGGGAAAAATTAAATCCATTCCTCCTCCGTGTATATCGAACGTTTCGCCCAAATATTTTCGGCTCATGGCCGTACATTCCAGATGCCAACCGGGGAAACCTTCGCTCCACGGACTGGGCCAACGCATGATATGTTCGGGCGACGCTTTTTTCCACAAGGCAAAATCTGCAATATGACGCTTTTCTTCCTGTCCGTCTAATTCGCGCGTAGACTTCAATAGGTCGTCGATATTTCGTCCCGACAGGATGCCGTAATGATATACTTTATTGTATTTTTCTACATCGAAATACACCGACCCTTCGCTTTCGTAAGCATATCCTTGTTTCAGAATCTCTTTTACCAATTGAATCTGTTCAATGACGTGACCGCTTGCCAGCGGTTCGATGCTGGGAGGCAAGACATTCAGAGCCTCCATGGCTTTCCGATAGCGGTTGAGATAGAACTGTGCGATTTCCATTGGCTCCAGATCTTCCAGTTTCGCTTTTTTAGCCACCTTATCTTCACCGGAATCCGCGTCGTTTACCAAATGCCCTACATCGGTGATATTTCTCACATAACGCACTTTATATCCTAATTGAGTTAGATAGCGGAATAAAATATCGAATGTGATGGCAGGACGCGCATGCCCCAAATGCGGATCTCCATAAACGGTTGGTCCACAAACATAAAGTCCTACTTTATCAGCGAGTAAAGGTTCGAACAACTCCTTTTTTCTTGTGAGCGTATTGTAAATGAATAAATTGTTTTCCATAATGGATGCGTCTGCTTTTTCAATGAAGGAACAAAAGTAACGAAAATCCTTTTTATTCTACGGGTAATTGAAATAAAAATTCCAATCCGCCATGGATTCTGTTTTTGACGGAAACCGTTCCTCCGTGAAAATTAATGGCATTTTTGACAATGGCCAATCCCAATCCCGAACCGCCTGTTTCGCGCGTGCGTCCTTCGCTTACGCGATAAAAACGTTCGAATAAACGATTGAGGTGCTTATCGTCCGCAATGCCGACCCCATTGTCTGAAAAGGAAAAATAAGCAAAACGGCCTTCTTGGTTGTATTTGTGGATATTCACCGCAACGTTTTCACCCGCGTGACTGATTACGTTGTCGATCAGGTTGCGGAAGACAGAATAAATCAAGCTTTCGTTTCCCACAATCGTAAAATCGGGCGGGATCGTTGAGTTGATTGTAATTCCTTTGGTACGCAAGGGTTCGTCCAGATCCGATTTTACTTTTTCAATAATGTCCTGCAAGCGGAACGGTTTGAAGCGGAAAGCGCTCGGCGCTTCATTGATTTTAGACAACAGACTCATGTCGCGGATCAAGTCGGAAAGCATAAGAATTTGTTCATAGGCTTTGGCGACAAATTCATGTTCTTTTTTCTGGTCGAGCTGATTGTTCAAGATCGTTTCCAGATAACCGCGAATGCCGGTGACAGGAGTCCGCAACTCATGTGCGATGTTTCCCGTCATTTCCCGCTTAAGCAGTCGGTTCTTTTCCTGTTTCGTGTTGTCGTTCAGTACAATTTCGAAACTTCGGTCTTCAAAAATATTAACTCGCCCTGTAAAATGTTTTCCTTGTTTGTTGATAGGCGCTTCAAAATAAGTCTTGTTCGTCTGGCTGTTGATAAAATGGAGGATGTCCTGAAAAACGTAATCGTTCAGAATACCGTCCGAATCGACAACCGCATTATCGCTTAGCATGGTTAGATACTGAAGAAACAAACCGTTGTAAAAAGCGACTTTCCGGTCGGAAGTAAAGAAACAGACCCCTTCTGCCGAACTTTGGATGTGCATCAAAAGTTTTTCATGTTCGATAGCCAGTTTAGTTTCACTTTCTTTCAAACGTTTATATTCTTCGGCGATTTGTTTGCTCAACTCTCCGGTTTCGTCGTTGGGAAAATCGGGAATATCTGTCGACAATTGATTGTTGACTGCATACGAATAATCTCTCAAGCGGGTAATTGTTCTTCCGAATTGGCCGGCGATGTAGCGGATGAATAAAGTTCCGGCTACGAGCAAAACAAGCAAATAATACAAAAAAGCGTTGTCTGGTTGTAGAAAATGCTTTACATGAATGTCGTAAGGCAAGGCCACCCGGATATACAAGTTTCCCAGATGTTTGGCGTAGTATAAATATTTTTTTTGCATGGAGTCGGACATACGGATATTACTTCCTTTGCCGTTTTCCTTCGCCAGTTTGATTTCCGGTCGGTTGGCGTGATTTTCTACTGTGGAATAATCATATAGGCGATTGTCGTACAAAACATTTCCGTTTATTTCGATTACGGTCAGTCGGAGATTCGCCGGTAGAATCGAAAGTAAAGTATCCAGACGCATATTCGATTCGCCGGAGTATTTGTCGATGTATTGATAAGCAATTTCTGTATAACTGTCTAATCGTTCTTCCAAGGCTTCCGTTCGGTATACTTTTTCTTTTTGATGTTCAAAAATGATCACGCCTATGGAAAAAGCGATTAATATAAGGCAAAAACTAAGTGTAAGTTTTTGTGTGAAAGTTTGTTTCATTTGTAACTAATTTATTTTTATAGTCCTGTTCATTTTACAGGGTCGTTAAAACGATATCCATATCCCGGACGGCTGATGATGAGAGAAGCTCTGTCGCCCATTTTTTTCCGCAGGCGTCGGACATGGACATCCACTGTTCTTTCGGTAATATAAGGAGCATCTTTCCAAATGTTGTCAATAATATCTTCTCGCTCGAATACCCTCGATGGATTGGACGCCAGAAGCGTGATAATTTCAAATTCGGTGCGCGTGAGAGGGATGATTTCTTCTCCTATTACCAACTCTTTGGTATCGAAATTGATGATTACATCGTCGAAGACCATTTGATTCTTTTTGACGGATGGTTCGCTGTTTTTTTGCATCGCTTCCGATCGTTTGAGAAGAGCTTTTACCCTTGCTACCACTTCCTTGATGGAAAACGGTTTGGAAATATAATCGTCTGCGCCTACCGAAAATCCCATCAGCATATCATTTTCCGTATCTTTGGCCGTCAGAAAGATGATGGGAATCGAATTGTTTTCGTTTCGCAATAATTCAGCCATTTTGTAACCCGATATTCCTCCCATCATCACATCCAGCAGGATCAGCGAATAATCCGAGGTCAACTTTTGCATCGCTTCTTCGGCCGAATAAGCGCATTCGACCTTGTATCCTTCATTCGAGAGATTGAATTCCAGTATTTCGCAAATGTTTTTTCCATCATCCACAATTAAAATTTTCTCGTGCATAATTTCTTATATTTTCATGCAAAGATAAACAATCGTCCGCTTATTATCCGCTCAATACGCAAGTTTTCCCTTGGATTGTGGCGGTTATTGCTTACTATTCGTGGTCGTTGCTATGTTTCAATACTTTTGCGTCAATATAAAAAACGATTTCTTCTACAATATTGCTGCAATGGTCGCCGATGCGTTCGATTTTTCGCATCACTAAAATAGTTTGCAATCCGCATTCGATTTCGGACGGATTGTTGCGCAGGTAATTGGCCAGAATTTTGACCGCATTGTGGTAGATTTCGTCCACCGTTTCATCCTTCGACAGGATTTTTCCCGAAAGCCGCGTGTTTTCCGAATCCAAAGCGACATAACTGTCTGAAAGCATTTCGATGACCGTATCAAACATGGTTTCCACGCGCAATTCCTCTTTCAAGTCGTTTGCTAAAGCTTTGCAAGCGTCTTCGATCACATACCGCGCGATCCCTTCTGCAAAATCGGCGATCCGTTCCAAAGTACTGCTTATTTTGATCAGCGAGAGTACTAGCCGCAAATCAATGGCTACCGGATTGTAAAGCGCAATGTAATTTTCGCAGTCGCTGTCGATTTTCAATTCAAAAGAGTCTACCCGTTTTTCACGGCTCGCTACCTCGCGCGCCAATTCAATATCGTTGTTCAAAAAAGACTGTTTGGCTTTTTCCACTTGAGAAAGAACCAACCTCCACATCTGGCTTAGTTCTTCTTTGATGAATATCAATTCTTCTTCTGTATGTTTCATTTTTTTCTTTTTTTTATTTTATCCAAATCTTCCGGTAATATAATTCTGAGTTTCTTCTTTTTCCGGATTTAAAAACATTTTTCGCGTATCGTTGTATTCTATCAGCGTCCCCAACATAAAAAAGCCGGTTTTGTCGCTGACACGCGCCGCTTGTTGCATATTGTGCGTAACAATTACAATGGTGTAATCTTTTTTCAACACATGGATCAAATCTTCAATTTTGGAAGTCGAAATAGGGTCGAGCGCCGAGGCCGGTTCGTCCATCAAAATGATGGAAGGAGAAATGGCCAATGCTCGAGCAATGCACAGCCGTTGTTGTTGTCCGCCGGACAATTCGAAAGCCGATTTTTTCAGTTTGTCTTTTACTTCATTCCACAAGGCCGCACTCACCAACGACTCTTCGACCCGTTGTTTGATGAAGTGTTTATCCTTCACTCCGTCGACCCGAAGACCATACGCGACATTTTCGAATATGGATTGAGGGAAAGGATTGGGTTTTTGAAATACCATCCCTATTTTTTTCCGAAGTTCGGTGACATCTATGGATTTCTGATAGATATTTTCTCCATTGACAAGACATTCTCCCGTCAGTCGGGTATTGGCAATCAACTCGTTCATCCGGTTGAACAAACGAAGAAAGGTCGACTTTCCGCAGCCCGACGGACCGATAAAAGCCGTGACCGTATGGTCGTCCATAACCATGCTGATGTCTTTCAATGCTTGGAAGTTGCCATAATAAAAATTGACATTTTTTGCTTCAATCATAATTTAATATTTCTTAAGCTTTCTTCGCAGGAAGGAAGCCATTAAATTCATTATCAATACGATCACAATCAATACCAAAGCCGTTCCGTAAGCAATGGGACGGCTTGCTTCCAGATCGGTTCCGCTGACGGCAATCACATACAAGTGATAGGGTAAGGCCATGACCTGGTCGAAGATGGAAGTCGGTAGTTTGGGGAGAAAGTAAGCGGCTACCGTGAAAAGGATCGGCGCCGTTTCTCCTGAAATTCTTCCAATCGAAAGAATCAAACCGGTGATGATATTGGGAAACGCCATGGGAAGAATGATCCGGTTGACCGTTTGCAATTTGCTGGCGCCCAAGGCCAGACTTCCAGTGCGGAATGAATCGGGAATCGCTTTCAAAGCTTCTTCCGTCGTTCGGATCACCAAGGGCAAGCACAATAACCCCAAAGTAAGCGAACCGGCAAGAATGGAATCGCCAAATCCCAATGTATTGACAAATAGCGACATGCCAAACAATCCGAAAATAATAGACGGAATGCCTCCCAAGTTGTTGGTCATGATGCGGATAAATTTGATAATATATCCATTGCCCGCATATTCGGACGTATAAATGGCCGAGAGAATGCCCAGAGGAAACGCGACAATGGAACTTCCAGCTATGAGGCAAAGCGTTCCTACGATAGCGGGAAAAATACCTCCTCCCGTCATTCCTTCGCTGGGAGGTTCGGTCAGAAATTTCCAGCTAATGACGCCTATGCCATTGTAAATAATGAAACCCAGAATCCAGAATAAGATTCCAACCACGAAGATTCCCAATATTCTGAAAATAATAAAGGCTATTTGTTGACTGGTTTTTTTGTTCATATTCTATATTCCTTTTGCTTGCGATTTGTTTTTGGAAATAATTTCTGCCGAGATGCTGACCACCAAAGTGATAAGAAACAGAATGCAACCCAACATAAACAAGGCTTGATAATGAGGCCCTCCGCTCGGCGCTTCTCCCAATTCTGCAGCGATAGTTGCCGGAATGGTACGCACCGGTTCAAACAATGAGTGAGGAATGACCGCCGCATTTCCGGTCACCATCAATACCGCCATGGTTTCTCCGATGGCGCGGCCAATTCCGAGAACAACAGCCGCCGATATGCCGGAGATGGAGTAGGGGATAATCACTTTGTAGATCGTTTGCCAATGGTTGGCGCCCAAAGCCAGACTGGCTTCGCGCATCGCCTGAGGAGTCGTTTGCATGGCGTCTTCCGCCACGGTGATAATGGTGGGCAATGCCATGATAGCCAGTATAATACTCCCCGCGAAAGCCGTTTCTCCCACCGGCAGATGGAATCCTTTTTGGATGAGCGGAACGATGATTACCAAACCGAAAAAACCATACACTACCGACGGAATGCCGGCCAGTAATTCGATTGCCGGCTTTAGAATTTTCCGCATCTGCTCTCCCGCCAATTCCGAAAGATAGATGGCTACGCCCAATCCCAAAGGCAAAGCAATGAGAATGGCGAAAAGACTGACCCACAACGTTCCCAATATCAAAGGAAGAACGCCGAATTGAGGAGATGGCGTCGCTGTCGGAATCCATTCGCTTCCGCCTAAGAAATCGGAAAGTTTGATTTTGCCGTCCTGTAAAATTCTTACTCCTCTTTGGTTGATGGGTTGATACTGAACAGGAAGGTAAGCAATAATACCCGGCGTTCCGCGGATGACTTCTCCTAATTTTTCGGGAAGAAATTCCAGATTTTTTCCTAATTCTTCTTCCGAATAGGAATCGAGAAAGGAGTCGCTGAAACGAAAAACAACAATCTCTTCGTCCGGGCCTCCCAGTTTTTCCCAATTGTCGATTTCCTCGTCGAATATTTGTTTAATCTGGAAAGGAGTCAGTTGCAGGACTGTATTTTCCGTATTGACGCATAAGCAGTATCCTTTTTCTACATTGGAACTCTGGAACAAACCCAATCCTTCCCTGAAAAGAAAAACAACAATCAGCAGAATAACGATGGTCGTTATCGCTCCGCTGATTGTTAATAACAATTCAACAATACGTTCGAGAATACGTTTCATTTTATAATGCAATAAAGCCGATTTCGGTTACTGTTTTCTGCCCTGTCGCCGAAAGTACGTAATCAAGGAACGGTTTGACCTTTTTTTCAGATTTTGCTATATAATAATAGAAAAGCGGACGAACAATGGGATAAGTTCCATCCTTCGCTGTGGCGATCGAAGGCAGGGCATAACTTTTTCCTTTGTCGTAAGAAACGCCGATCGCCTTGACTTCTTTGTTGAGGTAAGCCAAGCCGATATAACCGATGGCTCCCTTGGTTTGGCTGACCGACTGAACAATTGCTCCGGTTGCCGGCATGCTCATAATGCCGCTTTTGTAATTTTTGTTTTTCAATACGCTTTCTTTGAAAAACTCGTAAGTTCCCGAAGACGTTTCCCGCGAATAGGGAATGATTTTCAGGTCTTCTCCACCCACTTCTTTCCAATTGGTAATTTTACCGGTAAAAATTCCGTCCAATTGTTCCCGCGTAAGATTTTTCACTTTGTTGCTGGGATGGACAATGACTGCCAAAGCATCGTAAGCAATGATTACTTCTTTGACCGTATTGCCGCTTTCCTGTATTTTTTGTTTTTCGTCGAATTTGATTTTACGGGACGACTGGGCAATATCGGTCGTACCTTCCATCAGAGCGGCAATACCTACTCCGCTTCCTCCTCCCGTGATCGTCACGCTGGCCGAAGGATTTGCTTTCATGTAACGTTCGGCTTCTTTTTGCGATAGAGGAAGAACGGTATCCGAACCTTTGAGTTTCTGCGCATAGATCAGCGGCAAACTCAAAATAACAATAAGAACTGTAAGAATAAACTGTTTCATATTTCTTTGTATTAAAATTTATATTGTAAACGTAAGGTGAAGACATTGTCTTTTCGGTTGCCTTCCCATCCATATTGCGTGATGCGGCTGTCCGTCTCCGACACAGTCGAATTTTTGCTGTTTTTCGTTTTCTCATTGCTGACAAAATCGTAATAAGCCGTCAGTTTGAGAGCCGAATTGATGCGCCACACAAGTCCCACTCCTATATTCGACATCGCTACATCGCCGGCTCCCGCTACGGTGGGCTGATCCGTTTCATTTGTAAGCAAATTAGGCGCCGCGATATTATTGCCCGATACGCCGGTATTGGGATCATACCAGTCGTATTTCGCTAACGCAGTGAGGGGCGATCGTCCTAAATCCTGCACCAAAAGTACATAACCTCCTCTTACGTTACGCATGTAAACGGGTCCGCTGGGAATGTCGTCCAATCCGAAACTATAAGAAGAGCGGGCAGTCCCCGGTTGTTCGCCAAATACATATTCGCCTCGTATTTGGCTCAATCCCGCCTCTGTGATCATGTTGAATTGAACGTCGAAACCCAGGTACTGCCGTTTGGCTAATTTACCTATATTGGTACGGCTGTCGCTCTCCAGAACAAACCGATTGCCGCGCATCTCGTAAGTCGAACTATCCGATTGCAGTACACCGCCTCGGTAAAACGAAACGCCGCCTCGGATCGACGCGTTGCTGCCGATATTTTTCGTAGCCGATAAACGTCCCAAAAAATCCATGTGATTGTCGATTTGAGGCTTGATGCCGTTTCCGGTAAACAAACCCGCTTCTAATTTCAGAAAATTCCATGCAGATGTTTTTGCAGCTTGCAAAGTAAGCAAGAGGCCTAAATCGCGTTCTTCTGGAAAAATCGATTGAGCGGCGCGTCCGCGTTCCGGCGTTTCGCGGCGCGAAGATGAATAGTCGATCTCATTTCCAAAAGAGCGTTCGAAAACGCCTACTCTGAAGGAATTGCTTCCTATCCATGGGTCTTTCACATGGATGTACAAATCTTTGAACAGAACTACATTTCGACCCGGAACATTCGGATCGTTTATTCCTTTATCGGTTATGTCTATCTGAGCCACGCCGGAAACAATCCCCTCTTCGTAGGTAAATTTGAAACGTCCGCAACGGATGCCAAAGCGGTTAAAATCGTCCAAACCCTTGTAATCGGTTGTTCCCGGATAGAAAGCGCTGCTCTCATACGCATTCGCTTTCTTGGCCAATTTGAAGTTAATTCCATCCGCAGCAGCTTCTCCATACTGGTATTGCGCCTGGATAAACCCTGATATCTTCAATTTGTTTAATTGAATCACTTGATTTTCAATATCCTCTATTTTCCTTTGAACTTCTTCAATAGGACTTAGTTCCGCTTCTTGCGCACCCGCAGAAAATACCGATGCGCAAGACAATACTATTACCATAAATTTTCTCATCTCTTGGAGCGATTTAATTTGACGAAACAAAAATACGGGGGTAGATTGACACTTCCTTTAAGAATCCATTACACTTGTGTGAATAACATGTTACAAAAATATAACGGAATATTTGAAAAAACGCTGTGTAGGGAAAAATAATATAATAACGCCCCTTCCCCTCCCATAGATATGCAGCCAAAACGGTTGCATGCCTGTGCATACAGAGGGGTAGAAAATACGTTCAATTGAGTTACTACTCAGGTAGGAAAAATATAATAAATAATTGTGTATTATATATATACAAAAAAATATGACTGATAAATTTTAATACGATATTTTTTAAA
>JGI24699J35502_11133632_pt1 | contig 12769 bp, 13 predicted proteins | sample TergutMp193P4_FD_35502 | JGI IMG/M metagenome (IMG submission 35502) | reverse complement strand
AACCCTGCCGCAAAGCCATCGCCGCCGCCGATGCGGTCATACACGTCAAGCTCTGCCGTGGGGGCCTGATAACTTTTACCGCCCATCCACAGTACCGCGCTCCACGAATGGCGGTTGGTGGAATGAACTTCGCGCAGAGTGGTCGCCACCGCTTTGATATTGGGAAAATCTTTAACAACGCTTTCCATCATGCCCAGAAACGCGGACGGGTCGAGCTCGCCTTTAGCCTCTACATCCTGCCCCTTAAGGCCCAGACCTTTTTGCAGATCCTCCTCATTGCCAACCAGCACATCAACATAGCTCGTTATTTTACGCAGGGTTTGCGCGGCCTTTTCGCTGGCCTGCTCCACGCTTAAACCATGTTCCGCCGCCGCCACCGCCCAGAGTTTCGCGCGGTAATTTAAATCGAAGGAAACCACCGCCCCCGCCTTTTTAGCGGCCTGCATCGCCTGAATCACCAGTTCCGCGGTAGTGGGCGAAAGGGAACTGAAAATCCCCCCCGAATGAAACCAGCGGACCCTTGCCACGCCCGGTACGCCCGGCGCGCCTAAAATCGAGTTCCAGTCAAAACTGCCCGGTTTAAGCTGCTGCGCCGCCTCGTTACACCGGTTGTAAAACACCACCGGCGCGCGCACACCCTGTCCGCGGTCGCTCCACACCGTCGCTATATTCGGCCCCCGCACGCCGTCATGTTTGAATCGTTGGTAGTAAGGCGTTACCCCGGCTTTCTGCACCGCCATCTCGACCTTGCGGCCTATGGGGTAATCCACCATCGCGCTGGCAAAGGCAGTCCGCAGCCGGAAGCAGGTGGAAAGGTTGGCGGCAACATTGAATTCCCCGCCCGCCACATGAAGTTGATATTCGTTAGCTTCGGCAAAAGGAACAACCCCCGGATCGAGCCGGGTTACCAGCGCCCCCAGCGCCAATAAATCGTGCGTTGTTCCGGTACTTGACGGAACTGATAGAACTGCCATACCGCTTCACTTTACCACACTTTGAGGAGAAAAACAAGCCGTAAACAATCCCGTTATGCGCTGTTTGCAGTTCCTCTGATCAATTTGAACTCAAAAACACCGTGCCCTTCTGCCGGCCTGCGGCCAGCGCTTCCAGACAGCGCGGGCGGCCGCCGTGGGCAAGTATCGTGGGGATGCCGTAAGCGGACGCTTTTTCCGCCGCGGTCAGTTTGGTGGCTATGCCGCCGGTGCCAAAATTGTTGGCAGAGCCAATGCTTACCTCTTTGCGTATTGCTTCAACATCGCGGACTTCTTCTACCAGTTGCGCGTTGGGGAACTCCTTGGGGTTCTTGTCGTACAGGCCGTCAATATCGCTGAACAGTATCAACAGGTCGGCGCTCCACAGAATCGCCGACTGAGCCGCCAGGGTGTCATTTTCGCCGATTTTTATTTCCTCAACCGATACGGTGTCATTTTCGTTGATGATGGGGATAATGCCCTCATCAACCAGGGTAAACAGGGTATTCCTCATATTGAGGGTTCTGATGGGGTCGTTAAAATCATCCTGGGTCAGCAGAATTTGGGCTATGTGGCGGCTGTACGGCTCAAAGACGCGCTGCCATGCCTTCATCAGCTGCACCTGGCCGACGGCGCAGAGGGCCTGCCGGTAGTGCATATCCTTCTTGCGCGCCCATTTGTGCATGGTGGAAAGCCCCGCTACCTGCGCGCCGGAGGAAACAATGACCATTTGCTTGCCCTGGGCGCCCAATTCCGCCGCCTGCTGGGCAAATTCTTCCAAAAATGCGGTGTTCATCTCGCCCTCTGGCCCGGCAAGGGTATTTGACCCGAATTTAAAGACTATTTTCCGCGCCGAAGCGATAAGTTCCGGTATCTTCATGCCTAATAGTTCCTTTTTTTGACATTTTAATCAATATATGGAGCTATAAATTATTGACATTGACTTTTTAGGGCGGCGTTGTTACACTATATCTATGGGACATATTGAGCAAGATGATATGGATTTCGAACTGGGCGATGCCTTCGACGCTGTTGAACACGCCGGGGCCGGTGATGGCGCTCTTGGGGCGGACGGGCAGAATGTTGATCTGAGCGCGCAGGGCTTTCCTAAAATAACCAAGCGTTTTGAGAAAACTCCTCATAAATTTTTTGATGATCAAAACTACTATAAAATAGCCCTTATGGACGAGGGGGATATAGCCAAACGGGTACATACCATTCTGCAGAAATACATTACTTCCAAAGACCCCAAAGACCGGAGCGTTTATCGCACCCAGATGATAAGCGCCTATTGGGAATTCCTGCGCGGCGTTGCGCGTAAATCTCCGGGAAAAATCTCTCCGCCCAAAAAATTCCTGCTTCGTTACAATTTACTGCACCACAATTTTATCAATCCTGAAACCAAAGATTTCTTTTCGAAACTGGTAGTAGAGAACGAACTTAACCAGCCGGTCTTTTATGTTGATGAATGGCTAAAGGCAGTGGGAACAGGTAAAATCCGGGCGTCAACCACCGACGAGGTCAGGGTAGCGCGCGGCAACGTCAGCCAGAAGCTGCGGCAGCTTATGGAAAAAGCCGAGGGCAGGCTTGAAGGTTCAAGAACATTGCTGAGGGCAAAAGATCAGGAACGTAATTCCATGGAAGAGGCCATCGCGGAATGTATGGACACCATAACCGAGCATACCCTTATGGATGATTTTGATGATGTGAATTTATGTTATAGCGAGGCCCAAAAAAGAACCATTAACGAGGTTCAGGAAATTCTCAGAAATATGCTGCGCTGTGACCGCGAACTGGTCAATTTAACCAAGGATTATTTCCAGGCCCAGACGGATGTAGAAATCCTCAGAAACAAGATGGAAAGCGAAGGTGAGCAGGTCGAAGTCGATTTTCAGGCGATAGATAACGAATTTGACACGGTACGGCAGGCAACCAAAATGACCGTCGGCAGACAGGGAAACCACTTTCCCATTTTAACCAGCGAGTACTTTCATTGCGGGCCCAATGACGTCGGCTTCCGCGAGAATATCATCGCCATGCTTGCCCTGATTGAAAGCATCGACCCGGAAGCGTATTGCCGCTACTACCGCAACCGGATGAACCGCATTGTTCCCTATGTGCTGCTGATTCCCTGCTACGGCGATTCGGGAATATGCTGGGAACCTTTTGACAAGCATAACCGCGCCACCAGCCGGGGGCGTATCGTCATCCCCATGTATCCCAAGAATCTGTTTATTGCCGTTCTAACCGCGGTTGCCGATCTTCGCTGGCAGGTCGCGAAAGAAAAAGCGGCGTATCACTGGATGGAAGAAGGGCTTACCGGAAATTACTACCAGTGGTTCGCGGCGCAAAAACTTAAAGGGGACGTAAAAGAATTTTTTATTCAGGATTATATTTTATGGATGACCAAAGAATCCGACGGCATACAACGGCTTGATAAGGAACTCCGTGGAACATTCTGGCGCTATATGCCCTTCTCCAGGGAAGTCAAGGAAAAACTTAAAAACCGCAGTTATGTGTATCAGGAGCTTTACCAGCGTGATCTTAACCGCGCAATGTCCGACGGCTATTAGGCGTAACCTTAAAACAGTATTATTGATAATTTTACTCTTGGCGCAGACGGGCTGCGAAAAAACCGCCTCGCCGCAGGTTGAGTTTGTGCTGGGGACGGTGTGCAGGGTCAACCTGTATGAAGGGGGAACCTCGCAACTCTATTCCCGGATTTTTGCCCGCATTCGCGAGATTGACCGAACCATGACCGTGTATCCGGGAGAATTCGAAGCATTATTAAGCGGCGGAGAAATAACCGATCCGGACAGCGAGACGGCGGCAATGTTCAGGAGCGCGATAGAGACGCTTACCTCCGGCGTGGTGGCAATCAACGAGCAGGCGGGCATTGAGCCGGTTAGCGTCCGCGCCGATTTGCTCGACGTGCTGGAAAAAGCGCTGCATTATGCCGCGTTATCTGACGGCGCTTTTGATCCCACGGTGGGGCCATTGGTACAACTGTGGGGCATTGGCACCGACCACGAGCGAATCCCCGGCGACGAGGAAATTGAGCGCGCACTGGAACTGGTTAACTGGCGCGACGTGGCGATTGACCGCGCGGCGGGCACGGCGTTTCTGCGGCGGTCCGGCATGGCGCTTGATTTGGGCGCTATTGCCAAAGGTTACGCCGGCGACGAAGCGGCGCGCATTGCCCGCGCAGCGAAAGTAAAGCGCGCTGTTTTTGATCTGGGCGGCAATATCGTAACGCTGGGTTGGCGGGAGGAGCGCACGGGAAAGGAAGCGCGTCCCTGGCGCATCGGCATTCAAAACCCACTCGGCGGGCGGGGAACCTATATCGGCGTGGTAACGGTTCATGACACCAGCGTTGTCACCAGCGGCGTCTACGAACGCTATTTTGAAGCGGGAGAAAAACGCTATCATCACCTTCTTTCTACCGCCAACGGCTATCCGGTAGAGAACGGCCTTTTGTCGGTAACGATTGTCACCGCAAGCTCAACCGACGCCGACGCCCTGTCAACGACGGTTTTTACCCTGGGCTATGAGCGGGGCAAGGCGCTTATCGGCTCGCTTCCCGGCGTCGAAGCGATCTTTATTTTTAACGACCAGAGCGTAAGGATCACCGGCGGCCTTGCCGGAATTTTTACGTTAACCGATGATGAATTCAAGCTGCTGCCATAAACCGTTATTGCGGCAGAGGAAACTTATATTTATTTTGATCTCTTCCCCACATATCCCAGGCGTCGATAATATAGGGGCCGGTATGTTTTGCCGCAGAGCGCGAGTCATCCGCCGTTGGGGAAGCGGCGGGAGAAGAAACGCCGGTAAGACTGCCGGTTTCCCTCCCCTTTGAATTATCATCATTGGCATTAAAGGTAAGTAGAACATTTTCATTGTAGGGCGGAGAGGTATTAATATTACCGTTATTACCGGCAAGTCCCGCATAGCGAATATTGGGATTTGCGCCATTGCTTTGTTCGGGAGTAAATGAATTATTGTTAATAATACTATAAACACCTTCACCGGGGTATAATAAAATATTTTTCCCCGCGACAGGATCTACTTTAACTACCTTCTGAAGTTCCTCATCACCGGTATATCCATACGGATTTTTGGGAAAATAATTGGCGGCAAGCCATGTTCCGAGCAAGGTCTCCCAATCTTCCCATGAAGGATTTATCTTTTTTGCCACCTCGGTGACAGCGCGGTAATCAGGGTAGGGAGAATTGCCAATATCAAAAAAAATACGCGATTGTAACCCCGTAACCGCGCGCGCCTGTAAATACAGCCAACGGAAAAATAAGTACACCGTAGCGTAATCATCCATAATGGCGTATTGGTTATCGCTGTGATTACCCCACACAAAAAAATTATTCCCTGTCTTGACGGTACTCCGGTAATCGTGCAGCCATCCCCATCTGTCCGTCGGATTCTTCCCAAGGTAAAGATATTCCGCATAAGCGGAAAGTCCCTCATTAACCCAGACATCCATCGGGATTAGATAATTTTCGGAGTTTACTCTGCGTATCAGGACAGTTGTGTAAAAATTAACCAAATGCTGCAGCTCGTGGGCAAAAGTCGCGTAGGTTTCTTGGGGCTTCTCCTTCAGTCCGGGTTTGGTGTCCACATAGATCATGTCCCTGCCATTGGAGTAATTGTTGTTGTCGATTTTTCCTTTGGACAAAAAGTCGCCGGGGTAAAAATACCCCGCGGTATACGCGCCATCAGTCCCCTCGACATACCCGTCTTGAATGTCCAGCAGCAATATGGTAAGTTTCCCGTTGTCTCTGCCCGTATGCCACCAGTTGGCAAAGATCAGAATATCATCAAAATATATTTCATCGGTATTGCTGTTTAACTTATAGTAAAAATTTTTCTCGCCGAACGTATCTACAATGAGCGAACGGATTTTAGTATCGTATTCACGCGCAATGTTTCTTGCCAGCCCAAGCGTAACCCCGGAACCTGTTTCCGCCCAGATCACGCATTTTTCGCCTTCATAAAGCATCTCAGCCTCAACCGGATAGAAACGCTTGTCTTTCATATTCTGGGCGTAGAAAAACCCTTCTTCCAGAGTATCCGGCAGTTTATTTTCATATTTCAGGCTGAAATCGGGGCACGACGCCAGCAGTAGTACGGAAAACAGCGTCATTGAGGATATAATTGCGGCTTTTTTCATCCTTACTTTTAATATTGCATTTTATATGAAAAAAAGCAATAATAACCCAAGGAGAACATTATGAAATCGCTCATTATCGGGATTGTCGTTCTTGCGGCCGCGGTCTTTGTAACCTTACCGCCGGAAACAGCCGGCTTTGGGCTCGGCTGGTGGAAAGACGTACTCGCGTTTCTGCGCGGCGGCCTGCCCGTCTTTGCGCTGCTCATCGGCCTTATCGCCGTATTCATCGGCATCGCCGACATGAAAGATCGCGCCGAAGCGAAAAAGGAGCAGGCGGAAAAACCCGAAGAGGCCGCCTGATATTAATTATGACCGTACGCATGGATTCCATCATCAGGGCCATAGTTTCGTCCCTGGATTCGGTAGAACATGAACTCGCGGGGGCCAGCCCCAACCACGGCATAAGAATTGCCGTTCTCTGCTCAAAGATGGCGAATACACTGGGAAAAAGCCCCGACGAGATTACCTCTCTGGCGATCTGCGCCATGCTGCATGACAACGCGCTGACCGAGTATATTCTTGCGCAGCGGACAGGCGGACACAACGATCCCGTCATGAAGAAACACTGCGAATACGGACAGCGGAACGTGAATGATCTCTGTTTCAAAACCGATGTAAAAGACTTTATTTTGTACCACCATGAACGCGCCGACGGCAAAGGCCCCTTTGGGATACGCGAGGGAGAGGGCCCTCTGGAAGCCGAGTTAATCGCCATCGCCGATTCGATTGACGTAGCCCATCACCTGCAGACGCTGGAACCGGACGATCTTTCCGCCGTCAGGGAAATCATCGCCGCGGATACGGGAAAACGTTTTAGCAAGACAGCCGCGCAGGCAATGCTGGAAGTCCTCGACTGGCCCATGATCCTTTCGCTGAGAGACGATGTAATCCGGGAAACCGCGGACGCGGCTTTTATCCCCTGGATCGTCGATATGGAAGCCGCTTCCATTTTTGGTCTGGCCGGTTTTATGGCAAGAATTATTGACTATAAATCGGTTTTTACGCAGCGCCATTCAACGCAGATCGCCAACAAAGCCTGGCTCATGGGCAAATATTACCGGTACGAACCCGCGATCAGGTCGGAACTGTATTTGGCGGCGGCCCTTCATGATGTAGGCAAGCTGGAAATTCCCGTATCAATTTTGGAGAAGCCCGATAAACTTACCGACAATGAATTCCTGATCATCAAAGATCATGTCCGCCAAACGTGGGAACTTCTGAAAGACATTGACGGCTTTCAAACCATCAGCCAGTGGGCATCCAACCACCATGAAAAACTCAACGGCGCCGGCTACCCGTTTGGCAAAAAAGCCGACGAACTGGACTTAAACTCCCGCCTGATAACCTGCCTTGATATTTACCAGGCGGTCAGCGAAGAGCGCCCCTATCACCCCAGACGAAACCACGCCGAGACAATGCAAATACTGCGCACCTTTGCGGACAAGGGCGAGATAGACGGAAATATTGTTAATGATATTGACAAAGCGCTGGCTGTTTATGACGGAAAAGACGTGCCATCGCCGGATGCAGTCTGATACGCCATCTTTCCGCCGACCATAGTCCACAGCACCCGCGCCGTGCGAATTTCTTTTTGGGGAATGGTAAAAATATCTCTATCTAAAAGCGTCATGTCGGCAAGGTAGCCGGGCTTGATTCTGCCTTTGCGGTCCTCAGCGAATTCGGCGTATGCGCTGTCTGCGGTGTATGCGTCAACCGCCGTGTACACGTCCACACATTCGCCGGGGTAAAAACCTTTTTCGGGATAGCCGTTTGTAACATCATGGCGGTTTACCGCGCAGTCGATACATTCAAGCGGACTCATGGACTCCACCGGGCTGTCTGTTCCGTAAGACGCTTTAATGCCCATTTTTTTCATCGTGGCAAGGGCGTAAGAAGTCGAGGCAAGCTCTTTGCCTACGCGGTTTTCAATTATGTAGAGATCGTGGGTGAGAAAAATGGGCTGCATAAAAGCGAGAATGTCGTTATGCGCCATGCGCTGTAATAGCGGCATATCGGTGATTTGACAATGCACTATCCCGTGACGTAAATCGTTACCGCGACCACTGGTCGCACGACCGCCGTTCGCTTTTTCAAAAGCGGTCAGCGCCTCGTCAATAGCCGCGTCCCCGATTGCGTGCACGATCACCTGAAAGCCGTTCTCATGATTTTTGCGCACCAGCGCGTCCAGTGTTTCCTGCGAATATTTTTGAAAACCCCGCGTAGAGGGATCGTCATGGTACGGCTCGCGCATAAACGCCGTGCGCGAACCGAGAGAGCCGTCGGCAAAAAGTTTTGACGCTCCCATGGTTAAATAGGGATGCCCCATTGAAGACCCGGTGATCCAGCCGCGCCTGATAAATTCGTTAAAAACTTCGTCCTTTTCAATAGTGCATTGCAGATTAACGCGCAAATGTACATCGTGTTCGGTAAACAGTTTGACATAAGCGTTAACAATGCTCTGGTAATTACCTTCGACAATATCCCTGCTGCCCATCGACGTAATGCCGTTTGCAAGCGCATGGCGCATAGCAAAAAGGAGCTGTTCTTCTATCTGTTCCTGTTTGAACGGCGGAATGAGCGACCTGATTTTATACAGAGCTTCCCCTTCGCCAAATATCCCCAAAGGCTCGCCCTTTTCGTCCAATTCTATTTGGCCGCTTGCCGCATACGGACTGTTACGCGTAACTCCCGCCATTTCCATAGCCGGCGTATTGCAGCACATCGAATACCCGCAAACACGGCTGATAATAACCGCGTGCTCAGTAGAGATACGATCCATATCATGGCGATTGGGAAGGCGCTTTTCCCCGGCAAACAAATCCTGATTCCACCCGGAGCCCACCACAAACGACCCTTTAGGCAATTTCATCCGGTCGATAAATTCACGCCCCCGCTCAACAAGTTCATCAATCGAAGTAACGCCGCAAGCCTGAACACGGTAACGATTACGCCCAAAAGAATACAGATGCAGATGCGAATCGTTAAAACCCGGCAGTAAAAGTTTTCCCTGCGCGTCAATTTTTTCGGCATCCGGCGTGCTCGACACTATTTCTGTATTGGAGCCCACCCCGGCGATTTTGTCATCGCGTACCAGCACCGCCTCAGCAAACCGCTCACGCTCAAGGTAGACCTTTGCGTTATGAATAACGGTATTAGCCATACAACAACATTATTTCCTAAAACGCAGTTGGCAATCGGGACAGCCCTGTGCGATTGTCCGTCCCAGCTCAAATTGAAGCCCCATAACCTCGGCAATACTCCGGTCGCCGTCCATTGCCATGTCACATAACAAAGCGCAGGTTTTGTCATCAAACCCCAGTTTTTTCCATGCGCCAACCAAAGCGCAGAAATGGAAATCTATGTTGAAAGAAGCCGCTTTATCCGCAGCATCGCCATCTACCACCCGCATTTCAAACGTTTTCATCCCCACATCGCTCAAAAACGCTTTCTTAAAATCTTCGATACTGTTCGGATTGGCACAGCGCCCTTTCAACTCCTCGCCATGAATCCGCCCGCAGCGTTTAATCGCCCGCCTGATGACAGCCTCCCCGTCAATGCCCGCCTTAACCATTTCATCGTAAATAAGCGCCATCCACGTCGCCCGATGCTCAATCTGCTTACGGTTTACCGCCGCCATCTCGTCAATGGAACTTTGTGTGTTATTGTTCGGCATATTACTCCCCTTTCTGTTTACAGATTATACAATAATATCCTATAATGTACTAGGGTAACTCTCCTAATCATCCATAAAAATTTCCATTTCGACATTCATATAGCTGTCATCATTATTTATTTCTTTAACTGTTCCATATATGTGTTTTCCGGCATCCATCAGTCGCGCGAGAATTGGGTTCTTTTGACGAGGTATATAACCAAGTTTGTTATCATTTTGATCTTTAACCTGTATAGCCAATTCATCGTGCTGATTATCAGGCTCGCGAACAAAACGCAGTTTCGATTCAAGTTTGATTTCATCAAGCACATCATGAATATTGTCAACATAAAATAATCCGGCAATTGAAGCAGATATAAGATAGATTTGTTTGGAGAACGGTTTCCCGATATCCAATCCGGTCTTCCATGAATTGAGAATAGAAACAATATTTGTATCATCTATTCGTATTACTTCACTCGTGCCCATTTTTTAATATGACCTCCAAATGATTTTCTATTGATTTGTATTGTTCCTGACATTCAGTTAACTGGTTTGATAATTCATCAATTTTTTGCTGTAATTTTGTTTCATCCTGCAGTATATCTTTAATAATATACGGAAATCCTCCTTTTATCTTTTGTAGTTCTTCTGATAAATATTCTTTTTCATTAAGCAATAATTCTTTTCTTTTAGTTAGTTTTTCCATTGAGTTTTCTGTTTCTTTATTATTAGAAGAGGTTTTTTCCAAGAGCAGATAAATAATTCTGAGCCCGGATAAATCACCATTTTTATAAGCGTTAACAGCGTCAATAAATTGACCGTGTTGTTCCGGTGTACTGTCATGGTTAATATCAGGATGCAGTTTTTTTACTATGAGCGTATATAGTTTTTTTAATTCGGCGGACTCTTCATCCGTCAGGAATTTTCCGTAACTACTGCTCTTTAACCGTACACTTTCAATTTCTTTTTGTTTTTCAAGGAGTTTATTGGTGTATTCCCGGTATTCCTTATCCAGTTGTTTTTCTATTTCACTCATATTATAGGATTGCTCCCTGTTTTTATAGGAGCGGATAATTTCAATTTTACGTTTGGTTCTCAATATTTTACATTGATATTCAAATATGGCATATTCGAGTTTCCCGATTTTTAACATATATTCGGCTTTTAACTTTGGGCATACATGGTAAAGCAATTTATCCCGTTCATACACCAGATCGGCTAATTCCGTTTCAAGTTCCTGAACTGAGGTAATAAGGCTGTCATATTCCTGATTTCTCGCTATTTCGTTCATGGTTATAAATCTACCCTTCCCTCTTTCTGTTTACAGATTATACAATAATACCCTATAATGTCTACTATATGGAAGACAGCGGCATACTCCATTTAACCGGAGTAATCATCGATTTCTCAAAATGGGACGACACCATAAACCTCTACGCCAAAAAATTCCACGCCCAGTTCAACGTCTACCCCAACATTCTACTCGCCTGCGATTTCACCTACCGCAAAATCGACCTCTACGCCCAAATGCACCCCGACAGACTTATCGACCCGGACGGAATAGAGACCATAGAAACAAGCGATGTGCCATATGAAGGCATTAGTTACTTCACTGCCGAGGACTACAATCTGGAATGCTGCCTTGATTACGATTTACCGGAAGGTTCTTTTACTCTTGTTTTTGATGAGGCGCCGGATTTTGACGGGGAGCCGATGGAGGAATCGGGGGAGGTGGAGAATATTTTTTATTTTAGGAAGAGTGCGTGATAGATTGACCGGATTTGAAGATAAAAAAAATAAGGAAGCTACCGATACCATACAGAAGGTTATCTCCCGATACGGCTACGCACCTGAATTCCTAGACTTAGAAAAACAGATGGGAGCGGTGGTTTCCTCTAATACAAATATACTTTTTGCGGATGGCCGTGTCAAGATCAAATCCGTATCAAAAATCGTAGACGAAAACGGCGAACCGCTGCCGGTATTCCACGTGACGGTGCTCAATTTGGTTGCAAATCGACCTTTTTTCTTGATAAACCGAATTTGATGCCAAAAAGTGGGAATACATCAGCCAGTTGCAGATTGACCTTTTTTTAATAAATTGAATTAGTGGGGGGAATTGGTGTCTGCGTATGGGTATTGCAGATTGATATATTTTTTTGCTAAACTGTATTCAATGAACGAAAGGATGCGTTCTCCTTCTGTTGCAGATTGACCTATTTTTTTGATAAACTGAATTTGAAAAAGTGCTGTTATGTGTAAGATTTGCGTTGCAGATTGACCTATTTTTTTGATAAACTGAATTACATTTTCCGCTGGATAATATTTTAAATACGTTGCAGATTGACCTATTTTTTTGATAAACTGAATTCGCGGATGATGTAACAGCATACGGGCAAGGTTGCAGATTGACCTATTTTTTTGATAAACTGAATTGTCGCCGGTTACCCTTTCCGCGCCTGCCTCGTTGCAGATTGACCTATTTTTTTGATAAACTGGATTCGAACCCGGTATTGCACCGAATCATTGTTAGTTGCAGATTGACCTATTTTTTTGATAAACTGAATTCCAATAAAAAACTGGAAACAATGACAAAAGTTGCAGATTGACCTATTTTTTTGATAAACTGAATTCTTATATAACAAGCATAAACCTAACCGCTTGTTGCAGATTGACCTATTTTTTTGATAAACTGAATTAAAGTCTTATTCCTCCACGTGGAACTCTGTGTTGCAGATTGACCTATTTTTTTGATAAACTGAATTATAAACACAAGGGGGGAAATAAATAACCCCGTTGCAGATTGACCTATTTTTTTGATAAACTGAATTGGAGCGTTACCATACGTATGGTATAATAACGTTGCAGATTGACCTATTTTTTTGATAAACTGAATTGAAAGAAAAGGAAAACCCACATGGCCGGAGGTTGCAGATTGACCTATTTTTTTGATAAACT
>JGI24699J35502_11133633_pt1 | contig 12774 bp, 3 predicted proteins | sample TergutMp193P4_FD_35502 | JGI IMG/M metagenome (IMG submission 35502) | reverse complement strand
TATCTGGAGATTTTGGACTTCTACAGTGGAGATCTTAAATAGTTTGTCGTTGTTAAATAAACTGTATACAAATAAATTTGTAGTTTTGTTTCTGGGCTATATTGAAAGATCCAGCTTTCATCATTACCAGTCATTGTCTTTATCCAAAATGTCATGCTGAAAGGTGTGAGAATGTACGGTATTTACTGCTCATCTTTTGCTAAAATTGTTCATTATTTGTAACATCAATTTGTTTTGATACTAATTAAGCCACATAAAAATCTGTGTTATTCTAACTATTTGCAGTAAAACAATGTCACTGCAAAGTAAACAAATTGCAAGTGACTGGCAGAAAACTGGTACATCGCATAGTCACATGATCTAACTCGTCAGCTCAAATGCTACTGTTTGTCTAATGAAAACATCAGTCTGGTTACTTGTCAGACCGAGTTATACCATACAGCAGTCATTTGTTACAGAACAGTGGCATCATAGGTTCTGATCTTAGTGCAAACTGCATTATGTGAGCTGTTGCAGTGTAGATACATCTTTTTCCTATTGTGTCTAAACATTTGTTTTCCATGTAGCTACTAAAGTGGGTTGTGCTTGATTGGAGTTAATTTTGTATACATCAGTAGACATCAGCATGTTCAGGAGCTGTATTCATTGTTTGCATAGAGCTGCAATGTCAGAATTGTGAATAAATATTTGTACATGTATGACTGTTTTCAGAATTTCATAGCACACGTAATTCATGAATTTCAGGTGTTGGCATCAGAGAATGCAACATCATGTGAAGTGATCCTTATAATTAGTAAGGTGTTGCTGGATGTATGGTGATCCCAGTAGTACACGTGATGGTCCGCAGAAGGAAGGGGGCTGGAGGCAGCAAGGCGGCGGCTAAGTCGCAAGCCAAGGCTTCTCGGAAGAGTAATGGTCTGTCAGAGGAAAGGCTGAATGGATCCCTGTTGCCTCCAGGCACAAATGAGTCAGAAGAGTCTTGTGTAAGCCAAGATGATAATCTGACTCCCTTGTCATGTCACACCCCCATTGAAATGTGTGCCACAGATCCAAGTCTTGGTGAACCACCCCCACTTGCTAGTTTCAAAATAAATTCTTCACCTCAACATGTTCCTCTGGTGCACAAGAAATTCAGAAAGTTCAGACACATGCTTGAGCCTGGAGATGTAAATGAAGCACAGAATTATGTTCTTGCATTGGAGAAGGTGGATCCACATGAGACGGAGATTCCACATGTCCTTGACAGGCACGGTGAAACTAGTGTAGATGAAGTGGTCGTCAAACATCCAGAGATTGAACTAGCTGAAACACAGGAGGTACCTGTAATGTGGGAAGAAGAGGTTGTTGAGGAGACTGTTGTGTGTGAAGGAATGGAAGTGGAGTTGGGAGACACGCGAAGTCAAGATAACTTAATTGTTGAGGAAGTGGATAGTCAAGAGAGTGATTATGATAACATGATTGAAGTTAGGGATAGTGAATTCAGTAATCAAGATGGTCAGGTGATAGTGATTGATGAAGGTGGCTACAGTCAAGAGTTGATGCATGTTGGAGATGTATTATCTCATCACAGATTAGTGGAGTTGAGCAATACACAGGATTCTGAGAAGAATGTGAGTCACCAAATACATGCGACGATAACATATGGCAGTGAGGATAGTCAAACTATGGGGGTAGTTGAAGATTGCAGCCAGGATAGTCAGGTGTCTGTAAGAGGTGTGGAGTTGGCCGTGGAGAATGATGGAGGAGTGCTGGAGCCAGTAGATTCTGAGAAAGTGGTGAATATAGTAGCAGGTGTTGAAGTTGGTCATCAGACAGTGATCTTACAAGTACCAAATGACCAAACAACAGACATTAAAGAAGAGAGTGACAGTGTGAATTGTGAAAATGTAGAAAATGTTGCATTTATGGAAGAAAATAGTCTAGAAAGTAAGCAGGTGTTTAAAGATATTGAAATTGATATGAATCAAAGTACAGTGACAGTACTGAGAGACAGTAAATGTTACATTGCAAGTAGAGAGGGTAATTTAGTAAACATAAGAATGAAAACAGAATATGAGACTGACTTAGGCTTGGGTTTGGATGAATTAAGTAAATTGGAAATAAATCAGATACCAATGGATTTAGATTCTGGACTCACAGATGGGAAATTAATAACAGAAAGGAAGGATGTAAACAAATCTGGGACTTACTTGAAATTAGAGTCTGTAGATCAGACCACAGAAGAAGATTCAAAAGCTGAAGCACAAGAGGATTGTCTCCTGCACATACAAGAAATTTCAGATGATCAGCACTTGACTGTTAGAAGTAATGATGATGAATCAGAAAGAAAACAGGTACCAGTATTCCGCGGTCGAAGTGGAAGCACTGATACAACAGGTTCAGAGAGTAGTTCCAACTGTAGCTCTGGCGTCCGACGTAGCAGTCGCATTCGCTCAATTGGCATTATGAAACAGAGGGCACAGAACAGGAGTGATACTGTAGAAACACCAGCGACATTAAGTGAGAAGGACTGCAGCGAAACTAAAATGTTTGAAGGGCGGGATAGTTTAGATGCATGTTCTGGCACTGATACCCAGTCTGATAAAGAAGATATGAGTGTTTCAAAAATACCCTTACCAGTGAGCTCACCAGCTACACTGCAGGGATTAGTAACTCCAACCATTCCAGGATATGATGGTGACAGTTGTAAACCAGTGAAAGTGAAGTCTCGGTGGAGGAGGTCTAGTGAACTGGAAATGGTAGGCAGTCGGAGTAGTGACAGTGAATTGACAGCCACTCCACCAACACCAAATCTCTCACCAAGACCTGTGATCCCAGTTCCACCAAGTTTATCACCTCAACCAGCAGCTCCTGCTACTCCAAATCCTGTGATTCGACCTGTATTTCCGGGTAGTATTCCAAACTTGGGAATCATACCTTTGGAGCAGCCAGTTTCTGGAGATGTGCCCAAGAAAGAAAACCGTAATGATAGGAAGGAAAGGGAGGACAGGGAGATGGAAGAGAGACTCCGGAATTTTGACAGACTCGTTGAAAATGAATATTTAACAGAGAGGTGAGCTTCTGTTTGATTACTGATTGCTGTTGTGTTATGTTTAGATAGTATATTTTCTTATGTCGAAGCATACTTAAGCACATCAGTGTTTTTGAGTACGTCATTTATCCATTTCTCTTGTCTCAGAATTGGAAGTATAACATACTTGTTTGTGACTTCAGAACTACGAGCAAAGAAGCGAAGCGCATGGTTTGTGATTGCTTCCTTACCAAAGATGAAATTGTTCGTGGAGAAATGGGATGTGGTGAAGATTGTCTGAATCGTCTGCTTATGATAGAATGGTAAGCCTACCATCCTGGTGTAAATGAGAAATTATTTACCTAACAAGATGCGCAGTGTATGTATAATGTAACATTGTTGCATGTTTGCTTAAACATTGTTTCCATGGAAAAGCAACAGTAAGTGCCCTTTGTGTAGTTTAGTGTGGTCATGTTAGATGTGTAGGACACATCAGGTAATGAGAAATGCATAATAATTTGGTTTGAAAATCTCATGCACTTATACACATTGGGTGTCATAGACTTAGACAGAAGAATAGCACTTCAATGGAGTGTGGAGAAATAGACTGTGTAGATTAAATTTTCTTAGGACAAAGTCAGCTGGTATATTTGTGCAAAAAAATAAAAACAATGATTAAGGGCAGAGCTAATTACAAGGAAAGGTCCTTGAAAACCTAGTAGTTGCTTAGCTAGTATGTTTCCTGCCTGAATGGAACCTGTAGTTTTGTTACCATGTTCACAAAATTTTTGTAGGTTCTGTAACAGCCAGAAATTGGTTGATGCAATGAATAATAATTATTAACCCAAGGATGACTATATTTGTTCGTTAGCAGCTCAGTTCTCAGAATAATGTCATGTATACAATTTGCATATACTTCTGTAATCTCTTGATATGCCAAATTTCATATGTTACATTATTGACATAATTCTCAGTGACATTGATAGCCAAATATGCTATTTGTTTGACCACCATATTGTCATTTACAAGTATGCTGGCCCATACCATCAGAGTTCACGTGTGTGTAAAAATATACCGAGGACTGGAAGCTCAAAACCCTATTCTTATCACAGGTAGACACCACCTGGTGCTTGAATTTTTCTACCATATTGATATTGTTGACAGAGTTTTTAAAGATTATCATGTCAGTGTTAACTTTCTGTGACATGACTAATTTTCCACTACAGTGAAAAGTATAGGCATTTTACTTCTTTAAACTCCATTCAAAAATACCTAAACAAATGAAATTTTAATGTGCATAAACATATTTTGCATGAGGATACCCATAATCTTCAGTGATGTTAATTGGCCACAAGTAGAATATTTTAGGATTCACTGGTACTTACAGTCTTTCTTCTAAATGAAAGTTGGCATGTAAACAATAATTAGTATTGATTCTGGCTTGCCCATTGGCATTCCTGTGAATTCTGTTTTCCCTTTGTCAGGGCTTGCTGTAAATCACATAGTAGTAAAATCCTCCACCACAATATTACAGAACACATTGTCATGTGTTGTTCTGTTTTGGTAGAAATTTGGGGTGTAGTATTGATATGAATAATAGTTTGGTTGGATCCAGCAACTGCATTGAATACATTGTCAAGAAGATTTTTATAATGATGTAATACATGTTTTATTATATTAGTATATGCTAAAGTTCAACTGATAACAGGCCATGAAGGCCCACAGGGAGATTGTAGGTATAGACCTACTCTTTCTTTAACTTCAGTGCTAAATGGGAATGGGTGCTTAACACCATACACAGGCTGCTTTACCCCTGGGATGGACATCCAGTACCCATTGTGCAGGAGGCTGGGTGGGCCCCAGGGCCAGTCTGGACAGGTGCAGAAAATCTTGCCACCATTGGGGTGTGAACCCCAGACTGTGCAGCCTGCAGCAAGTTGCTGTTCTGACACAGAAAATAGTATCAACAGTAATTGTTGCGATTGTTACTGCTGTTGTCATGCATGTTGAAACACTGGTATAACGTGGAATCAAATCTGTGAAAGAAGTCCGTGTGCAGCACTTGTTAATCCTTCTGGTAACGTAAGCTTATAATATCTCGATATAGCCTACAGAAAGAGATTTTTTTATTAATGCGTTATTGCTTCTTGACAGTTGGCATGACATCTTTGTTGTTTTGCAGTATATAAGTAAATACATTGCAAATAAGTTGCTCAAAACTTGCTGACATATATAGGGGAACAGTGGCACATGAAAATGTGATTCGTAATGATATTAAGACTGAATTGAAGAAATTTGTGTCATGCAATTTAGAAGTACAATCAATTGTCTTTTTTGTAGGTAATTAAAGACTAAATTGTGGAAATATAAAATTTTCCATTTCTTGTGTTCTGAGTTTTCACTGTGAGAATGAAGAAATGTATTTGAAAACAAAGTATCAAAATGTCATTTAGACCTAACAGGAAAGAAGTACGCTGATAACTGGTCTGGGAAAGGGGAAGTATTTTGTAATGGGAAACTGCACTTATTCTTCAAGGAGGCCAACAGAGTGGGTGCAGAAAGTACATCTATGCAGTTTGATGGTATAAGTTTGTAGATGGGAATGTAATATTTGCTTGATCTTAGGAAAACTGGTTTTAGTGTGGATGAGATTCAGGGTAGTGTACAGTGACAAAATATTGGTCTTTAATATGAGGATTGGAGTTTAACTGAATCTGCTTGCATTAGGAAGCAGTTAGAAAGTAACATGGAAGATGCATCCATCACTGTAATGCTACTTGGCAGGTTTGGTGTAGTGGTAACACTCAAAGAGTTATATTTGGGTGGTGTGTGGTTTGAATCTTGGCCAAAATGCTGGCTGCCTGCACTGAGGTTTGTCATTGTTTTCCTCACTGTTGCCAGGCAGAGGTATAGTACCTTGATTAGGTCTTGGTCACTGCATACTGGCCTTCAAAGTCGTAATTCACAAACCTGACCAATCAACACTATGTTGCTTGATACAGTGACAGCACAGTAAAATAAAATGTGAATACATGATGAAAAACAGATACTTGGAGCATTTATTTGCACCTTTGTTCCAGTGAAATTAAGTTTGTCAAGATGTTTACAATACTCAGAAGGGTGATATTCCATCCTGTAGATAGTGCACTTGTTCTTTTGGATTAAAGTGGCTTGAATGTGAACCTGAAATATTCACTTCTGTCTAATCTTGGGTCTGGAATGCATACAGTTTTGCCTCCATGCCTGTTAATGTGCTTTTGTGATGTGGTGCTTTATTAAAGGCATGTGCATGACATGACTCATAAACAAGCACTGGTAGAAATTGGGTAGTGTATATAATGGTGGTTTGTTAACAGTGATGCATATGTGGCAGTGAGTGAGAAACTGAAGGTTGACTATCAAGAGTGAGTTACAAAGGTCATCTGAGGAAATGGTTTGTAGCTTATGTTTTAAGTGCTGTCTTCCTGGAGGATCTGAGGAAAACCACATAATGTCTTAGGAATACCTAGTCTTTTTCCTGCAGTTTCAACAGATCTACTAAATGTGTAGCAAGGCAATTAATTACCTGCTGCAAAATATGCAGTGGCTCACCTGTACATTCGATGCGATGTGTAACTACTTGAACATTAGAAATTATACTCTCACATTTAGTCACAAAAAAACATACATTTATGAATGGAAAGAAGTTGTGTAACAATCCCCATGGAGCAGAGTCCTTGTTGAGCAGGTAATACTTGACTAACTGATTTAGATATTCACTGCCCCAAAAGGTACAGTATTGTGTTCACAAGAGCAGACCATTGAGCCATTTCCTGAGCCAAATGAGTTTAGTCCACATCCTTGTACCATTTTCTATAATAGTATTTGAAGTACAAATTGTGAAGCTCATCATATGCTGTTTTCTATGTGTCTGAGGTCTGAATATTCTTGGGTACCCTAGTCTGTTCTGTCTGTATGTTGACAGATAACGTTCTTCACACACACACACACACACAAAATGAAGAATAAAACTGTAGTTCTGTCTTTTGTGCCTGGATGTGTTCGGGCAGAAGCCCAGGAACTGAATTGTAGCAAGTGTCGCTTAGATTTAATCTGCTCTTATTTTCTTTATTGTGAATGTCATTTAAATGTGCTAGTGTTATTTTCCAATATTTTTAACTTGCCAAATTTTTGAAGCATTTATTGGGTGTCTTTATAATATTGTTGTGCTTTATGGTGGTATGGCATATATATTTGGTTGTCTGTGTGTTTGCTTCTGGAACCATTTCCTACTAGTATCAGATAAAATTTTTGTGTTGTTCTGAATGGAGTGTATACCCAGTAATTAGCATAGATCAAAAGCTGAAGAGTCCCATTCAAATCCAATCCCTCCTACTTTTGTTAGACCTTCATAACTGAGTATTCTGAAGCTATAGTAATGAATCTTCTACTTCTCATAGGCTTCCCATGTTTTTTAATATCTTAGACATTCTTTAACAGGTGTTATTTGATGAAACTTGTGTGGGAACGCTTTGACCTTATTAAAAAGAATGCATTTGAGTTATATCAGCCCATCACATCAAATTATTTGTTTGTAGCACTTTACTGCATTGTAGTGACAGAAGTGGAATGATGATATGTTAGACTTGGATACCAGTGCATGTTTTTTCAGTGGTGAGGTAAGAAAATATTGTACTGTAGGAAAAGTGGCAGCTGTTAACATATTAGTAAGATGGGAAGTGAAGGTATAAGGAAACCTGGGAAGGAAAATTGAAGAAATGGGGATTTGAAACACAAGTTTAAAACAAAAGACTAAGACAGAATGGCAGTACATGTCAGGAATTAACATTTAATTTCAGGGCTAAAGTTTTGTAGGAAGCTCAATATGTATCATATATATCAGTCAAAATACATGCTGGCAACATGTATGTGTCCTCCCATTAAGCTGAAATGAAAAACATAATACTTTCATCTTTGGAAAATGGTGATGCTTTTAGATTCCAACATTGACATAAGACAAGTAAAATCAAAGCTAGCTTTGTTTCTCTTTTGAAAAATCTTCATCTGTCAGATTTATAATGCCTGTGTGTATGTCTGTAGAAATCATACAGTAATTAATGTCCAGTTCACTGAATTTTAGATTTGGCTTTAGAACTGAAAACAGTCCCTAAAATTGAGAAGTTTTGTAGCTGTTAATGCTATTAATACAGTAGGTCAAAGACAAACTTGAGTGAAACTGTAACTTTACTTATCCCCTTCTGTGTACTGAGATATTTAATGTGTGAGAGGTAATTTGAAAGTAGAATTATCTTTATACATTTCATTGTGCATGTGAAGCCTCTGTACTTAGTGTGGAAGTGAGGTCTCATCTCACAGTAGTGAGAGCAGCTCCAGCAGCCGGGCCTGTTTGCAGTGCTTTTGTATTGATTTCTATGGCTAGCAGAGTGAGAGTTGTAACTTGGGGAAAAGCAGGAGTCCAGAGATCAATATCAGCTAGGGGAGGGTGGATGTACTCTGTCTGTGGAAGTATCTGTGCTAGTAATAAAATGTAACGTGTTTATTACACCCACTGATCCTAATCCTGTGTGAAATGAATCCTATCCACACTCTGATATCCTGTTTCTTTGAGGCCCTTTTTCATATACTCCTGTCTAACCCAGGACTCCCAAATGGTCTCTGTCTTTCATGTTTTCCATCTGAAATGTTTTATGAGATGAGCTGCCGTGTGCTACATGTCTTTCATTGAGTCAGTCCTACTATTTATCCATGTGTCAACAAAAGAATTTATATGCATCCATCTTCACATCATCAACATTTGCTATGCTACCCATGATACCTTGTGATTCCTGAACTACCATGTTCACTGAATGCACACACTTTGAAACAAACTCATTTCATGAATAACTTCAAACACTTTTTTTTGATGCTTAATTTCGGAAAGGGTTTTGGAATGCTCTTCTAAATTAACTTGTTAATAATTCCAACTTCTGTACTTTAAAGTAGCTTTTTATGGGATTGTGAGTGAATTACTTAGCAAGGGTGAAATTGAGCATCACATGGAGGAAGTTTGTGATGTGGAAAATGTTTTGTAGGCTGCGGCAGTGGAAAGACCTTACATTTTCGTCAGCCTTAATATGAAAGTAACCAAAGTAATTTTGAATCAAAATTTTTATCAGCTTTCTAGTAAGAGTAATTCATGTTGCTTAGAGGAAATCAATATTCTTGAAACTTCACTGAACTTATATATGCCATCAGATACCAAACAGTTTAATTGTGAGTTTGAAATATTTCATTTTCAGGCCATACACTAATTTTAATTGAAACAAAATTTTCAATTGAAGTAGTACACTGAATTTTGTAAGTCATGTTTACATGTCTCCTAAAAGGTAAAGTTCACCCTAGAACAGGCCATGAAGGCCCAGAGAGGGGAGCAGATGTATAGCTCTGCTCTTTCTTTACCTCACCACTAGATGGGTGTGGGTGGACAACCCCACACTTAGGCCACACTTAGGCCCCTGGGGAAGAGACCCAGTGCCCATTGTATAGGAGGCTGGATGGGCCAAAGGCCAGTCTGTACGGGTACGGAAAGTATAGCCCCCGCTGGGACTCGATCTCAGAACAGTTCAGTCCATAGCGAGTCGCTATACTAACTACGCTTTCCTGGCCCTTGTGTACTTGTCTCCTAAATATTTTAATCTTACTCCCAAAATATAATCTCTGAGGTTGAAACCTGGGGGAGAAAAATAATAATGTAAATATATGTGACACACAGAATTCAGTGTGCTGTGATGGTATAATTTTGTTTTAATTTAATTATGAATTGAATTTCATAAGTGCGTTTAGAAATACGATTGTCAATGAAAGTTGGGTTGTCTGCTGAGGAAACTGGGCTGAACTGAACATTTCACTCTTCTGTGTCTTGAATGTTCAACTGTTACATGATGTGTTTTGTTTTGTTTAACATATTACAACTCAGTCTGTACGTTCAGTAACAAATGTTCTTAATAAAATACAATTCATATGAATTATTAGTACTCCTACCTGTTTTGGCACCAGGATGCCATCCTCAGGGAGTTAAGGAACAAAGGAGTATTAAGGTTCATAGTTGTTTATTATGTGTATGCAGTATGCATACAAACATCTGCCTCAGTCTTATGTTTGTATGCATACTGCATCCACAGTGTAAGTAACTGCAGATGTATGCTTGAAACTGCCCACTTGTATATAACTTTAATATCACAATATTTTAATTTTTATATTTACCAATTTTTTATGTATTTTAGAATTTTAACATTTTAAACATTTCAGTACAGGCAGTCTAATACGTAGACTAATGTGCTGGGCTTATACTGCTTTGTTCTGTAACTGAGGATATCACCCCAGTGCCGAAACATGTAGGAGTTTTAATAATTGTATTTTATTAAGTACATCTCTTGGTGTATGCATTGATTGTAAGACCATTCACAGTATGAATAATGTAAAACAATACTTCAGCTCCTTATTTGTAAAGAAAAAGAAAGTATTGGAAATAATCTTGTAGATCATGGAGCTGACACCAAATTTCATAGAACATGGTACTTGTTAGTAAATCTGCGTTGTGTGTAACATGTTAGAGCATTTGCATCTTATTCCAGATTCTGGTTATGGTATTGTGTGGTTTTTAGGAGCGTTCACCAAATTGTGAATAGCGACTTTTAACTGTGCCATGTCTGTCTGTCCACCTGTTCACGTGGAACAACTCGGCTCCCACTGGATAGATTTAATGAAATTTGATATTTAAGTATTTTTTGAAAATCCACCAAGAAAATTCAAGTTTTAATAAAAGTCTGACCATAATAATAGGTATTTTACATGAAGACCAGTATACATCTAAAATCATATTTCACACAGTTCTTCTTAGAGTGAGAAATGTTCCAGACAGAAGTTGTCAAGAGAAAACATACATTTTATGTTCAGTAACTTTTTTCTGAAAATCATGCAATTTATGAGATAATGTGGAAAAATATGGTAGAGCCAGACAGACCATGGAAGACAATATAATATGGCATGTGTGTTGTTCATGCTGGATAGCTAAGGCCACAGTCATGCTGGATAGCTAAGGCCACAGACACACTCAGAATATGTAATTGCTTTTCCATGGCAACAGTGGTTTTTGAACGCTCCGCAATGTTACTTTTATATGCACATTGCCTGTCTTGGCTTTCATTGTTCCAGATATCCTTTTTTAATTCACTGCCAATCATAATTTTGTCATGTGATATTAATATCTACAGTTGATACAGCATTATTAAATGACACAACCATACAGGGATAGTATCTGTTTCTAGTAACGTGCATTACTTGTGAACTTCTGTTCTACCTTTGCTGCTTTTGGATTGTTAAACCATGCTACTTGTAAAATAGTTTAAGTATTCTCTGTTCACACAGTTGCATTAGGCACCAAACATCGATTGCATATGCGTCTTGTGCCTTAAGGTGTGTGGGAATCATGTGAATGTTGCATGACAGTCATATACTGTGGTCATTAGAAGTGCAAACTTACGGTACCAATATTTGAAATTTGCTGCCTCCCAGCAATAGGACAGTGTATAAAAAATATGTTGAGTCTGGTTGTGGGATAGGCATTTTAGAGGAATGGAGATTATAATTGCTGTCCTGAGAGTGAATGAGTCTGGCAGGTATGTTGAGGCCCTCGTATAGACCTAGTAGTGACCAGAACTTTATTTCATGCAACTGATGAAATCAGCAAAAGAGCATTGGTGTTCATCTATGGGATAACGGAACGTAATTTAATGGAAAAAAAAAAAATACAAAATGACATGTATTATGAGAACTTTCCTTGAAAGTCTGTGTTTTGTTTTACATATTTTATTTCAGTGGCTCAAGGTGCCCTGTTGGTGAGCGTTGTACTAACAGACGCTTTCAGAAGAAAGAGTATGCCAGGTGTGAGATTTTTAAGACTGAAAAGAAAGGTTTTGGTTTGAAAGCTCTTCAGGAATTACCCATGTAAGTCTCTACATTTTCTCGTACTCTTTCCATTTTCTTTTATTAATATATATTGTGAGGTGAGTTATTTTGATGTGCTCTTTAGATGCATGTTTTCATGGATCTGTGTTTAATTTTTATTATTTATTTATTTATGTTTTTATTTATTTGTTTTGAATAGGGGAACATTTATAATGGAGTATGTTGGTGAAGTGTTGGATCCAAAGGAATTTCGTCGTCGTGCAAAAGACTATGCCAAAGACAAAAACCGTCATTATTATTTCATGGCCCTCAAATCAGATGCCATAATTGATGCCACAATGAAGGGGAACATTTCAAGGTTTATCAACCACAGCTGTGAACCTAATGCAGAAACCCAGAAGGTAAGCTGATTATGCTGAAAGTTTTTATGTGAAAGTGAGGTTATGTCACATCTGTGCATTTAGTTTTTTGCTGTTATAAAAGGAGAGCATTATTTTTTTGGTATTTTTTAATGCATTTGGACTCTGATATTATCAGGTACAGCCTGTTAAGCAATTAGAGTGGTTAAACCATTTATGTCACAAGGTACTTTGAAGATAGTTTATTATTCATATTCTCACTCCACAGTGACTTATGGAATATTCTGGGGGAATTCTTCATATAGCATATTTTCAGATTACAAAACAGGGTAATCAGAATAATTATGGGGGCCAGAAGTACAGATTCCTGTAGGAGGTTGTTTAAGAAATTAAAAATTTTGCATTTGCATTCACAGTATATACTTTCATTTTTATTATATGTGGTTAGTAATAAAGATC
>JGI24699J35502_11133634_pt1 | contig 12792 bp, 9 predicted proteins | sample TergutMp193P4_FD_35502 | JGI IMG/M metagenome (IMG submission 35502) | reverse complement strand
CACCGACAAGCCGAGTTCGTGGGCGAGACGGCGTACCATCGCCTTCGTCAGCCCGGCCTCAGCCAACGGACGCAGGACATGGTGGTCAATCGCAGCCCGCGCCCCGGGACGGTCGGGACGCAGAGCGTCGTCGGCGTTCTCCCCGTACGCCACAGCATCGATCCCATAAGCGGAGACGAGTTCCTCCCAGATCTGGGAGAACAAGGTCGATTTGCAGTGGAAACACCGATCCGGGCCGTTGGCCCGGTACGCCGGATCCTCTATTTCCCGGGTCGGCAACTCGACCGTCCGCGCCCCGAGAGTGGAAGCGACCTGGAGGGCCGAGGCACGTTCGTCAGAACCCAGACTGTCAGACACACCCAGGATGGCCACCACCCGATCGGTGCCGAGATGGCGAAGCGCCAGGGCGAGAAGGACGGAGGAGTCCACCCCGCCGGAGAAGGCGACAGCAAGGAGCGCCGGGGAACCGATGGCCCCGGCCACACGGGATTCCCATGCCGTGCATTCCTCGCTGAGAGCCATCACTCAGCCTTGGGAATCCTGTTGCGGCGCCGACGCCGGCGAGGCTTTTCCTCAGCAGCCGTGTGGGCGTGCTCGGTCTTCTCGCGGATCACGACGCCGTTGCTGCGGCGTTGCCGGCGTCCCGGCGCGCGGGCGGCCGACTCACGACGGGGAGAAGGCTTCGACTCCTTTTTCTTGCCAAAATCGGATGTCGGGGGAACGATCCGCCCCGTCGCCCCCTCGGGAATCCCCAAAGCCTCCAGCAATTCGGGCGTGGTGGAGTACGCCTCCACAGGATCGTGGAAATCCAGATCCAATGCTTTGTTGATCATGTTCCATCGGGGGACGTCGGACCAATCCACCAGGGTGACAGCGATGCCCTTCTTGCCGGCGCGCGCCGTACGCCCGATGCGGTGCACATAGGTCTTCTCATCGTCGGGGCAATCGTAGTTGATCACATGGGTGACGTCGTCCACGTCGATTCCGCGTGCGGCGACATCGGTGCACACGATGACCTGGGCTTTTCCGGCCTTGAACTTGGCCAGTGACCTCTCCCGTACGATCTGGCTCAGATCCCCGTGGATGGAGGTGACCTTGAACCCACGGTCCGTCAGGTCGTCGGCGAGCCGCTGGACCTCACGTTTGGTGGTGCAGAAGATCATGACCCGGCCAGCGTCGGAGGACTCGAGGAGCTTGCCGACGATGGCCGGCTTGTCGAGGTCGTGGGCCTGGAAGACGAACTGTTGGGTGTCCGGAGCGGTGACGGCCTCGATGTTCGCCTCGGCGCGGATGTTGACCGGTTGGTTGAGGTGTGTCCTCGCCAGGGAGACGATGGCGGACGGCATGGTGGCCGAGAACAACATCGTTTGACGGTCGCGGGGAGTGGCCGCGATGAGCTTCTCGACGTCGGGCAGGAAGCCCAGGTCGAGCATCTCGTCGGCCTCGTCGAGGACGAGGACGCGCACGGACCCCAGTTTCAGATTTCCCCTGTTCATCAGGTCGATGAGCCTTCCGGGCGTGCCGACGACGATATCGACCCCGGCGGCCAGCTGGTCCAGCTGCGATTCGTACCCCACGCCCCCATAGACGGTGAGCAGGCGTACGTCTCGTCCGACGGACGCCACCTGGAGGTCATTGGTGACCTGGAGGGCGAGTTCCCTTGTGGGACACATGATGAGGGCCTGTGGGCCTGGATCGGAGGAGGGGAGGGTGATCCTCTCCAAGATGGGCAGGCCGAAAGCGAGAGTCTTCCCCGTGCCGGTGCGGGCCTGCCCGATGAGGTCGGTGCCCTTGCAGGCGATGGGGATCGCCTGCTCCTGGATGGGGAAAGGATGGGTGATCCCCTCGGCGGCCAGAGCGGCCACGGACGTGGGATCGATGCCGAGATCGGCGAAAGTCAATGATGATTCAGTCAGGGTTCTACCTCGCAGCAAGCCCGCAGCATGGCGGGGATTTTTGTTTCGTCCATGACAGATCGCCATGGACACCATCCCTCATTCTACCGCGTCGGCGCAAAAGGATGTGCTTTTAGCGGAGAAAATCTTCTGAGCCACAAAGAGTTTTGCAGAACGAAGACCGACGAGAAGGCCATGGCGGCACCTGCGATCATCGGATTGAGCAAGCCGAGGGCGGCCACCGGGATGGCGGCGACGTTGTAGGCGAAGGCCCAGAACAGGTTGGACCAGATTCTGCCCAGAGTCGCACGCGACAGGCGTACGGCGTCGGCCGCGCACAGCAGATCCGAGCGGACCAGAGTGATGTCGCTGGCCTCGATGGCCACGTCGGTGCCGGCTCCCATGGATATCCCCAGATCGGCGCGCGCGAGGGCGGCGGCGTCGTTGATCCCGTCTCCGACGACGGCGACCACATGGCCCTCCCCCTGCAGCCGGGACACAGTCGCCACCTTGTCCTGCGGCAGGACGCCGGCGATGACATGGTCGATGCCGACGCGGGCAGCGACAGCATCGGCCACGGTCGGGTTGTCGCCTGTCAGGAGGTACGGGGTCAGCCCCAGATCGCGGAACTCCTGGATGGCCTGAGCCGATGTGTCTCTGACGGTGTCCGAGACGGCGATCAGTCCGAGGACCTCACCGTCTTCGGCCAGGGCGACGACCGTGGATCCCTGGGTTTCGAAACAGTCAGCCTGTGCCTCGAGCTCCGGGCTGATCGTCGCGGATTCGCACACCCAGGCGAGCCTTCCGACACGAAGCGCGACGGTGGTGCCGTCGGTGAGGATGGTTCCTTCCACCCCTGAACCGCCGTGGGCGGCGAAATCGGAGACGGATGGGAGGGGACCGGGGGCGGCTGAGACGATGGCCCGGGCGATGGGATGTTCCGAACCCGATTCCAGACTCGCGGCAAGAGTGAGTATTTCCTTACGTTGTACGGCTGGATAGACGTCGGTCACCGACATGCGGCCCGTGGTGACCGTGCCGGTCTTGTCCAGGAGCACTGTGTCGATTTTCCTTGTGGACTGAAGAATCTCGGGCCCCTTGATGAGGATTCCGAGCTCGGCTCCGCGTCCTGTGCCGACCATGATCGCCGCCGGAGTCGCCAGCCCGAGCGCGCAGGGGCAGGCAACGACGAGGACGGCGACAGCCGCGGCGAAGGCCTGCGAGGTGGTATGGGTGAGGATGAGCCAGGCGACCAGGGTGCCCGCCGCGATGAGGATGACAATGGGGACGAACACCGCCGACACCTTGTCGGCGAGCTTTTGGACGGGGGCTTTGCCCATCTGTGCCGTCTCGATCAACCGGGAGATCTGAGCCAGTTGGGTGTCGGCTCCCACACGTGTCGCCGTGACGACCAGGCGCCCCTGAACATTGAGGGTCGCACCCACGACCTGATCTCCTGGACCCACGTCCTTGGGCACGGACTCACCTGTGAGCATGGACTCATCCACGCAGGACTGGCCTTCGTCGACGACCCCGTCCGTGGCGATCTTCTCACCCGGGCGTACGAGGAAGCGGTCCCCGGGGACCAACTCGGCGATGGGGACCCGGATTTCTCCGCCGTCCCGCAGCAAGGCCGCATCCTTGGCGCCGAGGTCCAGCAGGGCACGGATCGCAGCCGAGGAACGTTTCGTGGCGCGAGCCTCCAGCCAGCGGCCCAGAAGGATCAGCACCGTCAAAACGGAGGCCACTTCGAGGTAGATGGTCGTCCCCGAACTGCGTGCCGGCAGCCATCCGACGTCCATCCTCATCCCCGGCATCCCCGCACCGCCGAAGAAAAGGGCGTACACACTCCACAGGTACGAGGCGGCAACTCCCAGTGAGACCAGGGTGTCCATGGTCGTCGTCCCGTGTTTGAGATTGAGGGCTGTGATTCTGTGGAAGGGCCAGGCTCCCCACACCGCCACCGGGGAGGCGAGTGCGAGACTCAGCCATTGCCAGTAGGTGAATTGCAGGGGCGGGATCATGGCCATGGCGGCGACCGGCACGCTCAACGCCGTGCAGACGCCGAGCCGGTGAAGAAGAGCTGAGGACTCGTCGTCAGGCGTGCTGGGGGTTTCGGGGGGCGGTTCGGGGACATGGACGGCGGCGGAGTACCCGGCGGCCTCGATGGTGGCGAGGATCTCATCGACGCTCACCTCATCGGGCAGGGTCACCGTGGCCCGTTCCGTGGCGAGGTTGACCGAGGCGCTCACCCCCGGCAGCTTGCCCAGTTTCTTCTCGATCCGGGCCACGCACGACGCGCAGGTCATCCCGCCGATGTCGAGGTCAAGCGTGGCAGTCACACACTCATTCTCCCACGTCCGGATTCGGGTGGTATCCATCGTGCCAAGATAGAACAGATTGACCGATGGGCGTGAGACAATGGGCACATGAGAATCGGTCTTGTGGCCCACGATGACAAGAAAGGCGAACTCATGGAGTGGTGCGCCTTCAATCGTGGGACCTTGTCACGGCATGAATTGTGGGCGACCGGCACCACCGGGACACTCATCGAGCATGAAATCGGCCTGAAGGTGATCAGGCTCTTGTCAGGGCCGAAAGGCGGCGACCAGCAGATCGGTGCGATGATCGCCACAGGGCAGTTGGACGTGCTGATCTTCTTCTGGGATCCTGAGTCCCCCCAGCCCCACGACCCGGACGTGAAGGCCCTGCTGAGGCTCGCGACTCTGTGGAACGCCCCGACTGCCTGCAACACGGCCACGGCGGACATGATCATCTCCTCTCCGCTGTTCCACAACGACTACAAGCCTCGCCGGCCCGGCGTCTCCGACCGCGGCATCGTCGTGGACCGCGAGGGCAGGATCGTCATCCAGGATTAGGCGACGCCGCGCATCATCGAACCCGGGCGTTCCAGACGTCGATCCGCCAGCGCACACCCGTGCGTGTAAGCACCGAAACGGCGCAGTTGCCCATCACCTTGAGGCCTCTGGAACCGGCGTAATCCCAGCCCATCAGGTTCGACACCCCCATCTGCAAAGCCCAGCCGTGACAGACGATGAGGGTCGTCTCGCCGGCACGGGTCCAATCGCGCAGAGCCGCCCCCACCCGTACTCCCAGTTCCATGGCCGTCTCCCCGGTGCCGCCCTGCCGGCAGTCGGCCTCCGCCCGGCGGCTGGCGGCATAGTCGGGGTCGTGAGCCATGACGTGGTCGAAAGTCAGCCCGGACCAGGCACCGACGTCGATCTCTTTGAGGCGGGTGTCGACGATCGATTCCCGCCCCAGAATCGCCTCCACGGCACTGGCTGTCTGCCGGGCTCGTGCCATGGGCGACGAGACGAGGATGTCCGGGTCGTACCGGGCCACACCCGGGGCGGCGGCCAGAGATTGGGCCACTCCCTCGTCGCTCAGGTCCACATCGGCGTTGCATCCCTGGAAGCGATGCTGGGCGTTCCAGTCGGTCACCCCGTGGCGCCACAGGACAAGTGTCGCCGTCTGGGGTGTGGGCATCTCCATCACGTAGTCGTCCATGAAGAACCCGCTGCCAATGTCGGTGTTGATACTGTCCACAATGGAGAAGCCCAGTTTTTCGTACGCCGCCATGGACTCGGTGTTCTGTTTGGCGACGGTCAACTGGATCCGGGGGAGGCCCGCTTCCGTGCACCACCCACGCAGAATCTCCACGAACCGGTGCGCGATTCCCTGTCGGCGGCGGGAATCCAGGACATAGAGTTTGCTGAGGAAGAGACGGTCAGGCTCCGCCACGGCGCCGCAATAGGCAACGGGGACTGTGCCGTCCTCGGCCAGCCAGTACCGGTACCCCTCCTTCACGATCTGGTCGGCGATGGCCTCCGCGGAGTGGTAGCTCTCAAGCATGTACCCGACCTGGTCCGCTCCAATGATGGGCGTGTAATGCTCGCTCCAGATCTGGGCGGCCAATCTGGCCACGGTCTGGACGTCCGGGCCCAGATCGGCGGGATCCACCTGACGAATAGAAATCTCCATCTCATCCTCCTCCAGGCCATAGTGCCACACAATGGATATCTCCTGCACGTCCCACGACCCATGTCCTATCCTTGAACCATGTCCTGTCGCATCCCTCTTCGTTCAGTCCTTGGCACCCGGATCCTCGTCGCCGACGGCGGAATGGGTTCCATGCTGCAAGGCTACGACCTGACCGACGATGATTTTTCGGGGTACGAAGGTTGCAACGAGATGCTCAACCTCACCCGTCCGGAGGTCGTGGCCGAGATTCACCGGGCCTATTACCAAGCCGGGGCCGACCTGGTGGAGACCAACACTTTCGGCGCCAATCTGACCGCGTTGGCGGAGTACGGCCTCGTGGACCGCCTCGAAGAACTGGCTGAAGCCGGGGCGAGGATCGCCCGTGACGTCGCTGATGACCTCTCCACAGACGATCATCCGCGTTGGGTCCTGGGTTCGATAGGCCCGGGCACCAAACTGGCCAGCCTCGGCCAGGTCACCTACGCCGAGATCCGCGACGCGAGCATTCGCCAGACGCGGGCCATGCTCCGCGGGGGAGTCGACGCGGTCATCATCGAGACCGTCCAAGACCTGTTGAATGTCCGCGCCGCCGTCGCGGGAACGACGATCGCCATCCGCGAAGCAGGGATGGATTGCCCGATTCTCGTCTCCGTCACCTTGGAATCCGCCGGCACCCTGCTGGTCGGCTCCGATCTGTCCGCCATCGTCGCAACACTCGTCCCCCTCGGCATCGACGCCCTGGGCCTGAACTGTGCCACCGGTCCCGACGGCATGAGAGCTCATCTCAACCAGTTGTCCTCCATCAGCCCCCTCCCCATCACTTGCATGCCCAACGCCGGTCTTCCCGTGTTGACCGACGCGGGAGCCCACTATCCATTATCCCCGGACGACTTCGCCGACGCCGTCTCCGCCTTCGTCCGGGCCCACAATTTAGCTTTGGTTGGCGGTTGTTGTGGCACGACCCCGGCGCACATTGCTGCTTTGTCGGCGAAATTGCGCGAAACCAACGTCACTGATCAACCAGATACGTCATCTGGCGACGATCCTGCGTGGGCGCGCCGGGCGGGGGGGAGCCCCATCGGCGCAGGGGCACCTTCAGGTGGCCCGGGCAGGGGTGGGGTGGGTCCCGCCCAGGCAGCCCACAAAAGAACATTGTCGACCAACGCTGTAGCATCGTTGTACTCCGCGACAGACCTGAGCCAAGACATTTCGTACCTGTCGATTGGGGAGAGGACGAATGCTTCGGGATCACGCGCATTTCGCGATGCGATGCTTGATGGCAACTGGGAGGAATGCGTACAGATCGCGAGGACGCAGGTGGGTGAGGGGGCGCATGTCCTCGATCTGTGTGTGGACTACGTGGGCAGAGATGGCAAGGAGGATATGGCAGAATTGGCGGCTCGCATATCCCGCGAGGTGGATGTTCCGATCCAGGTGGACTCGTCCAATCCCGAGGTGATCCGTACCGGGTTGGAACTCATCCCGGGACGATCCATCGTGAACTCGGTGACGTTCGAGTCCGGCGAGGGGCCGGGGTCCAAATTCGACACCACGATGGGGTACGCCCGCGAACACGGGGCCGCTGTGGTCGCGCTGTGCATCGACGAGGAGGGCCAGGCCCGTACCGTCGACGAAAAACTTGCTGTGGCCAGACGATTCGTCGCCGTGATGACGGAAAAGTACCAGATGGACGAGTCCGACATCATCATCGATCCGCTCACCTTTCCCATCTCGACCGGCCAGGAGGAGAATCGTCTCGACGCGGCGAACACCATCGGGGCCATCGCGAGGATCCATGCGGAGTTTCCGCGGGTCCATATCCTGGCAGGGGTTTCCAATGTCTCCTTCGGGTTGAAGCCTTCGGCGAGGGCGGTGCTGAACTCGGTCTATCTCGACCAGTGCCGCGAAGCCGGTCTGGATTGTGCGATCGTCCCCACGGCCAAAATCCTGCCTCTGTCCCAGATCCCGCCCGCCCAGATCGACGCGGCCATGGATCTCATCTGGGACCGTGGGGAGAATCCGCTCGAACGGTACCTGTCCCTGTTCGACCGGGCTGTGGCGAAAGCCGGTGCGATCACGGAGGATGTGCCTCTCGACGAGCGGCTGCGCCGCCACATCCTCGAGGGGGTGGTCTCCGGCCTGGAAGAGGACCTCGACCAGGCTGTCGGGACCAAGCCCGCGCTCGACATCATCAACGACGATCTGCTCGCGGCGATGAAGGAGGTGGGGGAGAGGTTCGGTTCGGGTGCGATGCAGCTTCCCTTCGTCCTCAAATCCGCTGAGGTGATGAAGAAAGCCGTGACCCTTCTGGAACCACACCTCGACCGTGTCGAGGATTCGGCCAAGGGCACATTGGTGCTGGCGACGGTACGCGGCGACGTCCACGACATCGGGAAGAACCTGGTCGACATCATTCTGACGAACAATGGATATCGCGTGGTCAATCTCGGGATCAAACAGCCCATCGCCGACATCATCTCTGCCGCGGAGTCCGTGGGCGCCGACGCCATCGGCATGTCCGGGTTGCTGGTGAAGTCCACACAGATCATGAAGGAGAATCTGGAGGAGCTCAATCAGCGAGGGCTCGGGACGAAATACCCGGTTCTGCTCGGCGGTGCGGCGTTGACGAGGGCGTACGTCGAGAACGACCTCACAGCGGTGTACACAGGCCAGGTCCGTTACGCCCGCGACGCCTTCGAGGGGCTCGCCCTGATGGACGCGGTCATGGCCGGCGATCTGCCCGATGTCACACCCCGCAGGATTCCGCAGCCTGCTCCCGCGCCACCTGCGGGGGTACGCTCGACTGTCACCCGGCCCGTGCCAGGTGGGGTCGAGGTGCCTGTTCCTCCTTTCCTCGGGGTACGGCAGGGCGGCGCGACACTCGCCGAGGTCCTCCCATGGCTCGACAAGCGGGCATTGTTCACGGGCCAGTGGGGGCTGAAATCGGTGCCGGGCGGACTGTCCGCCGAGGAAGGCGAATCCCGGCTCACATTCTGGTTGGAGCAGGCTGCCGAGCGGGATCTCTTCAATTTTCAGGCGGTCTGGGGCTATTGGCACTGCCACTCTGCCGGAAATGACCTGATTGTGGATGAGGGGCCCACGTTCACCTTCCCCCGCCAGAGTTCCGGGGAGTGTCTCTGCCTGGCCGACTACTTCCGCGACGACGGGGAATCACGCCTGTACGGTCCCGATGTGATCGGGATGCAACTGGTCACGGCTGGAGGAGAAGTGGGACGGCGCACCGCTGAATTATTCGCCGAGAACTCCTACAGGGATTATTTCGAGTTGCACGGTTTGTCCGTACAAATGACGGAAGCTTTCGCGGAAATGTGGCACAGCCGCATCCGTGCCGAACTGGGTCTGGAACCGCTCACCGATCAGATCCCCGACATGGTCTCCCGCCAGAAGTACCGAGGGGCCAGGTTCTCCTTCGGGTACCCGGCCTGTCCAGATTTGAGCGAGCGCCGTATGATGATGGAACTGTTGAAGCCTGAATCGATCGGGGTCGCGCTCACGCAGGAGTACCAACTCGTGCCCGAGCAGTCCACGGACGCCTTGGTCGTCCACCATCCACAGGCCCATTATTTCTCAGTGAGGTGAACAATGACCGACCTGGACACCCCAGATCTGCCGACCGATCCGCCCTTGTCCGGGGTGCACCGCGGACCCCTGCGAGAGGGGGAGCGGGTCAGCATCACCGACCCCAAAGGACGACGCCATTCAGTCATTTTGGCCCATGGCAAACAGTTCCATTCCACCAAGGGACTGATCAACCACGACGACCTGATCGACGGACCGGAAGGAGTCGTGGCCAACACCTCGTTGGGGGTGCCCCACATCGTCACCCGTCCGATCCTGGAGGAGTACACCGTGTCCATGCCCAGGGGTGCGACGGTGATCTACCCCAAGGACGCCTCGTATATCCTGATGTTCACCGACATCTATCCCGGAGCCAGGGTCCTCGAGGCGGGAGCCGGTTCGGGAGGGATGTCCGTGTCCTTGCTGCGGGCGATCGGTGCCGGGGGGAGGCTGTATTCCTATGAGCGCAGGGAGGATTTCGCCGAGACGGCGCGAAAGAACGTCGAGGGTTTCTTCGGCGGTCCTCATCCCGCCTGGACCCTCACAGTCGGAGATCTGGTCGAGTCCTACGGCGGGGAGAAGGTCGACCGCGTGGTCTTGGACATGCTGGCTCCCTGGGAATGCGTCGAGGTGGCCCACCGGGCGTTGGAACCGGGGGGATGGTTGTGCGTGTACGTGGCCACCACCACGCAGATGGGCCGGACGATGGACACCATCCGTGCCCATGGGGGTTGGGTGGAACCGCGCGCGGTCGAGGTGAACGTACGGGAATGGCACGCCGAAGGCCTGGCCATCCGTCCCGGGCATGCGGGACGCGGACATACCGGTTTCATCGTCCACGCCCGGCGGCTGGCGGACGGCACGAGGGCCCCGCTCAAGCATCGTCGTCCCGCTCCCGGAGCTTATGGGGACGACTACGACGGGCCGAGGCCCAGGGGAGTCGACATCGTCTGAGTTCTGAGGCGCAGGTTCAGTGTCTGATCGGCGCATCCTCGATGACGATGGTCCCCAGGATCATGTCGGCGATGGTCTGCTTCTTCTTCGTCCACAGGGGGAAGAGGAAACCGATATAGAAGATGGCCGAATCGATGATGTGCAGGAAGTACCGGCCGATGCCCAATCCCGCGCCGATGGGTCGGAGGGTGTTTTCATCGACGAGCTTGGTGCCCGCGACTCTCCGCCCCAGGCTGATTCCGGTCGAACCGCCCAGGTAGCCGATGTTGAATAGGCCGTACAGGCCGCCGATGAGTCCAGGGATGAAAGACAGAAATGGGATGTCGATGACACGGGTGATGAATGCCAGAATCACGATGGGCAGCCAGTCGATGAGGGCGCCGAGCGCTCGCTTGGACCACGGGGCCAACACGAGTCGGGCCCCTGAGGGAGCCCCCGCGAAAGTGGCGGGTGCATTGGTCCCGAACGGGTTGGCAGGCAGTGGAGGCTGGCTGACGGAATCCGGGGGGATCTGTCCGTACGCGGGTGCGGGTGTCGCCTGCCCATAATTCGGCATCGGCACCGGAGCAGGTCCGGATTGGCCGTATCCGGGGATGGGCGAGGTGGGGATGCCATAGGACGGTACGGTGGGCATCTGCGGTGCGGGTGGGGTCTCCGGGACTGCCACGGGCACTTCTGCCGCCGGTTCAGCCGGTGCCTCGGCCTGAATCGGCGTCGATGCGGACGGGGTCTGAGAAGCGGGCGGAACTGAGGCGGTCCATGGTTCGGGTCCAGGAATCGCAGGAGGGACCGGGGTTTCGGGGGTGGGTCCAGACGGGGACGAGGCCGACGACCAAGGTCCGACCGGCTCCGACGGTGTGGTCGGCCAGGGCCGTGGCGAGGTCGTGGATGCGACCCACGACGACGCCGACGGGAACGAAGGCGCAGGAGGCACGAGAGGCGCGGGGTTCACGGGTGCGGGGGTCTCATACACGGGCGCCGGAGGTGCGGGTGGTTGGTACGGGGGAGTGACGGGTGGTGCGGGTGGTGCGGGTGGTTGGTACGGGGGAGTGACGGGCACGTCCGGGGTTGGCGAGAAGGCAGGGGGTGTGGGGACAGCTGACCACGGGGCAGGTCCGGGCGGAGCGTACGGTGTGAAGGGAGGCATGGGCGGTGTGACGGCCCAGGGTTCGGGAGCCGGGGACGCGGGTGTGAACGGGGGAGGAGTCGCGGGGATCGGTGACCAGGGCGCCGGTTCAGGCGGAGGAGCGGGCGTGAAGAGAGGTGCGGGAGGAGGCGGGGAGACGGGAGTCTCCTGCGTGGGCTGGGTTGGACCTGAGGGTTGCGTGGGTTCCTCGGGGGCAGAATCTGGATTGTCAGTGCTCATAGTCGGTCTTTCTCTCGATCCACTGATAACGATATCGCTCTGCGGGCAGATTTGTCTTCTCAGTGTGGAAGATGTACTCCTTGTACATGGACTTCGCCGCTTTTCCTGATCGTACTACACCGCATACTGCCCGCACGCCCATCCGAGCCATCGTGAGTACGGCAGCTTTCGTGTGTGTCGGCGTGGGGGTGAGTTCGATGTACGCGACAACCGGGGTGGGGATTCCCTGTCCACTGCGAATGCTGACCGGTTGGTTGTGTCCCTTCTGCGGAGGCACCCATCTGGGGGTTGATCTTCTCCACGGCGACCTTCTTTCCGCCTGGAACGACAATGCCGCATTGCTGGCGGCCCTCGTCCTGGTGGGGGTGCGCACCGTGGGGTGGCTCGCACAATGGGCCCGGGGCATGAACAGACCATGGCTCCCGCCGAAGGCTAGAAGATATGCATTGCCCATTGCTCTATTTCTTGCGATCGCCTGGATGATCGTGAGAAATCTCATCTGATTGGAGATGTCGGGCGATGGGGAGAGCACGGCGGGATGACGGGGAAAGACACAGCGGTCAGATGCGGAATCACTGCGACACGCCGAGGCTGAGCGTACCGTCCCGCGATGATTGACTGTCGGAGCCGACACTGTAGAATCACTACATCTAGTAGTGACATCGATGTGATTATCCCATGTATAGTGGATCCCGCCGATTTCTCATTCTCACCATCAAGGAGTGGAGATGTACTGCCCGTACTGCAAACATCCGGACTCGCGCGTCATCGACTCGCGTGTCTCGGACGACGGCAGCAGCATCCGCAGGCGTCGCCAGTGCCCGGCCTGTGAACGTCGGTTCACGACGCTCGAGCAGACCCAACTGACCGTGCTGAAAAGGTCCGGTGCTCTGGAGCCGTTCATGCGGGAGAAAGTCATCCAGGGGGTGCGGAAGGCCTGCAAAGGAAGGCCGGTCTCCGACGCCGATCTGGCCAAACTCGGCCAACAGGTCGAGG
>JGI24699J35502_11133635_pt1 | contig 12795 bp, 12 predicted proteins | sample TergutMp193P4_FD_35502 | JGI IMG/M metagenome (IMG submission 35502) | reverse complement strand
TTGGAAATCTCTCAGGAATTTCAAAATGGGATGTATGCTTCCTGTTTATATTCACAAAAAATTTATTATAGGAAATAAATGGCCCAATAACCATTAGAGGATTGATAATTCAAGTACTGTGTATCTTTGTTGCAGTGCCATCTTTACAGGAAAGGTGAAGCCATGGGAAGTCTGTGCAAGCCACTCTGTGTTGACAAGCAAATACATTCATTGACATGTCATGCATTCCATGCTGGTAAGGAAGCCGTCTTCTCTGCAGAATGGGAAGGCATTCGAATGGTATTCAAAGCCTCAAAAAAAGCCAGCGGTGAAAATATGGACCCTGTGTTTTGGCTTGACAGTGATGGGGCAAAACACTATCCAACAGAGGACGAGTTTGATACAATGGTTCGTAATGTTGTGGTATCAAAATTGAACCTCACAATTTCTAATGATCAGCTGAGTCGATTAAGCCGTCTTGGATTCTCGAGAGCAAAGGAGAAGTCACTGATGCGACAGGTTGAGATGCAGAATCTGTGGTTTCTGCTTCAAGACAATGAATATTTATGTTCCATTTTATATGCAGACAGAGATATCTTTCCACAGCTGCTTGGTACTTGTGGCCCATTTTTTGCTGTTGAATATGTAGATCCGGTGGAGATGTCTTCTAGCGTGATGTCAATGGGAGAGACCCGTGAGGAATGGGCCACAAGACTGAAACTTGCAGTTCTTATTATGGACCTGCTAGATGAGTTAGAGACAAACCTTGCTGAACCATTCCACCTATGTGACATCAAGATGAGCCATTTTGGCCTCGCAAAGGGTAGCCAGCGTTTGAAGTTTCTTGACCTTGATTCCGTCCTACCACGAACAGTAGCTGGACATGTGACCGCTGATGGTCGTCACTGTACCCGACATGAAGACTGCGACTTTTTTGATTGCCGTTCTAAATGCAATGCTGTTACTTCTCGCTGTGATTTGCCAGTCACAAACAATAATTTCCAGGTAAGACACAGTCTCTTAAACAGCCTTCTGGACAGGAAGCTAAACAAGTCTTGGTAAATCATTCCGAGCATCACTAACCAATTAATATTCATTACATCTGGATGGGCTGCATAAAATAGCTATACCAACCTAAAGAACTAAAATTCTTGTTTTACTTGGGATTTTTCCCTTTTCATAAGTATTCGTATCTCATACTTAATGTTGTATTGTCCTTTTGGTGCTTAAATTCCATCCTTCAATTTCTCTTTAGTTGCTTTTAATTGCAGACTTTTTAGCATACTTTCCTTCCTTCAGACGAAAAAGAAGGTAGGCTTAATGAGTTTGTCAGGCTGCCCATGTGTCCACTGATTTCATCATTTAAACAAGTAGACTAAATTTTACTAAACTTGGTATGAACACTGCCACCTTTCAGTTTCCTCCATTCAGTAGTAAGAACATGAAGGACGTGTGAACTTGAGAGACAGGGGTCACTGTACTCTAGTTGAAGGTGCAGAAATGATGTGTGATAACAGACCTTGGAAAAATATGCAGCTTTTTGGAGGTAATTTTTTTGTAGAATGTAAAATTCCATGGTACATACGTGAAAATTTTCTTTAGCTTTTGGCTTTGTGGTGATAACTGGAGAACCACTGGAGCTAGGGATGTGAAATTTGGTTCAGAGATTGGCCATAAACATTCCTACATACAGTAGAATCCCTGTTCGATGTTTGTCCGGAAGACAAGGATATTATATCTTAAATCAAAAGAAATCTAAAATCAAGTTTGTGTCAGAATGAAACAATATTATTACTACTATGGTTGCAAAGATATCATATTCACTGACATTTAAACCTAATGACGTTTCTTTACAATCCATTGTATATTTATACTTTTACATACTTTATGGGACATGAAGGGCCTTGAACAATAAACTAGAGTTTCATTCCACATGACATTCTGTAAGTCCATTCTTCTATCAGTATGGTGTATGATGACCAATCATAAGGTAGCTTACATCTGTGATGCATGATCATCCAATAACAGTGTTCAGCCAGAAATGCTGTTATGTGTAAATGGCTTCTACCATAAGCTTTTTGACCAAATGCAAGTACATTAATGGTTTAGAATCAATGGTACACAACTGTAATAGTTCACAGTTGATTCTAACATTGTTTCATGTCCATTACAAATGATCATGGCATTATTTACGCAACCCCAACTGCAAAGCTCTAAACACAAAACCTGACTCGACATTCCAAAGCTGTGTAGGGACTGAATTTTCATATCTTAAATGGGGGGAAATCATGAAATTGAGAAAACATAAATTGGAAAAAGTGTGCATTATATATATAAGGAGTTCTGGCCAGGACTACAAAAAATGGAACCTACAATCCTAAATCTTAAAGCAAGAAATCTTAGACTGTGATATGGATGCAGATAATAAAATATGCCTTTCAGAAAAAGGAAAAGAGAGAAGGAATGACAGCAAACAATGTTATCACAGCTACAGGAAATTTTGAATTTCAGACATGTCAAAAAAATAAAGATCTGCTGCAGTATTATGTCCCAAAGTGAGTCTTCACAGTAAAATCTTCTTACAGTTGTTTCACTGTCCATGCTACTAGACTTCTAGATTTATTCATCAGAACAGTACAGTGGTAGACAGAGAATACAAACTTTCATATTCTTCACATCCCTTCTCCCTTTGGTCCTGATATTCTCCTCAGCTCTTTGTTCTTGAAACATTCTCTATCTCTGTTCTTCCTCAGAGTGAGACCAAATTTCTCATTCATGCGAAGCGAACAGATAAAACTGTGAACTTCAAAACTGTTAACTCACATGCATTTCTACAGGTGGTGTGTGAAAAGATCTTCCTGGGCTGGACACTGTCAGGCACAGTGATTGTACCAGGATTGCTCATGTCGCAACACACGCCATCATCTTTGGCAGCTTTGCTTCGCCTGTGTGCAAACCCTGACACAGACCTCAACAGTCCAAGGGCAGCTGTTTCTGAAGATATAAAACGTCGTCTTTATGCTACGCTTATCGAGATGGAACAGGCACTAGCAAATGATGTTGTATGAAATTCTAGTCACAAGTACAAATTAATTAGAAAATAGTGGAATAATTTTTATGTTAAGTTTCTTATTCCTTTTGTGGTGGATGTTGAATCTGTGAATAGTCATAGGAATTATTTAGATCTGAAATGTTACATCTGATAAGAATTTTTACTATAGTCACTTTTACCCTTCCACAATGCACTGTTTGTGCTGTCAAAACAGAAACAGACACACAAGTTTATTATTACTTTGTTTACTGTGATTATGTACAAAGAGATAGAAGCAAGAGAGGCAGCACTGCAAAGAGCAATTGTAATTGGTATGGTGGCACATGTGAAGTGCCAAATATATATGTATAATATTTTTACTTCAGTAGGCAACAAAAATGCTACCAAAGAATTGTTTTATTTACCACTCTAACTTATAAGTAGAAATGTTATGGTATTCAGAACTTCTTTAGTGTTTACAAAAAAAGAAGTTAATTATAAATGATAATTTGAAGTTAATAAAAATATACCCATCATTCCTTTCCAAGTAAAAGAAATATCACCACTTAAATGTAATCACCATTAAACTCTATAGTCCCTGACACATTAAAGTGAAAATGGGGCTGTGCCATTGCTCAGTCACCAGCTTCACACTAAAGGACTGGGTTTGATCACAGACCACTCCATGTGGTATTTGTGGTAGACAAAATGGCACTCACTTTTTTCCTCCAAGTACTTCAGTTTCCTCCCTTCATTACAATCCCATCAACACTTCATACTCATTCATTCATCTGTTACTGATGCTACATAATCTTAGTAACTGACAGCATCATTAAACATACTGAAGTGAACATACAGTGCATATGAAATCTTTCTACTGAACGTTATAGATCTATAAGTGAGATTTGGTCATGTCCATGCTGCACACTATGGCAGTGATAGGACCATAGAGGTAAAGTGGTACTCAGTCAAACCCTGATGTAGCACCACCCTCACTTGTCTGTGTACAGAAATTCATTGTTGTACAGTATTCCATTTTATCGCCACAAATTGCAGCGTACAAACAGTGGCACTACAAGTATATTGGGGTTTGAGTGTGCCTCACACACCTTGGCACTAGACAGATGCAAGTGGTCAAATATCTGCTTTCATTCCTTCACTCTAGGGAAAGAGTTTCTGGTTCTTTCACTGAGTGGTAGACAAAGGTACATAATTTTCAAAAACCTATCATAATTTGTAATAAATCAGAGTACTTATATGTACAATAAATGTTATGAATGTGAGTACATACTGTGGCAGGTTGTTGCAATTTCCTGGGTGTCTTCTATAGCTACCACCTTTACATTCTCTACTGAACTTTCATCAATGGAGTCAACTGAGGAACACCTACAAACTGTTGCGAACAGCTGGACCATATTAGAGTGCGTGCAGGATGTGGTAGGCAAGGCAGAAGGTTAGGCACACATGGGACTGTTTTGACACTGCTGCAACGGACATCTCTGCCAGGTACCTTGCAGCAGAAAGTGACACTGAACAGGTTTTGTGAATTAACAGTTCTATCTTCACATTCCTATTAATCAGACACTAGCAGTGTGATTGTTATAGTGCTACTAGGATACACTTCCAGAACCTTTTCTTTCACTCTATTCTGAATAAAACTGCATGCACACAGGATCACAGAATACGGAATGTGCCGGTACTGTAATATGTCACAGTAATAATTAGAACAAGCATGTTGTTAATAAGCATTATTTACTTTTACACCATAAAATGTTATGAGGTCAGGTACCTCCACATTTGAACTCCCAAACTATGTAACATTTGCAAGAAATTGGGTGTTGGTGGGTTTACATTACGGGTTACAAAAGTGCATTTCATTTCTACCCATATCATTTCACATTAACTCTGCTTTCTGTACATCACAAACTGGAATTATATTGAAATTCCCCCCCCCAAAAAAAAAGGCTCATTATGCAATTATGCACAAAGCAGATAGTGACAAAATATACACATCTGTTTTTAAGGTCTGCAGCTTCTACTTGGAACGTTTGTTTGTATGCTTTAGATTCAACAAAATACAAGGATAAAAATTATTTTGCACAGCTAACGCGTTTGAAAACTATACAAAGTTAACCATAAGACTGGGTTTTTCTGTTTACTTGACCCACTTTGGAAGATCTATGAAAAAATTACAGGATTCATAATCACTCTAGATGCATGGGAATAAATAAATCAATAGGCAAGCCATCCTCCAAAATAACAAGAAAATGTAAATAATTATTATTGCAATGTGTTCTAACAGTGCTTTGGGACAGACAGACACACAGAAAGCTATTGTATGTTGGTATACTTAATATGAGGTAATGTTTCCCTTTTATATTCTGGCATCATATTTCAAAAAAATGTATATTTTAAAAACGGTCAAAAAGGAAAATGAAAATGAATATCAGTCACAGAGAGTACATTCAGGAACATGGCCTAGGAATCACACACCAATAACATTTAAATGTAGCCAAAATCTTTATTTCTCTAGCTTACCATTAATAAAAAGTGACATTAAATTTACACACATATCTCTGCACAGATGGGTGTAATAGTAAGTGTTCCATGTGAAACAAAACTTCATTCTTCCTTCTATCAATGTGATATTGCAGTTCTAATTACCAAATGCCATATGTAAACATGAATGCTACAGTTAAAATTCTGCAGAGCTTCTTGGGTAAAATAACAAACTAATCTGTAGCAGATCCCCCAGTCTCCTGCTGTTAATTGTTCCCATGTTATCAGAACTGTTGTATCGCATTACAATGCAATGCCAGTTCTGCCAACACACAGAGTGATGCAAAATTTGAAGCTCTAACAGCAGTGTTGATGGAGATGAAAATCTTTTGTGACATTACACCATGTTGACTTGTAAATGCTTACCTATTTACCAGCTGACATAGCATAATGTCCCAGCAGACTTGAATTCTCATACAGAGTGCTGTCAGTATTAATATTTAACTGTAATCTATCTACAGAAATAATAAAATAAATACCTATACATTTCATGTAATTAACTCTTAATATATCGAAGGTGGCATCAATAAAAATTGACACCAAACAGTGTAAGAGATAGTGGTAGGTATTACATCTAAAGCCAGTAAGTGGGTAGAAGGAGCAAATAGGGAGATTCTGTATTGAGCACAGATCAGGAGTGCTGTCATTACCACATGTCTGGTGACATGTAACCTTGCAGTCATGTGAATGTGACATACAAAACTCTATACTGTACCAAAGAAGTGTGCAATCTGGATTCATCTAACCATGATTCACTTTCAAGTATGGTCACTAGTATTTTCCATGATGAAACATTTTCATAAACCATACACACAAATTTCTGATCACAAAATGTGTCTTAACAAGTTGTTCTTGTTTTACTCTGCAACCTTTGTCCAAAACACTTTTCTCACTGTATATATTTAGTGAGTTATGCTCAACATGCACATGGAAAAACATGCAGGTCTTTATGTAAACTTATTGTAACCAGATATGAGTTAAAAACTGTGTTGACAAGGGAACTTCCAATTAAATTTCAAGAGGATCTATTCAGCAGTTTGTTACCTGTAGACAGACAGGCATGGCAAATTTAACAGGTATATTCTACTACTTTTCATTTTGAACACACTAAAGAATATGCATGAACTAGGCAATGAAATAGAGTATCATATATTTATATGTGCAGGAATGAAAAAATGTGAAGATAGTAAGGACTAATAATAAAACTCAGTTATCTCATAAAATTATCAAATTGTTGAACCAGGTCCCTTCAGCACTGCAGTACTTTAAATTGTGAAACAAGTATTCTGTCTTCAAATTTTATGGCACAAACTGAGTAAAAGTTGTCTCTGTACCCCAAGAATAATATCACGCAATCTACTGCTTGGTACTTGGAGCCGAGTGGTCAAGTTCCTGCTCCAGCTGCTTAAGGAAACGGGACAGCACATGGTGGTGAAGACAGAAAAACCTCAACTTCACCCATCCAGAAATTTTATCGGTGCTACTGAAGCTATCCCACCACACACACACACACACACACGGTGCTGACCAACAAGCACAATAAGTAAAAAGTTGACAAAATGTTGTCTTCTTCTCATCCCCTCCTGAACATGATGGATTTGTGGTACAATAACATTAAAAACTTCCTTACATACACAAAGATAAGTATATTCATGCAGTATATAATGTGGATGCCCCCTACTCTGAAAAATGATGCAGTATGTTCTTTGCAGACATCTGCAAACGCCTATCAGACTACACTGCCATACCCCGCAGCTTATAACATACTTATAAAGAAAGCATACCTTTTATATAACAAGGAGTCAGTACTTTCTTTTTGTTTAAATTGTATAACACTCTTCTATTGACAGTTTTGCTTTCTCTAATTCAGTGAAGGAATGCATTGCTGTTTTATTCCACATGAAAATTAAATATGTAGATCTTAACACATACAGCAACATGAAACTCACTTGCCATAAACCTTATCTCTCATTCTTCTCTGCTGCTAAAGCTTCCAGTTTCCTGATTACTGGTCCCATGTCTGCATTCTTAGACAATTTCAGGTAATTTGTCTTCCGAATGTAATGAGTTTCCAACCAACCAGGGACAGACTTTTTGAGAAGGTGTATATGTTCTTCCAGTTCCACTACAAAAATAACCAACAACAAATGAAATGGAATCCTTCTGATAAAGTTAATAAAATGCATATCCCACTACACATCACTTTTTTCCAGCAAACCATCCGAAAACTTCCAGACTGCCAATATAGGGACAGTGGTCTATAGACAAGGCCTACAATACGTGGAACACTGTATCTCATGTATACTGCAGTACCTAGACTGGAGTTGTTGCTACTTTTAACTCCATGCCTCACAAATGCTGTGGTATTTGGACTAAAGATGTTGCTACTTTAACGCCATGTCTCATATATGCTGATATCTAGACAGGAGATGTTGCTACTTTAACTCTGTGCCTCATATACACTATACCATGCTACCTACAATGGAACTGTTGCTACTTTAACTCCCTGCCTCACATATGCTGTGTTACGTAAACTTAAGATGTTGTTACTTTACCTCTTGGCAGTTTCTCTCTGTAACTGTTCCCCAGTTTTTCAAGAGTGAAGTCCAAGGGCAAAATACTTTTCTTCTCAGTCACAAAGAGATTTCTCAAGATACGTGCCAGCTCTGGGAGACGCATGTACTGGGTTGCCACACGGTGCTGCGCTGGTGATTGTGTCATGGCCTGCAAAGCCTTAGCTGCCTGTTTTGCCCGTATCTAACACACCAAGAGAAACGCTTGTAAGGACTTCTGATTTTCATCTCATGAGACCCAGTGCAGCTGGTATGAAATCTTATCATATCAGCTCTCTTCATGGTGAAAGCTTTTTTACAATACTACATGTCAGTAAAGAAAAAGTTTCACCAATTAGGATTCAGCTTTTTTACACATCATAGAAAACATGGAAAAAGTGAAAACTGACAGGGTCCCGAAAACACATTCAATATAACCCTGAGGAAAAAGACAATTAAGAATCATTTAAAAAGATGGAGGTATTGTTTTGGAATATTAATAACAGAGCAGCTAGACTCAGCACTGGGAAGGATGTAAAAAATGACAGAGAGGAATAAGAGGTCACTTCCAAAACCACTGTCACTGTATTAGTCTCCAGCAAGTACCTGGCTGTTAATTCAGTTCTCTCCTAATTTCACTTGGCACCATTTTACCACCACACTTGCATGAATGATATCATTGCACTGAAACTGATACTATGTTGCATGCAAAAACAGGTAAATTAAACTACTTATGGAACTACTTGCCATAAACTTCTCTAACGATTCTATTTCCTACAGTTTCTCAATTTATTCTATGGACATTTGTGTACTCTTATTGGTGTCATTGCATTTAGCATCATCATTAAACAAAAGATAATGGGAAGTCCATAAAGTCAATGTGATGATTGTCAGAATGTTAGAGAACCGAATTTCTGAACTGCACATTCTAACACCAGTGCATACTGTTCCTTGTGTAAGATGACAGTCACTCAGTTGAAACTTGCATAATATTATATGTTATGAGAAATGCAAACTGCAAAGCTCCTTGTCATGAGGTTTTCTGCACTCCCATTCCAATGGCTTCATACTTTATATCCCAGTATTTTCAGCAGCCAAACACAAGCTATGTTTTTACATCAGACTAAGAGGCAAATCTGCACATCTAAAACAAAAGGTAAAGTTAATATATGGGAGTCAGTGATGAAACAAAAAATTGTCATTACAGCCACCTTTGCATCTGGCACCATAAAATTCACATCCAGATTCAAATGACATATTTTTATGAAGTGTAACTAGTTTTGTAGAAAACTGTAAAGATCTTATGAGCCATTGCACAAGAATGAGACTGTGAGTAAATCAGGGTTTCAGTACAGCAATGAGGGGAAGAAAAAAAGGAAAAAAAAAAAAAAAGCATATAGGTTTCACACCACATAATTACTGCATAGTATATCACAAACATGATAGAGTACATGAACCTCACCTGGTGGCACGTCAGTATAACACTGAGAAAACATGGCTGTAAGTATGAAACAACTCTGACTGCATTCATATGAGTTTACTATTGCTGCCAAATAGCATATCATCTGCCACTTTCAAAATCTTGAAATGAGACAATCTTCCTAGGTAACAACTCACTGTCACATGTACCACATGAAGAGAGTGCTGGAACACCATGTCAGTAAACAGCTTTGACATAGTGGTGGTGGTGGTGGTGGTGGTAGTAGTAGTAGTAGTAGTAGTAGTAGTAGTAGTAGTAGTAGTAGTAGTAGCAGCAGAAACAGTAGTAATATGAATAAACTACTGATATAATGACAATGCCAGTGATGCTGAAACTTTGAAAATCTCCACTATTGACAGACTTGCCTTCCACCACATTCATTTGACTTTGTACGAGACAGAGAAACTGCAGCTAACACAAGGAGGTGAGGATGAGGGTATGCCAACAGCAGTTAAATACAAATAAAAGCTTCCAAATGGATCATTACAATGGAAGGGTTAACAGACCCACTATTACCAAACAACTTTATGACACACAACATACAGAAGTTGATGTGGCATTGTTAAACTATTACTGCAATGCACTTCTCACTACAAGTCATATTCATGATGCCAGACATTCATTGTATTTTTATAAAGATGCAGAAATACAATATCCTGAACTAAATAGCCAATAAAAGAAAAGCCTGTTACAGACTCCAGTACAATGCACCAAACATGCTGAACTGTACAAACCTTCTCCAGAAGAGCCTTAGGAATGCCTGTGAGCATTGTTGAAATGGGTGATGATGCAGGATCAGAAATATTGTGAAGTGATTTTGTTGGGGTGGTTGGTATCTCTGACTGACCGGATTCACTCACTGCCTGCAGTGCCTTCTCCATCCGCAGGTTACAGCTGAACAGATTCCTGGATTTTTCTGGAAACAATATTTTGAAATATGTGAAAAGGTATCATTCACATGCCTTTAATATTATTACCTTGAAGAAGCATGTCTGAGATGACAGCAAAGTAAGTTCTAGTAGCTGTCACAAGTCATATTTATGACTTTGGATACACAAGAGATGCTTGGATTTTAGAAGCTTTTGACTACAATGAGAAAACTGAAGATAGCAAGACACTGAATAATTGAATGCATACCCTTATGCACAAACAGTGTGTTCTAATCCAGTAGTTTACAGCAAAACCTTGCCATTTGAGGAAGTTGTGTTACTGAAAAACTGCAGTGTGGGAAGTTAAGATCTTATGGAAAAACTAGAGTTATGGAAACAAACACACATGAAACTAGATAACATTTATAACTAATAATAAATGAATTTGAAAACATTTGTGATGTGCATAATGGAATGATGTCAATGCTTCTTGCTGAAGGAAATGAGGGTGATCAAAGAATGTAGAAATCATGACAGGGGTAGACAAAGACTTGGCAGAGAAAAGAGCACCCTGTGATGGCTTTGCATATGGCAAGTCCTTGTACAAATACCTGTATGCTGCCATGCAGTCCCTCCAACTTGTGCTTAAATGAAAAGAAGGAACAAAAAATTGGGAACTGCACACTACACTGTTGGCACAAACACATTGTTAGTGCCTCTAGACTTTCAAACAGTGAATGCTAATTTTTTACATTTCCAAGCAACACAATAATACATTTGAGTATTTTAATTGCATATTTCAACTGTTTATACCACAACATCATCATGACTGAAATCAAGTGAATTGTAAATAAACAATTATTCAATGTTAGTGACTACTTATTCAATTGGCAAAAAAGTCAAAACAATAACATTTCCTAAATAGATAAGCAAACCATCTGAAAGCTTGCAATGAAGAAAAGTTTTATTCTTTAAATGTATTTATATTACTACAGCACATATTAAAGGAACACAACCCCTTTTCAATGCAGTCTAAACACAATCAAGAGGTTTTGTTTTTCCCGTGATGATGGATAGGCCTATGTACACTGGGGATGTGGAGGAGCACACAGAAATGCATACATATCTTCATGTTAAGTGTCAACTGTGTCTGATTTTAACCAGAAATTATAAGACTTCATAATTTTTCACAAAATTCTTTAGTATTAAACGTTATGAAAATCCATTCAGAGATCCTCAGTTTGTTCTATTCATATACCTGGAGAGATAAGCACTATTTAAATATGTATTTAATAAGTGTGCAAACTTGCCTAAAGATGAGCACCATGTTGAACTAAATATAAGACCTGTGTTTCCCAATTTAAATGGAAAAATTAAGGGTTATCAGACACCAAAACACTCCGTTGTAATAGAAGGATAAATCGGCAAAATAAAGCAGTCAATGTGTCTGGTATGGTAGCAATACTAACCATAGTGCATGTAGGTCATATTCTGTTTGCTTTATCCTCACTATAGTATTAGTAGTAGTAATATTTGGACAGCACAGTGAATAGGTGGTCACCAGAAGAATTTACTACAGAATTACAGTACATAGGCATGCAGCAATAATGTGACTGAGCATTAAAATTGAATTAAACCTGTTTTTGATGGATGTAAGTACTGAGGAGGAGGGCACAAACATATTCAGATAAGTATGGTATGTACTACAGAGGCACACTTTCTGAACATCAGTCATCTTGTGTCATAACATACCAAGAACGTCTTTGGCAGAATAATATTTTTCTACATTTGGAGCTTCAGGAAGTGTATCAGGTTCAATGTCTGGAACCTGGTCAAGACCAAATTCTGGATGCCATCGGGTCAGCTGGTTCCGAGGAATTATTAATGGTGGGTCCAGGCTCTGCAGGAAATCCTACCAAGGCAAAAACCATTCGTCAGTTCTCTTCATTAATGTGACAGAAACACACAGTATAGAAGGTATAACACAAAAGTGAAAAAATTTACATGAGAGCATTTCCAAATTTGAATCCTTAAACATTCAAAAATGAATGCAAATTTCTTATAGCAGATGTTCACAAGAATATTCAATCAATGCTGGAACACCCAGTTCAAAATGGAAGTTGATGGTGACAATATGCAACACGCTCTCTCAGCTTTTCAGTAACATATTACAAAACATCAACACCCCTAACACAAATGCCTGTCACTGGACACAACAATCGGCCAATAAAATTTAGCGCATGTTCTCACAATCTATTCCCCTGCGTTCAAAGTCAACATTTAAGAGATGCTACCACATCAATATTCCATATGCATTTCTTGTCA
>JGI24699J35502_11133636_pt1 | contig 12799 bp, 16 predicted proteins | sample TergutMp193P4_FD_35502 | JGI IMG/M metagenome (IMG submission 35502) | reverse complement strand
GCCGCCGTCTCGGCGTCCACAAACTTCGCCAAAACGTGCAGGTCGTGGGCATCCGCCCATTCTTTGGTACCCAGCAGCACCGCCGAAGCGCCGTCCGTCAGCGGCGTCGAGTTGCCCGCCGTCATCGTCGCTTCGGTGCCGTGAATCTTTTTGCCGAACACCGGCTTCAGTTCGCCCAACTTTTCCACCGAAGTGTCGGGGCGCAGGTTGTCGTCCTTGGTCAGCCCCTTAAATCCGGTCACCAAATCGTCAAAGAACCCCTCATCCCAAGCGCGGGCGAGGTTGTGGTGCGAGCGGTAAGCGATTTCGTCTTGCGCCTCGCGGGTGATGCCCCACTTGGCGGTGGTGATAGCCTGATGCTCGCCCATGGACAGGCCGGTGCGCGGCTCGTCAGTGGCGGGCGGCAGGGGCAGGATGTCGGCAGGACGGAGCTTAGCAAACGCCATGAGCCGCGCTTGGGTGGAGCGGGCATGTTGCGCGTTCAGTAGGGCCCGGCGTAAGCCCTCACTAATCGCGATGGGCGCATCTGATACCGTGTCAGTGCCACCCGCGATGCCGGACTCGATTTGGCCGAGTTTGATTTTATTGGCGACGGCGATCGTCGCTTCCAGACCGGTGGCGCATGCTTGCTGGATGTCGTATGCCGGCGTGGTGGGCGCAAGTTTGGTGCCCAGCACACATTCGCGCACCAAGTTGAAGTCGCGGCTGTGTTTCAATACCGACCCGGCCACTACTTCACCTAGCCGCTCGCCTTGCAGCCCGTACCTGGCGACTAACCCGTTGATGGCGGCGGTGAGCATCTCTTGGTTGGAGGCGTCTTTGTATTTTTTGCCCACCTTTGAGAACGGGATGCGGTTGCCGCCGATGATGTAGGCCTCATGCAGGTCAGCGGTGGTGGTCGGGCGGGCGGTATTAGTCACAGCGTTGTTCCTTTTCGACGATGGGGCCTGGGCGCGAAGCCGCAAGCGTTCCGTTATCCCGATTCATTATGCCCCATCAGGTAGCTTCTGGCTACCGACAGCCGCACGCGGCGGCGCCAAGTATATATCGGACAAAACCCGAAATGTTACCAAACCGTAACCATTTCCTCGTGGTGTTGTGTGAGCAAATCCATAGCGGGCATCGTAGCGTATGCGATGGGTCGTAATTTTCGCCATCGCGAGGTGCGGCCACTGCTGAAAGAGGAATGACGGGAGTTTGTGAGATGGGTTTCCAGATATCGCCGGGTTTGGGCTGGCTAATTGCACTTTTTGTTGTCGGACTGCTGATGATGGCCTACCTAAAAGGAGTCAAAGCGCGTGCTGCTCGCGACTCTTTCCGGGAACGCACCATGCCGGATATCCAGGCGCAGATGGCAAACCTGGCGCAAGAAATTCGCAAGTGGGAGCAGTCTGATTCCCTGTCCCGCTCCCACCACATCCGGGCTGCTCAAATCGCTTACGATGTGCTCTTAGCCGAGGCTTGCAAGCATGCTGGGCTAGAGGCATTTGCCAATGTTAATGCCGTTTCCGAGCCGACTGCGGCGCAGCGCCAATGGGCGGAGGCACACTCACTTGATGTGGTGCCGGAAGCCGCGCCTCGGCCCTCGGCATCGCGTAGCTACACCCATTCCGAGCGGATGGAGCGGGAACTGTCCCTCGCCGAACTCGGCTTTGTGTGGTGAGGTGAGAGGTCTGGTCTGGTACTGTGGTGGGCCCTAACGGGATCGAACCGCTGACATCCACGGTGTAAACGTGGCGCTCTACCAGCTGAGCTAAAGGCCCTAATTTGATTCAACCTTACTACGGAGCCTAGGGCTGCCGCAGTGGATGGCACGAATAATGCTACGGAGCGTCCGTCAGCATCGTGACCGCTACAATCGTTGCCGCAATTCGCGCATTGCTTTAACGCGCTCAGCCTTGGTTAGGCGGTCAAGGTAGAGTTTGCCGTCCAGGTGGTCACACTCGTGTTGCAGGCAGCGCGCCATTAGGCCCTCGCCTTCAATCGAAACCGGATTACCCTGCAGGTCTATCCCCGCAACGCGGGCGTATTGCGCGCGCACGGTGGGATACCAGAGCTCGGGTACCGACAAACAGCCCTCCTCGCCATCTTGCGTTTCTTCGGAAAGTTCAACAATTCGCGGATTTACTATGTACCCAATTTCGCCATCAATATGCCATGAGAAAGCTCGCAAGCTGACGCCAATTTGGTTGGCAGCCAAGCCCGCCCGCCCCTCATCATCCACAGTGTCAATTAAATCTTGCACTAAGCTCTCGACCCGCGCATCAATCTTGAGTATCTCATCGCACTTGGTGCGCAGCACCGGGTCAGGTACTACCCGGATTTCACGGACTGCCATGCCTTGCATTGTTTCACGCCGATGCCGACTTTTGCGCTTTTTGGTTCGCTAAAGTATGCCTAACTGCGCGCCGCGAACAAATATGGGCGGCGCCGCAACGCATTCGCCCCGTTAGCTCAGTTGGTCAGAGCAGGAGACTCATAATCTCTTGGTCGTAGGTTCAAGTCCTACACGGGGCACCACATATCCGCAGGTGAAACCCTATTTATCGCAAAAAGTATTTAGCTACGCCTGGCTCCACCTTTACCGACCTTATGATCGAGCGGCCACAGGTATTTGACTATTGCCTTTTCCCCGTCTGACCATTCTGGGTCGTTCTCATTAAATGGCGGTGTTTGCGGTATGGGGTATGGCTGGCGGCCGTTGCCCGCAGCCGTCTGCTGCTGGCTATAGCGTAAGCCATCGGTAACATATTCAGGATAGTGTTTCCCGATTAACACAAAAACTTGGCTAACCACCGCCATCCATAGCATAATAATGGCGTGGAGCAAATTGCCAAACGGATTGCTGAACTATCAGATAAGGCTAAACACCTGACTGGCATATCCGAAGCGCAAACCTGCGCAGCGATAGTCCTACCATTCATCCGCGACGTGCTTGGTTACGATACCGATGACCCGCATGAAGTAGAACCGGAACATCTCCCATCTAGCAATTTTGGTGTAGGCAACGCCGTGGACTACTGCATCATAATCAAGGGCAAGCCACAAATCCTGATCGAGGCCAAACGCGCTGGTCTGGCGATCACGCCGAAGTTTGCGAAACAGTTGGCCGACTACTTCAACCATTCCAATGCCAGCATAGGTATCCTCACAAACGGCACTTACTGGCGAATCTACACCGACCTAGACAAACCCAACATCATGGATTCAGCACCGTTCCTAGAGTTCAACCTAGATGATGTGACGCCAGATGCTACAGCCATGCTTGAACTCCTAACAAAGGAGCATTTGGATATTGGCCAATTGCGCACCAAAGCAGAATCCAAAAAATACACAATGACACTAATAGAGCTGCTACGCCGCCAGTTAGCGAATCCTGACGATGAAACAGTGAGATACCTAGCCAGCAGAGTACGGCCAGGAAAATTAGACGCCGCATCTCTTAAACGCTTTGTTGGATATGTTGCCGACGCTTTATCGCAGATTCAGCATCCCGAAATAATTGAACCAGAAGCCAACCATCAAGAAAAGACGTTATCCAAGTTTCACGTTTCCCAGAGCTCCACCCACGAACTAACCGAAGCTGAGATTGAGGGCACTAAAATCGTTCGCAAACTACTAGCACCGACGCTGCCAACCAACCGCATAATCCCACGAGCCGTTAAATCATATACGAGCATCAACGTTGATGATAATGATAGGCGTCCGATATGTAGGTTGTATTTCCGTCAGAATAGCGGCATATGGGCTGGACTTCAAGTACAGCTTTATGATGGAGAACAGTGGGGAGTAAAGTTACCGATATGGGCTGCTGCTGATATGGAGCAGTGGGATAAATGGGAGCCTACATTACGGGCGGCTGCTGGTAAATGGGTATAGAAAAACCAACACTGTCTATGTCTGGGTTTCGTATTATCGGGTGCAATTAGCGCATATAGGCTCAGACTTGGTGCAAAACTGATGAGCGTATTCTACATGGGACTTGTGCTCCGTAGCAGTGCCGGAGGTCATGTACCCGCCTCGCAAGCTTAAACAGCAGCCAGTCAGCCAGTCAGCCAGTCAGCCGGTGAGATGCCGTCTTCCATGCGTTTCTGGCGGTTAGTTAGTGCTTTGCTCCGGTAAAGTGGCGATAGAGTTCGGTACTGTAGCGTTTGAGCAGATAAGGAAGGCTTGAGTTGAGCATTTCTAGAGATGAGCTGGCCGGTGAGGTGGGGTCGGATCCGCGATTGCGCAGGCTCTCCGAAACCAGTCGCCGCCTCGGTACTGCAGATGATCCCCCTGATTTGACCTACTGTTACCACGCCCTTGACGCCCTTGGGTTATTGGAGCGGAACAATTATGACCGCAACCAGCTAAAGCGTGAATTCCAACACGACTTAGAGCGGCGGCGCAACCGATTCGCAGCTTTATTGGCCTTGGTTTTGCCTGCCTTGATGTGGATTTTTGTGGCGTCGCGCGGGTTCAATATCTTGCACGCCGGATTAACCACCGGTCAAGCGGGTGGGAGCGTTGCTAGGATATTCGGATTGCTGCTCAGCACCACCATGTTATTTGCGGTCGCCTATTTGGCTATTCGCACGTTATGGAATACTGCTTTATTGGCTGGATTGCGGCGGCGGGCGCAACAACAAACTTTGGCTATGTTCCAACAGCGGCGCGTGGCCCTAAACCAAAATGCCGAACAGATATTGAGCGCCGAAGAGATATCGGGTATTCGGATCCCCCCACGGTTTTTGTCAGTGCCTGCGCTCATATTGTTAGTTCGATATTTCCGGAGCGGCCAGGCGACTACCCTGGCTGAGGCTATTTCGCTACTTGAGGATGATTTACACCGCGAGAATACCGACGCCCACGCTATTCCACAGTCCACTCCAGTGGCAAAGGAGCGCCGCTATCTGGATCAATTCTGGGCTAATCCCGGCGAATTAGTGAATGTTTAGGTTGGGGGTTACGGTGGCTGATTCGAAACATGACAAAACCAAAGACTTTGTCCAAGATGAGTTTTACGAAGGTGGGCATCCCTGGCTAAAGTTCCGGGAAATTGTCGTTACTATCTTGTTCTGGATAGTGCTGTTGGCACCTATTCTTGTGCTGTTCAACTCGCTCAGCGCCGATGCCCTCTGGCCGTGGCTGTACCACTGGGACTGGCCCGACGGCATTGAACTTGCTCGGTTTTTGGTACATGCCATATTGCTGGGTTTCATTGTAGTTCTGCTGGCGAGTATCGCCTTGTTGCTCCGAAACAATCATTATGAACGCAAAGTTTATCCCAATCGAATTACCTACGACCGGCCTTCGATGGAACAGCGCAAAGCCATCATGGAACGTTTTTACGCCGAGCGATTTGGATCACCGGAGTTTCGCGAATCAGCGCGGTACTACTCGGTGCGGCCAGAGCAAAACATTGACGAAGGCACAATTGACAAACTATTCGAAGATGGGAATTGTGAGATACATTGAACTGGCAAGCATTGTGGGAATGGCTCACCCGTTACCCAATCACTAACTGGCATACCGCAATTCAATGGTTGTCGGTGTACCCGATTATTGGCGCTATTGCGTGGACGATCGGTGGCCTTTTCTACCGCTACCTGTATGTGGGCAAGATAGGTAAAAAGAACTTCCGACGGCTTGACCCCAGCGAAGAACCCCTAATTACCATTATGATTCCGGCCCATAATGAAGAAGTCATGATTGAGGAAACTATTGAGTATCTGGAACACGAGATAGACTACCATAACTACGAAATCCTCGTTTGCGATGATGGTTCCACCGACACCACGCCAGATATACTTGCGCGCTTGCAAATGCAGTATGACAACCTGCGCGTTTTGCATGTCGAAGCTAATAAAGGTAAAGCCCACGCCTTCAACATTGGTATCTCATTTGCGAAGGGCGATTACATTCTTAGCAATGATGCCGATACCGTGCCTGAACCAACCGCGCTGTGGAAGTATATGAACTACTTCTTAAGCCCCGGTGGGCAGAATATTGCCGGCGTCACCGCTAATATGGACGTGCAAAATAGGTCGCTTATGGTAGAAAAATCGCAGACGGTCGAGTTTTCTTCCATCGTCGGCATCATTAAGCGCTCTCAAATGGGCGTTCTGGGCAATATGTACGCTTATTCGGGCGCAAATACCATGTACCGCAAAGAAGCTGTATGGGACTGCGGTGGCTTTAGGCAGGACCGCGCCTGCGAGGATATTTCCATTTGTTGGGACCAACAGTTCAACGGTTGGCGAGCGGTTTTTGCCCCAGACATTATGTTCTACATGAACGTGCCAAATACTCTGACTATGCTCTACAACCAGCGCAAACGTTGGGCTAAGGGTGGCACTGAAGCGTGGATTACCAATTTTAAGCGCGTGGTTAGCCATCCGCTAAAGAATCTGCCTAAAGTTGTGATGCTGCTCGACCAGACGTTTAGCATTGTCTGGAGTTTCTTCTACATTATCTTTAGTATTTGGCTGGCTGCGCGGTTGGTATATTATGTAGCTATTGGCTCCGAAGTCGAGTTTGTCCATACCGTTGACATGGTGTTCTTATTCTCGGCGTTTATTTCGATGGTGGGGTTCTGGCAGCTCTTCGCCTCGCTCATGCTCGACAATCACCGGCGTAAGCTCAAATATCTTTTCTTTGCGCCCGCTTATATGCTGTGGTATTGGCAGATGAACGCCATTACCGTTGTCACTACCTTTATCCCTGCCATTAGAGGGGTATTAGGATATAGCGGCAAGGGCACTTGGGTCAGCCCCGAACGCACCAAGATGACCAAGGCCAAACCTCGGCAGGACGACCTAACCCCCGCCGCCTAACATCGGCCATCATCGTCCATCTTCATCTGTCGCTAGGATGTCTGATGATGGCGTCTTGCCTTATTCACCGCAATAACGCGTCCTCAGCAATCGTTACCAAATTGTTACTTATTTCAACTTGTGGGCTACCCCTCTGCGCGATATTCTGTAATCTTCGTATTTTCGGAGTTTAGCAAAGGAGTCAAGCCACGGTTACGCAGAATGCGGGGCCAATTAGCCCTATTGTGCAGTCCCATATTGATTTTGAATATACTGCACCAAGCGAGTTGATTAGCAGCATTTGGCTCGCGCGGCAAGCAACTGGTTTGGAGCCATTTGCTCGAAAGATTCGCAGTATTCCCAAAGACGACTTTGGCGCTGACTACCAAACAAGCATCCAGTACTATCTGCCCAAAGAAATGGTTATTGAATACAGTTACCATTCTGCTCACTCTTTCCGCCTTTGTCGGGTTGGGTTGTTCCGTATTTGTCGAGAACGGCCATGATAACGACGTGCGTATTTATGTCAGCGCCAAGTCAGCTGATCGAGCCTTTCAGCTAGCTGACCAGCTAGACAAAGCTCTACCGGCTGAATCAAAGTCCGAGCGGCCCGACCAAATAGTATTACGAACTTGGCATCACAGTAGGCATGGGGCAGATAATCGAAAAGCCAAGCTAGATGTTCAACTTTGGCATGACATAGCCCGCAATTATCCTGCCCAAGTTTCCCGGCAACTTGATCAGCTAATGGCCTTAGAGCGGCCACCGAATAGCGGCAAGCTGATTCTTTGGCATGGGGTCCCCGGCGGTGGCAAAACGTGGGCAATAAGAGCGTTAATGAGCGCTTGGCAAGGGTGGTGCGATTTCGGTTTGGTGATGGATCCCGAAAAGGCTTTTAATGATTCGAGTTATCTGCTCGATTTAGAGGCCGATAGCTGGTCAGAAGATGGAAAAGATGACGACGATAACTGGCGGCTAATCATTGCCGAAGATACCGACGAGTTTCTCCGGGCGGATGCCAAGCAGATGTCCGGCTCGGCCTTGGGACGGTTGCTAAACCTGGCCGACGGTATTTTAGGCCAGAATTCAAAGGCGATGTTTTTACTCACCACAAATGAGCCGATTGGTACCCTGCATCCCGCCTTAACCCGGCCTGGTCGCGCGTTATCTCAGGTTGAGTTCGTGCCGTTCACCGTCGCGGAGGCAAATGAAATGGCTAGACGGCGCTGCTGTTGTCACCAGCCCGAAGTCGCTCGCTGAATTATATGAAATCAAAGGCGGCGTCACCCGCATCCACGAGCCGGGACTAAAACTACCCGTCGGCTTCCAACCGGATCTCGCTGTCTAGCACACTGAAATAACTTTAGACTAAGGTTGTCCTATGGCAGGAGACAAGCAAATTACTGCACGCTGGGCGTTGATTACTGGGGCATCTCGGGGTATTGGCCGAGAGTTAGCCTTAGGCGCCGCACGCGCCGGGCTGAACGTCATCGTCCATTCTAGCCAGCTATCTGGTACCGAGTCGCTGCTACCGTTGCTGCAAGGTTTGGGCGTCGAAGCGGTCGCCGTTGCTGCCGATTTGGCTGACCCACAAGCGGTCCAAGCGATGGCTGCTGAAGTAAGTGCTAAGTATCAAGTTGACATTTTGTTTAACAATGCTGGTACAAACGACGATCCAACTGGCAGAATATTTAATGAAGGCGACGATTGGCGAGCTAGCCCTGAACAATACTTCTACACTTATGCTGTTAATGTACTCGCCCCGGCGTTACTTATCGAACAGTTCTTACCACAGATGTTACGCAATGGTTATGGCCGTATCATAAACACAACTTCTGGGATTCTTTATCAACCTTGTGCTTATGCTTGCAGCAAAGCGGCACTTGATAAACTCACTTTGGACTTCTCCCCACGGTTACTCGGCACTGGCGTCACGATGAATGTGGTTGACCCCGGCTGGATCCGTACTGATTTGGGCGGCGCCGAGGCACCCAACGACGTTAGCACCGTTCTACCCGGTATGCTAGTTGGCGCTTTCTTGCCCGACGATGTGACCGGCAAATGGATTGCGGCCCAAGACTTTACCGGCCTCACCCTCGCCGATGCGATTACGGCAGCGCCCAGCAATCTCCGCGATATCGTGGCCACCCAACAACAATACGAATCGTCCGAAGACGATGACTCTAACTAAAATTAGGATTCGTGATAACACTGAATTGAGAAATGAATTAGACGAGTTGTATAGAATAACAAATCAAGTTGTTTTAGCTCAATGGGCATCGTCATTAGCAATACATATGTTGGAGTTCGCTGGAATTGATTACTCCAACAACGATGTTATTCTTAACAGCTTCAACATCAGTCGAGAATGGCAAAACGGCCTAGTCAGCGTGCATGATGTTCGACAAAGTGGCTTTCGGGTTCATCAGATTGCGAGACAAACGGAAGATATTGTCGTAAGAACCGTCTACCGAGTTGTCGGTCAAAGTGTTGCAGTTTGCCATATGCCAGAACACTCGATGGTCGCCTCTGACTACGCGGTGAAAGTAGTAAATCTTATGTATCCTGACGATGATGGCGCCGTGGCTGCCGAACGGCGCTGGCAGATTAACAGACTGAGACAGTTAGTGTCGCATTAGTGCTTTCCATTGGGGATATCCCCAACAACCCGCTTTGTTTTTGCGACTGCTACCCAGCCATCCTGCTACCAGACAAGCGTTTTTTCCGCCAGACAACATCGGCTCGGTGGTCACCTTCTGAGTTTGGTTCGATATTTCGGACAGAGAATCCTTCGCGCTCATAGAATGCACCCGCCCGCTCATTTGCTGCGAAATGCTCTATCAACACGCTTGGGGTATCCGCTGGGAACTCATTGATTAGGGCATTGATAAGCCGGACGCCAATCCCCTGGCCACGGTATTCTGGATGCACATATAGTTTCCAAATAACATATTCGTCACCCAAAATACCATACTGCCCAACTCCAATGATTTTATTCCCATCGGTGGCAACCACTACTTCTTGATCTCGCACCGATTGTCTAATGCCCTCGCGGTTCCACCACGCGGCGAAGTGTGCATCGGATCTCTGCTGGCCAATTAGCGGAGCATAAAAACTGGGCACAAAATCTGCACCAAAACCTAAAATTGCATCTACATCCCCAACCCCAGCGACCCTAATATCAACCACAAAACCATCATAAGCGCCAAGGATATACAGGACAACAGAGCGGAAACTAAGTGGCGAGGGTCGTACATCTGTTCTTAGACAGCTGGGTAGTTGTCAGACCGTCTTGTCATAATCAAGAAATGCTCGAAACACCGAACTTCCTTGCTTACGCCGCGGCCCGCCGCCGGAATGTCTGGGATCAGATCCCAACCATTCCAAGCGAAGATCAGATTGCCGCACGCTACCATGTTGCCGTAATTACTTGGAGAGCGCCTGTCCTATTTAGTCAGACCGGCGCAGAGCGAGTCTGTTGGCTAATCGTCACCCATGACCGCGAATTATCGACTAACACCTCGATAACCGGAGAAACACTTTCAATGCAGCCAATGAACGATATCGTGGCGGATGTTACTAAGGTGGTGCACACACTTGACCAACCCGCTTGGGTGGCCGTATCCAAAAGGCGGGTTATGTTGGCAAGCGCTTTGGCCAGACACGAAATATCGATTACTAGAGGGCTGGTTAGTGAGAACCTAGCTGCTCCACGGGCGTTAATGTTAGCCACCGAACTCCCACAGCAGGCTCGACGAGTAGCGCTAAACATGGGGTGGCGTCCCAATCGCTCTGAACAAATACCGAAAAAACCGCTGTCCAATGCTAATGGGTTCCACACTCAATTGCCAGCTATTTTCTGGCTGCCGGATTTCGAACATATCAAGCAAACCCCCTAATGCCCACCTGATAATTGGTACTGATGCTGCTCAAGATCGGCAGGAGAGCGCGGCGATTAGCGCGGTTGCCACTGGTGGCTTAGGGTCGGTTAAAGCAGTCGCGACTGGACAGATTAATGAATTGGAATTGAATGCAATCACATTGGGGTTGCAGCTGGTAAGAAAGTCGGGAGCTGCTTCCGCTACCATTTTGTCTGATAATCAGTTTGCCGTGACTGCGGCGAATGCCGTCTTGGCTAGTCTCAAACCCGCGGCGGGTTACCGAGGGATCAGCCAGATAGCTTTGATGGAATTGGCTACTGAGATTAAGACATGTCAGGCCGATATTCAGATTGTCAGGATTAAAGGTCATAGCGGAAATTTACTGAACGAAATTGCGGATCAAGTCGCTGTTCTGGCTCGTATTGCCAGCCAATATCCACGGGACTTAGTGGTGTTAGAACTCCATTTGCGAGTAGCCGCATTGTGGGCAAGTACCGCAAATGTTACTGAGGTATCGTACTTAGAGGAAACTCGTATCCCAGCAATCGCAGAGAGGCCATCGGCAGCCATCATAAATGATGTTATTGTGAACTCCGAATTATCGCAGAATAGTCGCCTGACCCATTCAATTTCCGACTTCATAAAACCAGAACATCTAGCCTCTTTATTGTCAAGAACAGCTTGAATTATGAGAGAGAGTTGCATCTTGCAAAACAAAATATATGTTCCACCATTAACAGTTAAGCCAACAACTTTACACCCGCAATTCTATTCGGACAATATTCCAACCCTTGAGTTTTTGGCACAACAAAACCTTCCTGCTGGAAGACCGTTTGTTGCCCCTGACGGGAGAGGTGCAGGTTGGGCCGTCGATTACTCCATGTCTGCCGAGCAATGCGCTGAATATTGGCTACGCTTCGCGAGAAGGTTTCCCGAAACAGTGTTATGGCCGCTCGGCGTTCATCATAGCCACGTGGAGAAACTACTAGGTGACGAGATTCAGCACCGGTGGGAGTTGTTGGACGACGATCCGTATGCTATTCCGCCAGATGCGCTAACGCCGAGTTTAAACTCTTGGCGTGAGGACGGATTCAACTATGAAAGATGGGATAACCAAACTTGGTATGAATATATCTGCGCATTCTTGAAAGATGAACTCGGTTGGAAACCACATTTGCGAAATGCCCAACCATCAGCATTACCAGAATCTCCATTCGCTTTATTAGGTAAGGTGCCTTGGGTTAAAGAGCGGCAGGGCAGCTTATTCTTGTACCTTGCCGCCGACCGTCGGTCGCCCCTATTGCAATTGATTTTGGTATTCCGAATGAAGGCATTTATCCAGGAATAATTACTGGCGCGCTCCGGTCTTGGGAGGAACGGTTTGGCTTAGTGCCAGTGTCCTTAGATTTGGCTTGGACTGTGTTCCAAGTAATTGCACCGCCAACCGAAAGGAGTGAAATCGAAGCGTTAACCGAGGAATTAGTTTTATTTGCAGATGACGGTTTCAATTAAGGTGGCATATACACCAGCGATATTACATCCGCTGACTTATGGGGCAGAAAAAAGGCTGCCCGAAATTCGATGGACCGTATGGCGCTATGCGGAATTGGAGCATCTGGTGGGATTGAAATTATCGGTTGGAAATATGCCTACTGTATATAGACTGAGCGCTACTTGAGTTGCCAACCACATCCGGCTTGGGCATAATAGGTTTGTTCGAGGCTAGCGCCAGATGCTGCCTCTTGGTGATGGTAAGCGGCGCCGCAAAGACCGCCTGATGATGAATAATTATTTGAACAAAGGGGATGTAATCTCCATTCGCGCATGAGTGGGCGCAGCGGACGCAAGAGCCGCGCACACCGCACCGACATTCGCAGAATTGACCGGCTGCACAGCAGATACAATTTCGACGCTTGGGCGGGCTGTCAAGGAAAATTGATTGTCGCACCCTTATGGGTAGCCTACCGCGAAAACCTCGGTACCCTAATGCGAACCTGTGATGCCGCGGGCGCTTGTCTGGCCGTACCCGACACCCCGCACTACCGCCTGGCGTTAGACAAGGGCGACACTTTGCATATGTTACGAACCTTTTGGGTGGAACTGAGCAAAGAGGAGTGGCTC
>JGI24699J35502_11133637_pt1 | contig 12827 bp, 11 predicted proteins | sample TergutMp193P4_FD_35502 | JGI IMG/M metagenome (IMG submission 35502) | reverse complement strand
GAGCTGATTTACAACACTTCCATTGACGAGTTGATGATTGGTGAGGAGTTTAAGGGCTAATGAGTGCTGCTACTCTAACGCCATCGGTGGTTGGCGAGAGCGAAACCACTATTACTGAATCCACTCTATCCACCGTCACCGACTCTCGGCTCGGCTCGGCTGGCATCAAGCTCACCCCCAAAAAGGAACGCCGCTTTTACGGTTATGCTGCCGTAGTAGTGGCCGCTGTCGTAGTTTATGGCACTTGGGTGACTGGCTTTAATCCGTGGGCTGCCTTAACCGGCTTAGGCCCGTTGTTCGAGTTTATTTACGATGACTTTTTACCACCCACGGTAAACAACTGGAACGTGCTAATGCGTGCCGTCTTGGATACCGTCGCATTGGCGTTTACCTCCACGTTAGTCGCCTCGGCCCTCGCCTTTTTGGCTGCCTTATTTGGCACTAAAAGGATCAGCCCGTTACCGTGGCTCTCGCCCATTATTCGCGGCTTTGCCACCTTTGTGCGCAACGTGCCCGACTTAGTGTGGGCGGTTATTCTGGTAACCGCGTTGGGCGTCGGTACACACGTGGGTTTTGCCGCCCTTACCCTTTCGAGTTTCGCATTCTTAACCCGCGCCTTTATCGAGGCTATGGACGAGGTATCATCGGAATCCGTTGAAGCCTTAGCCGCCGTGGGCGCGAACTTCCCACAACGCGTTATGCAAGCGATTGTGCCGCCCTTTACCAAAGACTATATCGCGTGGTTCTTGTACAACCTTGAGGTCTCTATCCGTGGCGCGACCATCGTCGGCATGGTGGGCGGCGGCGGCATTGGTATGCTGCTCAGCGCCCAGATGCGCAACTTCCGCTGGTTCCCGCGCGCCACCGGCACCATCCTTGTGCTGGCCGCGCTGGTGATTGCGGTTGACCTGCTTACCTCGTACCTGCGCAAGAAGCTGCTCAACCCATCCGCGACTGTCACTGCTGGCACTATGCATCGGGAAAGCGCAGCGGTCATCCGTCGGGGCCGCATCGTCGTCACCAAAAAAGGCCGCGACCTCGCTGTCCGGATCTTCTTGTGGGCGTCGGTCGGGCTGTCGCTGCTGGCGTTCTTGCCGCTTAACATCAACTGGGATTCGCTGTTTGGCCGGGCCTACCGGCTGGGCACCACCTTTGTTGCCCTGGGCGCGCTGAACTTCATGCACTGGGGCCCCACTTGGAACGCCTTCCTCGAAACCGTGGCCGTCGCCGTGCTGTCCACGTTCTACTCCGTGCTACTGGCCTTGTTGATCGCCCCGTTCGCGGCTCGCAATCTGATGCGCAACCGCGCGCTGCCGCTGGCCATCACGTCCATCGCTACCTTCATCCGCACTATCCCCAACCCGGTCGTCGTGCTGATCGCTATTTCGTCGTTCGGTCTGGGTCCAGTGCCGGGCATCGTCGGCCTGACCCTGTCGTCCACCGCGTTCTTTATCCGCGTGTTTGCGCAAGGGTTTGAGGATGTGCCCGATGAGACCATCGAGGCGTTGGAAGCTACCGGCGCCAATCGGTTGCAAGTGTTCATGGGCGCGATGATGCCCGCTGCGCGCTCGCACATGGTGGCTTGGACTGGTTTGCGGTTCGAGATGAACTTCATGGGCTCGGCCATCCTTGGTATGGTGGGCGCGGGCGGTATCGGTGCGGAGATTCTGCGCGCTACCAACGGTCGCCAACTCGGCGTCGCTGGCGTGGGCATCCTGCTGGTGTTCCTGTTCGCCTTCACCTTCGAACAAGTCCTGACCCGCATCAAGCGAACCATCATCCGCTAGGTACACAAATCAACGAGAATAGGACTCCCACATCTGCTATTGTGGGAGTCCTTTCGCTATCTTTGGAGGCAACCTGTCAGAGCCATCGGCGTGTCTAGCCCCAAAGCTTGTACACTTCTTAGGTTAGTCTGATACCGTTAGTATCATGTCTAGAACAAAAGTACTATACTTTGCGCGACGCACCGAATCTTCAGCTGAGGAACTATTGCCAAGAAACGCCTCGCATCGTGTCGCTCCAAATGGGGATTCTCGCAGCATACTAAACTCCCCTAGAGCTATGAAGTTATATGATGAAGTTAACCCAATTAATCAGCGAGACTATCTAGTGCCAGATGCTTTGCGGGAACTAGAAGGCGTACCGCACCCATTCCCGTACCAAGGGAGTAAGCGGGGTTTAGCTAGCGCCATAATTCCCTTTATCCCAATAGATACCAACCGGCTAGTTGAACCTTTCGCGGGTTCCGCTGCGATATCTATAGCTGCCCGTTACTCTGGGCGAGTAAAAGAAACGATAATTAACGATATTAATCAGCCACTTATGAACCTATGGTATTCAATAGTCAACTCACCAGCAGAATTATCATACGCATACTCTCGTATCTGGGAAAAAGGGAAATCTGACCCTAGGAATTGGTTCTTACAAATTCGGTCAGAATTTAACACCAATCCGCAACCTGAAAAATTACTCTATCTCTTAAACAGAATAGTAAAAGGCGCAATTCGGTATTCATCGAGTGGCGCATTTAACCAGTCAGCTGACAATCGACGCCTGGGTGCTCGCCCACAAGTTGTCCATGATCGCTTAGTCCGAACCGCAAACACGATGTGCAATACGGTTGTATCGTCGGATTCATTCGAAACGCTATTGTTTAACGCTCAACCGAATGATGTCGTCTATTTGGATCCACCGTATCAAGGAACGTCAGGCTTAACTCCCGACCATCGCTACGCCTCTGGTTTGTCGCGCGAATTGTTTGAGAGCGCTTTATCGGAGGCTGTAAAATCTAACATATCGTTCATCGTATCATACGATCAAATTAGAGATGATAATAAATATGGCTATCCGTTATCATCCGATTTGGGTCTGGCTCATTTGCACATAAGCTCGGGCTACTCCGCGCAGGCCACTCTACTAGGAAAACTTGAGCGGTCAATCGAATCGCTATATTTATCTCCTGCGTTAGTGTCTCGTCTGGACAATACTGCACCAACATACACTCTCAAGTTTGCGGCGTAAGGGTGAGTTGTGGCATTTAGTAACGAATTCGCGCGATGGGCGCGCAGCCAGTCCATGTCTCGGCGTGCAGCAAAGGCTCTAGAAATTCTACTTGAAAAAGGAACCGTTACTACTGGTGACCTCTCTAACGCCGGATATGACCATCCGCCGCGCGCAGTACGAGACTTACGTGATGCCGGAATTTCGTTGGCAACAGAGATGGTAGTGATTGATGGACGCCGAATGGCGCAGTACTCCTTGACAGAGATAATTGGTGCTGGAGCCAACCGCAAGCCCATCCCAAAGGCGCTACGCGATCAAGTGATCATAGACGCCGATAATAGATGCGCCGTCTGCGGTGGGTACTTTAAAGGGCGATATCTTCAGGCAGATCATCGGATTCCTTTCGCAGTTGGTGGTGACCCTGATCCGTTCGATGAAACCGCTTTCATGGCATTATGCTCATCGGACAACCGTGCAAAAAGCCGGTCATGCGAACAATGCCCAAACTGGGAATACCATGACCTGAGCTTATGCTCAACCTGTTATTGGCATGATCCTGATAATTACTCTCATGTCGCTACCAAAATGGAGCGGCGATTTGAGGTAGAAATCCAAGGCGACGATGTTCGATTATATGACCGATGGGCAGAGCAGGCAGAGATGCGCGGACTTACTCCTCAACAACAATTCATTGCAGACTTATTTCTAAGAGACTAATGAGCGCGATGATGCCCACTGCGCACTCGCATATGGACACCTAGACTGGCTTGGATCTCCCATTATATGAAAACTCTTTTGTAGGTAAGCAGAAAAACATTACCCATGGTTCATCGCGCAGATAGTCGAACTAAGCCGCGATAGACCCAGCCTTCGGTGCCGTCCACCGTCACCGGGAGCCACTCGGCATTAGCCTCACCATGGTTGCTAACGGTAACTTCGGTGAGAACTGGCAGCACCTTGATGATGTCGCCCGCTGGCTCGGCGCGCAGTCCGATTTGCCGCGAGACCCGGCCCCGCAAATCCGCCAAAGATCCTTGGGCTGTGCGCGGCATGTCAATCACGGGCGCCACCGAGATATCGCTGAGCATCCCTTCCCAAACCCAACCGGTGACCATCGCAGTCTCTACCCGATGCCAAGCGCCGTGAGTTTCCAAAATGTTGACGCTGGTGCCAGCGGGGATGGTGCCAACCGAGGCGTTATTCCTGCTAGGCCCGGAGCGGATGAAGGTCGCCGAACTCACCCGTGCCCCATTGGCTGCGTGCGTGGTAGCGGACTCAGCGCCAGTGCCGCCGAGAACTAGCCGACTGAGATAACCGGTATATGGCTGCAATCCCGCATCAACGTCCAGTGTCGCGGTCGCTACGTCCGCCTCAATCGGATTCGCTACCGCAGGCGATATCGGAGTTCCTCGCGCTGCTGCCGGGCGGTACTCCCAGTTGTACTCACCAGTTAGCACCTCTGCCGCGTAGAAATCGGTCACACCGCGGCGGCCCAAATCAGCTGCCAGCAATCCCACTATTCCGGTTAAGCCCAGGCAGATGAACGTCGCGATAACGCGGTCGCGGTAATGGTCGCGCCGGTTAAAAGGTACCAAATCGGGTAGGGTCAGTTCCGTATCCATCATGCGCGCGGCCCACTTCAGTTAGCAGTTCGAGTGTGTCCAACGTATCGTAGCCGCAAGTCGCCAGCTTTGGTAGTCCTTTTCCGATATCTATGCCTTTCCGCTTCCGAATTTGTCTGGTACCTGAGGCCACCCCTTTGGCGGGCTTGGGGTTTCAGCAGTCTTGGGACATCGAGTGTTCTGGCGCAGCAGCTTGAGGCAGCAGGAGTTATGCAAAGGATAACTCGGCGGCGGTGGTGATGTTGGCTTCGCGACCGGGTGCAAAGCGACGTTGCCATATTGTGTTGATTAGCGCGATGGCCTGCTCAGGTGCTGGTAGTCCATAAGCCGAAAGGTCTGCGGTGGTGTGACCATCGGAAACTAACGTGACATCATAACCCCGGACAAAAGCACCGAACGATGTTGAGATAACGCAGGCAATCGTGTCCGCGCCGGTTATTACTATGTGCTTTGCGTTTAGACCGTCCAGCACTTCTTTCAGGTTAGTGTCCTCAAACGAGTCGCCATATTTCTTTTCGATGATGGGTTCGCCCGGATTTGGCACCAACTCGGGGACTATCTGCCAACCATCGGTGCCCATTGTCAGCATGGGCGAGGAATGTCTCACCCAGATGACCGGCACACCCGCCGCGCGCGCCTTGGTGACTAGGCTGGCGATATTGGCGACCACCTCATCACGGTGCCAATCGTCGGCGACCACATCAACTTGGACATCGATTACCAGTAACGCAGTATTTGGCTGACCCATATCTCGATCCTACCCGAGATTCAGCGTGGGCCAATCATCAAGGTCGGCTATTAGCCGCCGGTCGTGAGTTGCAATGACGATGGCCGCGTCGGTTTGCTTGAGGGCGATGGTCAGTTCATCCACTAGGTCAATGCTGAGATGATTAGTCGGCTCATCGAGGATAAGCAACTGCGGGGCGGTGACTAATAGTTGCGCTAACGCGAATCGGCGTTGTTGTCCTGCCGATAACTCGCTTAGTGGCCTGTCGAGTTCTTCTTCGGTGAGCAGGCCAAAACTGGCTATGGGATAAACGTGCTTTGGGTCTAACTCACCGCGCGATAACATCTTTAATACTTGCTGTTCGATCGCTTGAAAACCTGTTACCTTTGGCGGATATGGGGCATCATCTTGCCGTAAATATCCGATGCGTAACCCAGCCGCCACTTTCCTTGTTCCGCTCGATACTGATAAGTCCCCCGCTATTACGCTTAGTAGCGTTGACTTCCCAGCACCATTTGGCCCGGTTACCAACAATTTACCGCCGGGTTGAATGGGTATTGTGGTATTTGGTAAGCTGAGCCGCGCTGGCTTTGGGTTATTTTGGTTACTTTTAGCGTCGCTGCCGACATATGGGTCAGTTACCTCGATTAGATAAGCATTTTGCTTAATATGCGCGTATGGGGTGAAAGGAGCAGCATATAGATCCTGCGACTCCACTGTGTTCCGCGCAGGATGACGGGAAATATAGTCAGGCAGATCAACACCATTCGCGCCTATCATCTTTGGTAAGGGCGGGAAGTTCAGCACCAATGGCGGCGTCGGCACCTTGACGGCCTTGGCTTCTAACTGCGCCACCAACCGGTCCGCCGCTTTGACGGAACCGCGCGCCCGTGTCGCTCGCCGATGTTTCTGCGAACCCTTGGGCGGGCGCCACTCATCCGACAACCCTTCGTATGCCCGATCCCGCTGCGCCATTAGGACGGCGGCTCGCCGCTGTTCGGCCTGATACCGCAAACGCCACCGCTGTAATGCCTGCGCCTTTGCCCGCCGATAACCCGCATAACCGCCTTGCCCATACAGCGTCGGTCGCCCATCCATGGCCGGATCCAAATCCAGAATGGCCGTCGCCACATCGTCCAACAACTGCCGATCATGCGTCACTAACACCACGCCGCCCGGCCACTTGGCGATTTGTGCGGTCAGGTATGCGATGCCGCCCTCGTCTAGATGATTTGTCGGTTCATCCAGCACCAAGAAGTCCGCACCCTCGGCCAGTTTGCACGCCAGCCGCACTCGATACCGCTTCCCCACGCTCAATTCGGCGAGTGGCCCATGGTGTTCCGTTGGGGCATTAAGCCTAGTCAGCGCCTCGGTCAGGCGGCGGTCGGCATCCCACGCGGCACTGTATTCGGCGCGGAGGATGAGATCTGCCAGATGATGGTCCGGATCGGAACTCTTTACCTGCGGTTGGGTCGGGTCGTGGTGCGGTGCGGACAGCGCAGCGGCAGCGGCTTCTAGCTCGGCGGCGAGTGCCCGCACATTGGCCAGAGTTTCATTGACCAATCCGCCGATGGTTTGGTGGGTGTCGGTAGGAAACTCCTGCGGCACCAACGTCAGCGAGCCAATCCGGCGCACCTCCCCAGCGGTCGGCTCTAGTTCCCCAGCCAACTCGCGCACCAGCGTAGATTTTCCTGACCCATTTTCACCGACGATGCCCAGCCGCATCCCTCGCGACACCGTGAAGCTGACACGGGAAAATACGTTGGTATCTGGCATTAACCGCTCTACGGAAGCATTTTCATATCGCGTCAGCCGCCCCTCGCCCCACGCATTATGCAACCTCGCGCCGTCCGGCGGCATTCCCTTTGAGGCGCTGGCGGTCGGGTACGCAAACGCGACATCATCAGCGATTAACTGCACTTACCCTCCCTTCCATTTTTGCAAGACCCGCACTAGAAACACCATCCAGAGATATCGCCACCACCGTTCTTATCCCGACGCTACCGGGTTTGGTCGAGTTCAGGGTTAGTAGGAGGTGGAATCCGTTGTAGGCGAAGTTGCACTATCGCCATTGCGATAAGCCAAAGCAAGATGGAGATTGCCATCACCGCATAAAACAGGTGCTCCCAATTTGGTTGCGCGGCACTCCATCGTAAATAGCCCAATAGGAGCAGAGTTCCGATGGTTAACAATATTCCTATTCCGAGAAATAACTTTCCGGCAGTTCTATTGGCATACTCCCAATGAGCGCGGCTACTGGTGGACAACTCCGTACGGAAACCCCCGGTCATCATGTTAGAAACAGGCTGTTTCGCGTAATAAAAAGAACCGAAAGCAATCCCTAGTGTAAGCAGCGGAAATATCATCGCTAACAAAAACGACATACTAAACCCCATAAGAAATCCTTTCACTTAATAAATGCTAAGTTGTGCTCTATTATACGTGGTTAAGCCAAGATATTATGGGCATCATTAGGCCGCTGGCAAGGCCGACGATGAGAATGGCAAGCACCAACATGAGGCCAATCCATTTCAGGCTGCCTTTGAGAAGTTCGGATTCGCGGCCTTGCATCGCGGTGGCACCCACCAAAACGGCGATACATTGCGGCGAGATGACTTTCCCGATGCCGGCGCCCATTTGGTTAGCCGCCCCCAGCCAATAAGGGCTATAACCTAATGTTTCTGCCGCCGATGTTTGCAATGGCCCCATTAGCACTTGCGTATTAGTGCCAGAGCCGGTAACAAATGCGCCCAGCGCCCCAATTACCGGCGAGATAAAGGGGAAAAACCTGCCAGTGGCGCGCACGAATAAGTCTGCCATATCTGCGATCATACCGGAATACGTCATTACTTTAGCTAACGCAAGTACCCCCATAATCGCATAAAGTGTGGGCAACATGCGCCGGAAAGTAGTTGCGAATTGCCTAATAAATGCCCCAAAAGAAACTCGCTGCACGATGGCGGTGATAATGGCCGCAACAAAAATCCATAAGCCCGGCGTATTAAGCCACGCAAAGTTTATCGGTACTGCTGCGGGCGACGTTGAAATGGTAATAGCCGTGGCAAATTGGCCCAGAAACGCGTTGATTGGTACCACTACTTTGGAGGTGAGCAACAATAGCACTAATACCAAGATGAATGGCAAGGTGGCCTTGATAATCGGCATTGGCTCGCGTGCTAGGACTGAAATCTCTTGCGCACCATTAAGCTCGGCATCGTCTAAACAGTTATTGCCGTGCGCTTCGTCTGCTTCAGCTCCGACCGCTAAATCTGGTTCGATGCCTTCCCAGTCTGCATCATTCGTATTCGCGGCAGCCGCTACTGAACCCGTTAGCGCATAAGCTGGCAACACATTTGGTTTCCGGAGCTTTACGTATGCCACTAGGGCGGCCATCGAGATAATAGCGGGTACGGTTATCGCTAGTTCCGGGCCGATGGTGCCGGTAAGTAATAGCTGCGGAATCACTAGAGTTATGCCAGCGATTAGGCACGGGATAACCATGCCTTTAAGGGCTTTGACTCCGCCGCCCACTATCATGACGATGATGAATGGCACTAACAGCGTTATCGGAGCCATTTGCAGGGTGGATGCGAAGCCTATCCGTAATAAGTCCATCCGCGTGATTTGGGCCAGCGTAAGCGTGGGGATGCCAACCGCGCCAAACGCCGTGGGTAGGGCGTTCGCGATCATGGCCGCTATCGCCGCAGCCAGCGGGTTTACCCCCACGGCTATCATCATTGCAGCGGGAATAGCCACTGCGGTACCGAACCCGGCCATCCCTTCCATAAAACCGCCGAAGCCCCAAATAATGATTAAAGCTAATATCCGGCTATCGTTAGAGACCCCAGCCAGCATTGCTTTGATGGCTTCCATCCCGCCGGTATAAACCGATAGGTCATACACAAACATCGCGGCTAAGATGATTAAGAATATCGGCCAAATAGCTGCGACTGCACCCTCGACTACTGTGGTGGCAGCTTCCCCAACTGGAAAATGCCACATGGTAAGCGCCAAGACTAATGTGAGAGCGAGCGTGCTAAGAATCGCCAAGTATGATTTCCACTTTAGTTTCACTAACGCAAAAACCAGCCAGATTAACGGCAGCAAGGCCACAAAGTGCTGTACGCGCACGCTCGCCCCCTCAGCTAACGAAGTTCAATAACTGCCGTACCGGATTCTATCAGGCTAATCACCGAGTCTAACTGTGGCATGAACCAATCCAAGAGGGGCTGTTTCCGTGTGTTGCCAATACGAATCCAGACCACTTGAGGTGACCGGTCTCGTAGAATGACTAAGTCTGGGAAGTCGCTATCTTTGCTAATGATTACCGCGCCGACCTCTAGCGCATATTCCCATATCCAGCCATCAGGTGTATTACCTGGGGCAACATCGGTAACGTGCTCTGCAAGGTGACCTTCTTGAGCAATAACCCGCGCTAACGCCGCTGGCAGTTGGGCATCAACAATAAAACGCATTATTACGCAACTGCCAATATTGCTCGATCAGATTGAGCGGCGGCAAAGCTGATACATGCTTGGATATCCTCAGCTGTAACATAAGGGTAATCCTCAACAATTTCAGCTACAGTAGCACCATGAGCCAATAAGTCTAGGACATCTGAAACCCGCATCCGAGTTCCATTAATTCGGGGACGCCCGTGCACGATTTCTGGATCAGAAACAATACGATCAGATAAGTACATCTCAAGCCCTGCTTTCATTCTGTAGTAAATGTAGCGGTTATGGTTAATATAGCAACTCTATGACGTTGCTTCGCTTACTCTTTCTAGTTCAGTTAGGATATCCTCGACGCACTTTTTAGCGTCGCCGAATAACATTCCGGTATTGTCTTTGAAAAATAGCGGATTCTGGACGCCCGCGTAGCCCGCCGCCATCGAACGCTTGAACACCACCACGTTTCTGGCATTCCACACTTCGAGTACTGGCATCCCGGCAATGGGCGAACTCGGGTCGTCAAGCGCCGCCGGGTTTACTGTGTCGTTGGCGCCGATTACCAACACGACGTCGGTCTTGGGGAAGTCGTCGTTGATTTCCTCCAGCTCCAGCACCTTGTCATACGGCACTTTGGCTTCGGCCAGCAGCACGTTCATGTGGCCCGGCAACCGCCCCGCTACTGGATGCACGCCGAACCGCACGTCTTTCCCGGCTTTGGCAAGGCGATTGGTCAGTTCCGCTACCGGGTATTGCGCCTTCGCGACCGCCATGCCGTAGCCGGGTGCGATCACTACCGAATTGGCGTCGGTCAGCATTTGGGCGGCCTCGGCGGCACTCACTTCCGTGACCGGGCCTTGATCTACATCAGTCGCTGCTCCGGTGGGGGCGGCTCCCTCATCGGCCCCAAAACCGCCGAGGATAACCGAGATGAATGACCTGTTCATTGCCTGACACATCAGGAAGCTTAGAATCGCACCGCTCGCGCCCACCAAAGCGCCCGTCACGATCAGCAAAGTGTTGTTCAACATAAAGCCAGCAGCAGCGGCAGCCCAACCCGAATAGGAGTTCAACATTGAAACTACTACCGGCATATCGCCACCACCAATGGCCGCGACCATGTGCCAACCCAACAATAGGGATAACAACGTTACCACGCCCAGCGGGATTAACTCATAAACTGGATTAGCGGTAAACCATGGTAGCCTGACGATAAACCAAATCATCAGCGCAATGGATACCAATAACAACGCTAAGTTTATAAGGTTCCGCCCCGGTAATAGCAGAGGCGCACTTTTCATCTTGCCGGAAAGTTTTAAGTATGCCACCACGGAGCCGGTAAAAGTCACGGCACCGATTAACACGCCCAAAAAGACTTCGACTAAATGCGCTGCTCCCCCGTGCCCCAATATCTCGCGTGCCGTCAAAAAGCTATCAAAGCCAACGGCCACCGCCGCTAAACCAACAAAGGAGTGCAGGATGGCGATCAACTCCGGCATCTGAGTCATCTCAACCGTGCGCGCTCGCCAAGCGCCCACCGCTGCACCGATGGCCAACGCGGCCAAAATCAACCCCGCCGTCACCAACGTTGGACGCTGCGGGCCGAACTCCTGCGCCGCCTGCGTGGTGTCCAGCGCTTGGGCTACTGTCGCCACCAGCGCTAACGCCATGCCGACCATGCCCAGCGTCACGCCGCGTTTGGCCGACGTCTGCTTGGCTAGGCCGGCCAAGCTTAGGATGAACAAGATAGCGGCCACCACATAAGCGGCCTGTGCCAGCCGAGTTAATAGACCGGGGCCGAGGTTGGCGACGTGCCAATCCGGTTCGATGATCGGGCTGGCAAGGACGCGCGCTGTGGTGGCCGTCATCCGGGCAGCGAGGCCACTTCCGGCGTATGATATCGCATCGGATATCGCTTCCGGCAAGATATTAGGGAAAGTAATCATCGTTGGAACATCGCAATCATCCGACGCGAAACTAAAAAGCCACCAAATATGTTAATGCTGGCTACGGTCGCTGCGATAAACGCCAAAATAGTTACCACCCAGTTCGTGTTACCCAGCATCAATATCGCGCCCACTAGAATAATCCCTGAGATCGCATTAGTTTGTGCCATCAACGGAGTATGTAACGAATGGCTTACCCCGGAAATAACATAAAAACCAATGACAACTGCCAAAGCAAAGACAGTAAAGTTATTTAGCAAGGTCACGGGCGCAAAGGTCAATAACAATAACACCAGCACTGCCGCCAGCGCGCCGCCAATCAACAGCCGTTGCTCTTTCCGCTTGGCCGCAGCCGCCGCCACCACAGCGTCGCGCTCCGCCCGCAACGCCAGTTCCTCCGGGCTGACCTCTGCTACCACCGGCGGCGCACTAGCACTCGCAGCCGAAACCTCCACCGGCGGCGGCGGCCACATCACCTCGCCTTGATGCGCCACCACCATGCCGCGCTGCACCGGGTCGGCCAAATCCAGCACCAACCGGCCATCGCTGTCCGGCGTCAACAGCACCAGCAGATTCGCCACGTTGGAGCCGAACAGCTGCGAAGCCTGCGCGGGCATCCGGTCAGCCAAATCGGTGTAACCCAGCACCACCACACCGTTGGGGGTGACGACGCGCTGGCCGGGCACCGTCGCCTCGGCGTTGCCACCCCCGGACGCCGCCAAGTCCACAATCACCGAGCCGGGGCGCATCGTCGCGATCATGTCATTAGTAATGGTGCGCGGCGCCTTCCCTCGCACCAAGGCCGTGGTGATGATGATGTCTGCCCATTGCGCCTGCTCAGCGTACAGCGCTTGCGTGGCGGCCTCTTGGTCTGCCGTCAAGTCGCGGGCATAGCCATCCGCGCTCACCTCTTGCGACGCGCCTGCGGCCTGCACAAACGTGGCGCCCATGGACTCGATCTGCTCGCCCGCCTCTGGCCTTACATCGAACGCGCGGACGTCGGCGCCCAGCGACACCGCCGTGCCCACCGCTGCCAGCCCAGCCACGCCGCCGCCAATCACAAACACCTTGGCTG
>JGI24699J35502_11133638_pt1 | contig 12832 bp, 9 predicted proteins | sample TergutMp193P4_FD_35502 | JGI IMG/M metagenome (IMG submission 35502) | reverse complement strand
GGGTTTTCGCTTCTGGCTCGCCGCTTACTACCGTTTCGGCTGACCTGCCCTCTGTGATGGATACGGCGGTGGGCCTACCAACGTTTGTGGCTGTTAGCCCGGATACTTCGGATTTGGCGGCGGTGCCAGCAGGTGTGGATTTTGCGGCTGGTGGGCAGGCGGGCGCTACCTCCGACGTATTGGATGGGTCATCAAGTGTGCTCGCGGGCGGTTCGGCAGGCCGACCTAGATTCGCGGGCAAGTCCGAGGCTGGATCGCCAGCCCGCGGTAGTAAAACCGGCCCACGTACCGCTTCCCGGGCCAAGACGCACCCCCGGGTGGTGCCGCTGCCCCAGTCAATCGGACGCGGGCGGCAACTTGCTAATCGGCCTTGGGCGTTGATTATCCTCGGGGCGGTGCTGCTGGGCGGGCTCATTTGGGGCCTGCGCTGGTGGCAAACCGGCGGCATCGGCGATTGGACCACGGTGCCAGCCGACTTGTTTGGGACACCCGAGAACCAAGCGGTACGACAACTGACTAATCGGCGCCTTAACCCGGAAATCGTCCGGCAGTATTCGTCTGACGTACCCGCTGGTTTAGTGATGGCCACCCATCCCGAAATGGGTGCCCGCGTACAGCGCCACGAGACCGTGGAATTGCTGGTGTCTGGGAGTCCGCGATTGGTCACCATTCCAGACGGCTTGATTGGCCAGCCCATTGGCACAGTGGAAAGCCTGCTGCGCGCAGCGGAAGTCTGGTTCACCCCACCGGAACGCGAGTATTCAGATGATGTCCCATTTGGCGAGGTGATGGCTTTGACGCATGAGCCGGGCATCCAAATACCCATTCAGACGGTGATTGGCGTGACTGTCTCCAAAGGCCCGGCCCCGGTCACGGTTTCCCAGCAGGTGGGTCGCGAGCGGGCGGACAGCATCAACGCTTTAGCGCATCTCGGCTTACAGGTCGCGTTTACGGAGGATCAGCCGAGTGATTCCGTGCCACGTGGCTATATCTTGGCCCAAGACCCGCCCGCTGGCACCGAACTGCATCGGGGGGATACCGTGACCCTGACAATTTCCGCCGGCTAGTCGCGCCAGCAAGTCGCGCCAGCAAGTCGCGCCAGCAAGTTGCACCGGCAAGTTGCACCGTCTGGTCGCGCTCGGTAACTGCGTCGGCTGGTCGCCCTTAGCCATTTGAGCCAACAAGTTACGTCGACAACTTCATCTTTTTAACTACTTGGCTTGCAGCATCTCCGAAACAAGAAACGCGATTTCGAGGGATTGCTCGTGATTGAGGCGGGGGTCAACCAAAGTCTCATAACGCCGCGCAAGCGCTGCCTCGTCAATAGAACCGCTGCCGCCCAAAACCTCGGTCACATCATCACCGGTCAACTCCATGTGCAGGCCGCCGGGCACCGTACCTAAATCGCGATGCACCTCAAAAAAGCCTCTTACCTCATCAACCACATCGGTAAATCGCCTAGTTTTGTACCCATTTTCGCTGGTGATGGTGTTGCCGTGCATGGGGTCGGTCACCCAAGTGACTGTGACGCCATTGTCGGTTATTTGTTTGACGATGCTCGGTAACTGCTGACGGATTTGTTGGGCGCCCATTCTGACGATGAAGGTGAGCCGCCCAGGCTCGTTGTCGGGATTAAGCGTGCGGGCTAGCGAATGGGCGGTTTCAGGGGTGGCAGTTGGGCCCAGTTTTACCGCGATCGGGTTGGAAACCTGCGAGAGAAACTCCACGTGCGCTCCCGCTATTTGCCTAGTGCGCTCACCGATCCATAAAAAATGCGCCGAGGTATCATAAAGCCGATAGGACTGGGCATCCAACCGAGTTAGCGCCCGCTCATAATCTAAAATCAACGCCTCATGCGATAAGTAAAAGTCCGTCCCCCGAAACGCCTTATCGTCACCTCCACAAGCGGCCATAAACCGCATCGCCCGGTCAATCTCGGCGGCCATATTCTCATATCGCGCATAAGTGGGGTTAGTCATAAACCCCCTGTTCCAAGCGTGAACCTGACGTAAATCCGCATATCCACCTTGAGTAAAAGCTCTTATCACATTCGCTGTTGCCACCGATATCCGGTACGCCTCCAAAAGCCGCTGCGGATTTGGGGTGCGAGCGCTTGCCGTGAACTCAAAGCCATTCACCATATCGCCGCGATAAACGGGCAACGTCAGTCCATCGCGCGTTTCATAATCATCCGAACGGGGCTTAGCATATTGCCCTGCCATCCGGCCAATCTTGACAATCGGTAAAGATGCGCCGTGGGTTAAGATGACAGCCATTTGCAGCATCGTGCGCAGTTTATTCCTAATGCGCGAGGCATTTGCTTCCGCGAAATTCTCGGCACAGTCGCCGCCTTGTAACACAAATGCATCCCCCACCGCAGCTGCAGCCATCGAGGCCTTCAGCTTCTCGACCTCGGCCACCCCGACAATCGGCTTGGCCGCCCCGAGTTGGCGTTCGACAGCTGCCAACTCGGATTGGTCAGGCCAAGCGGGTTGCTGTAACGCGGGCGCTTCCACTTCTAACGGCAGAAAACTAATGCGCTACTGGCTCAGTGTGCGGGGTAAAAGGCTGCCCGATATCAGCCAACATATCTTTAAACCACTGCTGATCGACATTGAATGGCTTACCACCAGCAATCCGCGGGAACGCAATTGCTTTCAACTTATCGCCATCTTGCTCATCTTGGCCAATAACGCCAGACTCACCGCGCAATGCACAATCCACGCCATAATCGCACATCTGCTTAATCAGCTTTAGATCAGCTTCATTTGCAGCCGCCGAGCGGGAGAAGTAACCGGACTTCTGCACCATCACCTTTTCAGCGCCCAGTAACTTGCTGAATTGATCGGCAAACCATTTACCGGGGTTGATTTCATCCAACCGCACATGCCCAAAGGCGTCGCGATTTACTGGTTGTCCAGAGGCTTCAAGTTGCTCAATGATTTCGTGCATCCCGGCGCCCTCAGACAAAAAGATATTGACGTTACCCTTTTCGTCCATCACCTTTCTTAGGCGCGCTGCTTCTTTCTCTATGTCGATATCCATTTCAGGCACATAGATGGCATCAATATCCCAGCGCTCTTTGGTCAAACCCAAGGCTGGCGCCCATTCTTGCTGATCCAACCATTCGCGATACTTCAACGCCCCGGCAGCCGTGAGCCAGCCGCAATGCCGCCCCATTACCTCATGCACGATCAGCATCCGGGCGCCCGACTTGTGTTCGCCAATGATGTTTTCGGCAAAGCGCGCTGTTTGTTCCGCAGCCGTGTCTGCACCCAAGGATTGTTTAATGGGCACTATGTCGTTATCAATGGTTTTTGGCAAACCGACTACCGTGAGTTCATAACCGTTATCGTGCAAATATGCCGCTAAATCGGCTGCGGTAGTATTGGTGTCGTCGCCACCAATTGTATGCAAAACATCAACGCCATCGGCCTTTAACTGCTCTGCGGCCACGGTTAAGGGGTTTTGACCCTCTTTTACTAACCCGCGCTTTACACAGTCTGCGGCGTTAGTTAACTTAACGCGGGAGTTACCAATTGGTGAACCACCAAAGCGCGGTAAGATATGCGCTTGGGCACGGCCTTCGGGAGTGACCACCTTTTTGTCACCCTGCAATAGGCCCCGATAACCGTGTTGATAGGTGATGATTTCAATGGTCGGATCAATTTGCGTGTACCGCTCAATTAGAAACCCGATTGCAGCCGATAAACACGGTGCAAAACCACCAGCAGTTAGTAGTGCGACACGACGAACAGCCATTACCTTAACTCCCTTTTAACTGTGCTTCTTTAACTGTGCTTCACCATGCTTACTCGCAACAAAGTACTTGTCACGCCAGCGAGCATCCTGATTTGATTACTTTACGCCGCCTCGCCATGACTCGCCGCTGTTGTGGCGGACTTTTCGCCCTCACGCCCACCACCTGCGCGTTTAGCCGCGACCTTGGCAGCCTGCATCCGAGCTTTGGCCGTCGAGGCATACTCATCCACGTACTCTTGGCCGGACAGTTTCATAATGGCGTAGACGATTTCGTCAGTAATCGCTCGCAATACGAAACGGTCATTATCCATGCCGTCATAACGCGAAAAGTCCAGTGGCGCCCCAAAGCGCACACCAATCGAAACCGGCTTAGGCATCACCTGACCAAGGGGCTGGGCATCCTCCGTGCCAATCATCGCCACCGGTATAACTGGCGCACCACTTTGTAATGCCAACCGAGCCACGCCCGTCCGGCCCCGGTATAACCGACCGTCAGGGCTGCGGGTGCCTTCGGGATAAATGCCAAACAGCCCACCCGATTTCAGCACCTTGAGCCCAGTTTTCAGCGCGCCCTCACCTTTACCGCCACTACGGTCAACCGGAATAGTGCCGACTCCTTTCATAAACCCCGCAACTGCGCGGCCTTTAATGCCGGTGCCGGTAAAGTAATCGGATTTGCCTAAAAACTTCACTTGCCGGTCTAGCACTAATGGCAGCACGAATGAGTCAATAACGGCTAGGTGATTAGACGCCAAGATGGCTGGCCCCGATTTTGGCACATTATCGAGGCCCTCGGCCCAAGGACGGAAATAGGCGTTCATGGCTGGCCCACCCACGATGTTGCGCATCAGCCAGTAAAACGCGCTTTGGTCAGACATACTTCTAACCTTAGAGTGGGGTTATGACAACGGCGAGTAGAGACGAAACATTTGGCACCGGCGAGCTCACCCAATCCGAGGTGGATGGCCGGTTTGCAGACCTTGTGACCAGCAATTATGCCGATGAGGTGGTTGATTTTTTGGCCGCGAAATCGGCGGTTAAAGATGTTGCTTTTAGTGAGCGATATGCGACGCCGGATGCCACGCACATCGTCGCTCGGGCTTTTGGGCCGCGCGACTGGCCGACAACGCCCGAAGTTGAGGCGTTGGAGGATGCTCAATCACACTTTAGCCCACCCGATCCGCGCGGCGTGATGGCCACTTCTGATCCCATCCGGCGGGCCGCTACGATCGGCGCGGTTGGTTTCCCATTGTTGACGATATTGGCTTTCATTGCTCGTGCAGCTTTGAGCGGTTTGGCTTGGCCTATTTGGCCGGGGCCGCTTTTCGGGGTGTTGTTTCTGTTGTCGTTAGGCGTTTTACTGTGGCGGATGCCGAAGGATAAGCGCGACTACTACGACAACGGTGCCGTGGTCTAGCGGACCCAAATATGACCGATAACATGGTTAATTTGCGTTCAGCCCGCAATGATTTCCCTAATAGTGGCTATTGGGAGCTTGGGTACCCGATTCTCGTCACAAAGGCCATTAGTTTCAAGGCCGGTATCGGTCAATTGGGTGTAACAAAAACCCTTCAGCGCTGACGACGCATGAACTGCTGCGAGCAAATCGGTAAGCCGGGCTGCCAAATCGGCAGCTGAGCTGGCCGTTGAATACCCCCAACTCCCTTCGGCCACCGCTGGGTCATACGATATACCTCCGAACTCGGTGAGCAGCACCGGCAGCTTTTCTGGCCAGCAATCGCTTGGCGGCAAGCTGCCCGCCATCGAACCCGCCACCGCACCATTAGCCATCGGCCTAGAAAAGCAAGTGGGCGCAGGTGCATCCTGCGGGCCAACCCACGTGCGCCGCCCGTGGGCTGGGCTGAACCCGGCAACCGTCCGAGACACCGCACCATCGTCGGCATAACGCTCAGTAAGCACAGCTCCGGTATCCGCATAATCATGCACCGTCAACAAGTCAGAAGCGGTATGCTCCCAGCCATCATTGGAAATAACTGGTCGAGTCGGGTCAAGCGCCCGCGTTAAATCGGCAAGGCCACGGGTAAATGCCTGCTGCGCCGCATCGGTGGCAATATGCGGTACCCCCCAAGATTCGTTAAATGGCACCCAAACGATAATGCTGGGATGGGAAATGTCGCGCCGAACAATGTCAATCCACTCTCGCGTTAACTGAGATATCGCTACGTCGCTGAATTGGTAAGCAGCAGCAGTTTCACCCCAAACTGCTAATCCCAGCACATCACACCAATAGAGAAAGCGCGGATCCTCAACCTTTTGGTGAATTCGCACAGCGTTAAAGCCAAGCGACTTAGTTAGTTCCACCTCAGCTTTTAGTGCCGCAAGGCTAGGTGGCGTGAGATGCGATTCCGGCCAATATCCTTGTTCCAAAACCGCCCGCATCCGAAAGGGCCGGCCATTAAGCAGTAATTCTCCACCACTAACCGCTACCGAGCGGAGCCCCAAATATGACTCAATATCATCAACAACGCTGCCAGCCACTAACAATTGCACTCGCACCTCAAGTAAGTGCGGGCTACCGGGCGTCCAAAGCAATGACTCATAAGCCTGCCCATTGCGTAAAGCCGGAATCGGAATATCAGCCTCAAGCATCTTGCCAACTAACGCGTATTCGACCTGACCAAGCTCGTTATCGCCATCGGCGATTGAAATCCGGATCTTGGTGGCCGTAGGCGCATTTCCAGTGAGCCGAATCCGGGCGCGCACCCGCGCTTCAGGCACATCGGGCAGCCATTGGACAGATTGCACCCTCAATGCTGGCACCTGCTCCAACCAAACCGTCCGCCAAATCCCCGACGTGCGGCGATACCAGATGACATGTTGCTCTGGCTGCCAATCTTGCTTACCGCGCGGCTGTTCCACATCAGTTCGGTCATCGGTGGCCCGTACCACCAATACGTGCTCACCGTTAGCGCTGCCGCTGGAGTTGACCAAATCGGTAACGTCAACGCTGAACGGCGTCTGCCCGCCTTCATGGCGAGCCGCATGTTGGCCGTTGAGCCAGACGTCGCACTCGTAGTCTACTGCGCCAAAATGGAGCAGCAGCCGATCCGACCCCAAGCCCAGCGGCACTTGGAAACTGCGTCGGTACCATAAAGCCGCATGATCGTCATTGTCGCCAATTCCGGACGCCGCCGATTCGGGCGGGAATGGCACCTCGATCGTCTGGGCGAAGCCGGCTGCGCGGTGTGGCGCATACCAATGCTCAGCGAGGCCGACGTCCCCGTCGTCGAAAGTAAAACTCCACTGCCCATCGAGGCTCCACCACCGATTGGGGCGGATCAGCTGCGGGCGTGGATGCCGCCCGCGTAAGTCGAGGTCACTCGATGGCGATACCAACTGAGAGTCGTCAGTAGCGGGCCGGTTGCTGGGCGTACCGTCCGGTATCACGGGTTGCTCCGTCATAGCTATTCCTTGTTCAAACTCGGGCGATCGACACTGCTACTGAATAATGGCATGGAGAATCCGCGTCCGCAGCGAGGATGCGGCCTGCTCCGGCGTCGTCGCCCCAAAGATTGCCGACTGCATTTCTTGTTGCATGATGGCATCCCAATCCTCGCTCAACTCTGGCGCTGGACTCGAGGCGCCGGGATGCTGGGCGATGCGTGCCTGAAACTCAGCAACGGTTTTCTGATTGCCGGTTAGGTCGGCCTCAACCGCCGCCGCTAAAGAAGGCTTGAACGGAACGCCGCGATCTACGCCCATGATTTGCGCATGGTCTATGCTATTCACCAAGAAGTTCATCAAACAGCCTGCCGCCTCTGGGTCTTGCGCGTTCGCGCTCTGCGTGAAAAACATCGACGGATTCAGCCAAGTGCCAATGTTGTTGCCGGGAGTAAAATCGCCCGGGAACCGAAACATCGTAACGTTGGCGCCGCTCATCTCGGCCAGCGGCGGCATCAAAACATTCCAGTGCGCGCTGAAAGCCACCCGGCCTTGCGGGAACAGCCCTTGCTCTGGGGCCATAGCAGCGGCAGCAGCGGCCTCGGCCTCCGTGGCTGCTGACGGAGCCGCACCCGATTCGATTAACTCGACGTTAGTTGTAAACCAATCTGCCATGGATTGTTCCGTCCAACTAAGTTCGCCATCGGCATTAAACACGCCGCCATCGGTTTGGGTCGCCCAAATGCGCGCTGCTCCATCCGCAGGGAACGTCGTGGTACCGAAAACGGGTAAACCATTCGCATTGGTTAACCCGGCATCGGATATCTGTTGTGCGAGCTGCCGGAAATCATCCCAACTCCACGCTGAATCATCTGGCGGTTCAATACCGGCTTCGGCCAAGATATCAAGATTTACCATTAACCCGTAGGCATTACCGCCCGCCGGAACCGCGACAATATCACCATTAGGCCGCAATCCCGCCCCTAACATTTCTGGGGTATATCCGCTTAAATCAATGGTGTCTATTTGCGATAAGTTCGCTAAAACGCCATTCGCGCTTAGCGTTGGTAACCAGTTTTCCGTCGCGGTAAAGACATCTGGGGTATTGCCAGCAACCGCCTCGACTTGGAGTTGATCCCAGAAACCGTCCCAAGAACTCGGCATCGCGTTGACGGTAATGTTTGGATACAGGTCGCGGAACACTTCAAGCGCCTCGTTTTGCCTTGTTGCGCGGGCATCGCCGCCCCACCATCTGAAGTTAACCGTGCCTGTGACGGCCTCGCAGCTTTGCCCTGCGCCTGTCGGCTCGGTTTGGGCTGCGGCTGGCGCTTCTTGGTTAGCGGGCGGGGCGGGCGGTTGCGCTGCTTGCCCAGTGCCGGTTCCGTTACCCGCACCGGGGTCGCCTTGATTTTGGCCGGTGCCGGGGGAGCAGGCGGCGGCGAGTATGGCGACAACTGCGGCGGTGGCGGTGGTGGTGAATGTGGTGGAACGGGTGCGGTTTCGCATGTCTCTTACCTCTTTGTGGGATGGTGTCTGGATTAGGGACGGGCTTTATAGAACGACTCTTTGGGGGCGGATTGGTGGGACTATTTCGGTGGATAGGTTTTGCAGGAAGCAGAGAAGTATCCACCCCTTTACCACGTGGCAATAGTATCTGACATCTTTTGCCACGGGGCAAAGTCTGGCGTAATCTGATCGTATGGCACGACGTCCGAGCATCACCAGAGACGATGTCGCACGCCTCGCAGGGGTATCCCCGCGCACCGTCTCAAATGTGGTAAACGGCTTCCCACACATCACGCCCGAAACCCGAGCAAAGGTACAAACCGCTATTGAACAACTTGGCTATTACGTTAACGCCTCTGCCCGATCACTGCGTACAGGTAATAGCGGCTTAATAGGATTAGTTGTACCGGAGCTTGACCAACCTTATTTCGCAGAATTGGCGCGAGGCATTATTAGCGAGGCACGTAAAGCTGGCTATACCGTTATCATCCAACAAACTGAAGGCGACCTTGAAGTGGAAAGGGAATTGCTGCGTGAGGGGCCAAGGCGAAAACAATATGACGGGCTTATAGTGAGTGCGTCTGCCTTATCAGCGGATGATCTATTGCAATGGGATCAAAATCAGTTACCGCTAGTATTGTTGGGTGAGCGCCGAGTTGATGCGGGCATTGATCACGTTGGATATGACAATGTGAGCGCGGCGCGCCAAGCTACCCAACATCTAATAGCTAGTGGTCGCGTGCGAATTGCCGCCATCGGCCATGAAGGTCAAGGCGCTCGGGATACCAGTCAGCAACGAACGGTAGGTTTTCGCGCCGCCCTAAAAGACGCTGGGCTCCGTTTGCCTCGCGGGTTTTTGCGCGAAGTCAGCGCCTTTTCGCGAGTGAATGGATATAACCAGATGCAGAAACTGCTTGATGCCAATCCGCGTCCAGATGCAGTGTTTTGTTATAATGATGTGCTTGCCATGGGCGCTTATCGGGCGTGTCAAAGCCGCGGGATAGTAATTCCGACTGATATCGCAATTGTTGGTTTCGATGATGTGGAACAGGCCGCATATCTAACCCCCTCACTTACTACCATCCGCCCGGATCGCGCCGAGATTGCCCGAGTGGCTGTGGCGTTACTGATTGACCGAATAAATGGTAGTACCGAGCCAGCGGTTAATGTCATGGTTGATTGGGAACTAATTGTTCGCGAATCTAGCCGATGAAAACTAAGCTAGCTTTAGTGGCGGGCGAGGTCGGCAGCCCCCACTATGCCAGCATCATTACCTAAAGCAGCGAGTTCTAAGTGCGCCACCGGGCGATGGCCCAAAGCAGATAGCCGGTCTTTGAACGCTGCCCGCGCCGGTAGTAGCAGCAAGTCGCCGACATCGGCCACCCCACCACCGATTACGATCACCTCTGGGTCAAGCAAAGCCGCGACCGAAGCCACCCCATGCCCGATCCAATGCCCCAACTCGGCAAACATCTCTACCGCCAGCGCATCACCCGCCTGCGCTGCCTTGGTCACGTGCTGTCCTTTGATCTTTTCGCCCGCGCCCCCAGCCGCCGAGATGATTGCGCCACCTCGATCTGGCCGGGCTATCACCGCCCGTCTCGCATGCTTGGTGAGCGCCGATCCCGAGGCGTATTGCTCCCAGCAACCTTCATGCCCACAACCGCAGGTGTGGCCGTGCGGCACAATCTGCATGTGCCCAATTTCGGCAGCCATTCCCCATTTTCCGCGAACAAGTTGCTCATTTATGATTATGGCACCGCCTAAACCAGTACCGACGGTCAACATCACCATATCGGTGGCGCCCTTGCCTTTACCAAATCGGAACTCTGCCCAGCCCGCCGCGTTTGCATCATTTTCGACGATGACCGGAACATCCTTGGTTAATAACTCCTTGATATTCTGCGCCAAGGGGTATTCCCGCCAATCAATGTTGGGGGCAAAACTAACAGTTTGTCGGTCAGCACCGATAAACCCGGCAGCGGCAATTCCAATCGCACCGATATCGTATTTTTCGCTAAGCTGATTACAGCTATCTGCAATTGCCCGGTCAATGCTTTCTGGATCTTTCGGATCGGTCACCACCTTTATCACGTCTAGTATAGTGCCGTCCTCAGCAACAACTCCCGTCGCGATTTTCGTCCCGCCAATGTCAACACCGATTGCCAGCATATCGTTAGGATATGCCATCTGGCACCGGATTCCGCTCATCCGCCATTGGCGCCTGTCGCTCAGTTTTGTGGCGCAAATTGGTTACTGGTTCGCGTTGTTGTCCGAGGCGGGGCTTACGTTGTTTTTATGACGATGACGGCGGTGGCGGCTCCCAAAGCCGGCTTCAGTGCGCCACCCAAACCAACTTCGCGGGGGGTTGGATCCACTGGGGTGCAGCCGACTTTCGCAGATGTCGGTACCCCGCTCGCAGAGGTTACCTTTGTAGTGGTGGACTTAGAAACAACCGGGATGCGCGCGCCAGATAGTGGGATCACGGAAATCGGCGCAGTTAAAGTCCGGGGTGGGGAGGTGCTAGGTGAGTTCCAGTCCTTAGTTAACGCTGGGCGTCCAGTGTCGGCGTTTATCGCGCGGCTCACCGGCATCACACAGGCGATGGTGGCGACTGCGCCTGCTATTAGTTTGGTGCTGCCCAGCTTTTTGGAATGGGCTCACGGCAGTGTGTTGGTCGCGCATAATGCGAGTTTCGATGTTGGATTTCTCAAGGCTGCTTGTCAAGAGCTAGGCTACGACTGGCCCGGGTTCCCAGTGGTGGATACGGTGCCGTTAGCGCGGCGGGTGGTCACCAAGGATGAGGCGCGCAACTGCAAACTCGGCACCTTGGCAGCGGTTTTTCGCGCGGATACCAGCCCAGATCACCGCGCGTTGTCAGATGCCCGCGCCACCGTTGACGTTTTCCATGGGGTGCTAAGCAGGCTCGGCAATCTCGGCGTCCACTATCTCGAGGATCTCGCCACTGCAGGTGATCCAGTGCCCGTCGCGGTGCGGCGCAAAGCTTCGCTAGCGGATGGCATGCCTGACGCTCCGGGCGTTTACCAGTTTATCGGGCCGAAAGACGAGGTCTTATATGTTGGCAAATCGCTAAACCTTCGCAAGCGCGTCCGCAGTTACTTTACCGCCGCAGAAAAGCGAAAACCTATTGCCGAAATGGTGCAGATTGCGGAACGGGTAGAGCCAATTGTGTGCGCCACCGAGCTTGAGGCTGCCGTTCGGGAATTACGCATTATCGCTAGCAAATCGCCTCGGTATAACCGACGCTCTAAACACCCAAACAAAACTGTTTGGGTGCGGCTCACGGCTGAGGCCTATCCGCGCTTAACGGTGGTGCGCTCGGTTACCGATGCGCTGGTACCGCATATTGGCCCATTCCCCTCACAGGCAGTTGCGCTGGAGGCTATCGCCGCGCTGCATCAGGCCATCCCGATAAGGCAATGCACCGGCAAACTCTCCTTACGGCCAAAATCGGCTGGCTCACCGTGCGTGCTGGCCGGGATGCACAAGTGCTCGGCGCCGTGCCTTGCCGTGGACAGCCCAGATGACGGTTATGTCTCGGTGGTGGAGGAAGCTCTAACAGCGCTTTGCGGTGATCCGGGCGCGGTAGTCGCTGCGGTATCCCAACGGGTTGGTGAATTGGCGGCTGACGGGCGCTTTGAGGAAGCCGGGGCGCAGACTCGCCAGTTGCGCACTTTTTTGGCGGGCGCTGCGAAGGCGCAGCGGCTCTATCCGTTAGCGGGGTGTCCAGAATTAGTTGCAGCGCGGCCTGTTTCGCAGCAAGGCGGCTGGGAACTACTAGTTGCGAAGCATGGGCAACTTGCCGGGGCGGCAGTATGCCGGAACGACGACACCCTCAGCGCCCAAATCTCGGCAGTGCGAGCTACCGCAGCGCACGTCACACCCGCCACCGCGCCTATGCCTGCTGGGCTAACGGAGGAAGCCAGCTTATTGCTGGACTGGCTGGACTCCCCCGGTGTTCGGCTTGTCCACGCGGCGACGCCTTGGGCGTTGCCCGTCAAATCTGCCATCCCCTATTTGGATCTCACCGAGGTCTCTGCCGCAGTTACTAACGCCCTAGACACCCAGCCCGCCAATGTCGCCGCCTAGCACCCACGGCGTCGTTGCCGCTGTGACCCAGCCAGAGGCGTGGGCGTGGTTA
>JGI24699J35502_11133639_pt1 | contig 12840 bp, 12 predicted proteins | sample TergutMp193P4_FD_35502 | JGI IMG/M metagenome (IMG submission 35502) | reverse complement strand
TGTCCAAGGTAGACACGGCGACCAACCACGGAGAGGGGGTGTTGCGAGACAGCTTGCTGGCTCGCGGCAGGGGGAGACTTCCCCCTACAAGAAAACGACCACTGACAAACGCTAACGCCAAGCTTTGTTCTGCTTCTCCCACTCAATATTTCGTTGCTTGGCGATGGATAGAGCGCGCGCGGCGTCATAAGGCGACTCGTACGGGCCGAGGCGGTATTGCCAAGAGCCTCGCGGGCCCTCCAATACCTGCTTGGTGCGCAGGTCGTAATAGTAGAGCACCTCGCCGGTGCTTTGATCCACACCGGCCTCTTGCCCAATACCCGCATCAACGCCGGATGCCAGTTCGGGGTCAACCCAAACCCGCAGCTCATCCTCGCTGGGATTCTTGGGCTTGCGACGCCAGATGCTCCGCGCGCGGGTGGGTGACTGCTCGTCATCCATGTTCCCCAGCCTCCCATCGCTAGTTTGCTCGCCCAGTTTGCTTCGATGTCGCTATGTGGAGCGCCGCAGATGCCACCTTGATAGTCGTATTTGAGCACTCTTTTTGGCTTCTGCTCGCCCCTGCTTAGATTTTGCCCGATAATTGGGGTTATGTCACAACGCATCGCGCTAGGGATTGATATTGGCGGCAGTGGTATCAAGGGCGCCCCCGTTGATCTGGAATCCGGCAAGTTCGCGGCGGATCGGATTCGCATCCCGACGCCGCTCCACTCGACCCCGGAGGCCGTGGCGCAGATTATCGCCGAACTGGTCAACTCATTCCATCTGCCGCCAGATGCGCCCATTGGCGTCGCATTCCCGGCGCCGATTGATCATGGCGTGGTGCGTTTTATCGCCAATCTGGACAAATCGTGGAAGGGCGTTAACCTGCCGAAGTTGATTAAGTCTGCGACCGGGCATGAGGCCGTGGTGGTCAACGATGCCGACGCGGCTGGCTTTGCCGAACAGCGTTATGGCGCGGCGGCGGGCAAGCGCGGGACGGTGCTGGTAGTGACGCTGGGAACCGGCATCGGTTCGGCGCTGATTGTTGATGGGGTTTTGGTGCCTAATACCGAGTTGGGGCACTTGGAAATTGACGGCCACGATGCCGAGAGCCGGGCCGCTGATTCTGCCCGCGAACGCGAAGGGCTGTCCATGGAGCAATGGGCGGCGCGGTTGCAGCGGTACTTTGAGACGGTTGAGATGTTATTGTCGCCTGACCTGATTGTGGTTGGCGGTGGGATTTCCAAGAAATACAAGGAGTTTTTGCCGCTGCTCCATACGCGGGCGCCGATCATTCCTGCCGAGCTGTTCAATCAGGCTGGCATTGTGGGCGCGGCGGCTTATGCGGGGGCGGAAAGCAAGCTCTCGAAAAAGCAGGCCAAGCGCGAAAAGAAATCAGCGAAATCCTGAGTTAGCACGGAAACCCCCCAGCAGGTATTCCTCTCTCAAATCAACCGGCATGTCTCCCTAAGGAAGTCCTATGGGCACAGTCGTTTTGCAGAGGACCCGCGCACACCTCATGGTCGGAAGCCACCTAACGTGCAGCAAGTTGGGAGACGCGCTGCGGCGTGACTTCTAATAGTTGCGCGATGTCTTTTATTTGCAGCCCATCTTGCCGGAGTTTTGCCACAATATCGCGGGACGCTCGTGCTGCAATATGTTCGGCTTCTTTAAGTGTCTGACGTGCTGCTATTGCTGCTTGGATTTTAGTTTGATCGTTTTTCGGCAACACAATATCTGTGGTAACGGTAATGTGTTGATACCCCAGTAGGTTAGCTGCATCGCTGACCATGGCTGGGATCTCGTCTAGCCGACGTGTTTGCGTATAGAGGCCGGGAATTTCGGGAACTTCGATGGCCCACCATTTGCCGCTCCTAGTGGCTTTAGCTATCACATTCATTGGGTCTTTTCCTAGTCGGTAGATAAGTGTTTCAAGATTCCGCGGGCAGTGTGCTCGTTGATTTCGTTATGGCGAGGAATTGTGGTGGCTTTGCCTCCAATCTGTACCATGGTGTGAGCGCCACCCTCCTTGAATGTTGCAGTCATGTTCTTTCTCTTAGCTATCGCGGTGATCTGCCTCAACAGTTCCCTACGCTTCATAGTATCTACTCTACCCCACTTTAGCAACCGCGCAACCCCACTAGAATAGACAAGAGGACTAGCCTAACCAGTCCAAAAGGAATTCGATTAGGCTCGTTGACGACTGGCGAGTCGTCTGGCTCCCGAGCGGTTCACTACTGCTAGCGAGCACATAAAAATACCCCAACCTCGGGCTTTGAAAAAGCGTCAAGGTTGGGGCCTATAGGTGCTGGTGCGTAACTAGGTGCGTAACAGCTACAAGATTGTTGCCATTTTAGCGTTCTGAACAGGCAAAACAAAAGTACCCCCAACGGGATTTGAACCCGTGTTACCGCCGTGAGAGGGCGACGTCCTAGGCCGCTAGACGATGGGGGCCTATTACTGCAGATTACCTTACCGCATCAACAATCCCCAAGCAAATGCAGGGCGACGAAATGCGACTAAAGGCAACCAGCGCTGGGGTACCAGGACTCGAACCTAGAACAAGTGAACCAGAATCACTCGTGTTGCCAATTACACCATACCCCAAGGGGAGGCTGCGTATCACAGACTCCTTGGACGGTGAACTCTTTAACATTAGGGCATCCACCGGCCAACAGCATCCTAGCCTACCAAATCGCCAACTACTTACTAACCATGGGCGCCAAGTCAGTGCCATTCTGAACAGCACTTGCGAGCATTTTTGATAACAACTGAGTGGTGCCCAAACAGCGGCGATAAGGTCAAGCCAACCGAGCTAGGGCGGCGTCAAGGCGCACTAGCGTTCGGTCCCGACCCAGTACCACTAAAGACTCGAACAACGGCAGCCCGACCGAACGCCCAGTGGTAGCCACCCGAACCGGCGCCTGCGCCTTGCCAAGCTTCAGTCCATGCGCCAACCCCACATCGGTAACCACCTGTTTTAACGTGTCGGCATCCCACTCGGATTCCGGCAGGGCCGCGAGCGCATCGCGGACCCCACGCAAAACAGCGCCACCCGGCTCTCTCATCGCCTTATCCCAAGCGGCTTGGTCAATAGGCACATCCGCCAAGAACAAAAAGTCAACGTTGGGATAAATCTCGTTTAGGGTAGCGATGCGGGTTTGCACTAAGGGGGCAACCGCGCGGTAATCTGCTTCAACAAAAGCATCGGAGGGCCATGGCGCCGCGCTAGCGCGCACAATCGGCAACGTCACGGCAAGGAAGTCATCGGGAGATAGTGCCCGAATATAGTCACCATTTAACGCCGTCAACTTCTTAACATCAAAAAACGCCGAGGCCGAGTTTACATGCGTAATGTCAAAGCGTCGCACCATTTCAGCAAAGGGCAAAACTTCTTCATCGTTACCGGGTGACCAACCCAATAACATCAAATAGTTGACCATCGCTTCGGGCAATATCCCGTCGGCCAAAAAGTCCTCTAGCGACACTTTATCTCGGCGCTTGGAAAGCTTTTGTCGTTTTTCATTAACGATGACGGGTAAATGCGCCCACACCGGCGGCTCTTGCCCCAAAGCCGACCATAACAACTGCTGCTTAGGGGTATTAGGCAGATGTTCCTCGCCCCTAATCACATGCGTAACCCGCTCATCTATATCATCAACCACGTTAGCCAGTAAAAATACAGCCGAGCCATCACCTCGGGCAATCACAAAATCCTCTAACACGTTATTCGGGAAGGATGGATTGCCGCGAATCAAATCTACTACCGTAGTTTCGCCTTCATCGGGCGTCTGGAAGCGTAACGCTCGCCCCGGCCCCGGCTCTAGCCCGCGGGTACGGCAATAGCCGTCATAACCTAAGTGCTGTGAGCCAGTGCGGGCGATAACGTCCTCACGCACACAATCACAGTAATAGGCTTTACCTTCGGCATATAACTTAGCGGCCGCTTCGGTATGTAACTGGTCATTAGCAGATTGGAAATATGGCCCTTCAAACGTCGGGTCGTCTTGCGACATACCCAAAACTGCTAATGAGCGTAATATGGCATCGGTCCATTCCGGCCTATTCCGCGCGGCATCAGTATCCTCAATACGCAAAATAAACGTGCCGTCATAATGCTTGGCCAACGCCCAGTTAAATAAAGCAGAACGCGCCCCGCCCACATGGAACATGCCAGTAGGTGAAGGCGCGAAACGAACGCGAATAGGATGGTTGCCCGGTAAAGCGGGCAGCGCAGTATCGGTAACGGCGGTAGAAGTCACCCGGTTAGTTTAGTGGATGACCACCGGAGTCCCAGCAGGAATGTCGGCCAAATGCGCCTCAAATGCCTCTTGGGGAACCCGGATGCAACCGTTAGAGACATCGCCACCAACAGCAGGGTCAAAGCCCAAGGGGTCGTAGACGTGAATAGCGGTGGCAGCGTCTTGGGAACCCTCGAACTTGTCCACCATCTCGGACTGGCAGTTGGTGAGCAGCCCTGGCTCCCCAGACTGAATAGTCACCGGGCCAACCACATAGCACAAGCCTTTAGGCGATTCCGTCTTGCCATAAACCCCAACACCAACGTGGAACGATTCGTCACCATCTGGGCCAGAAACAGTCAAGGTGAAAGCCGTGGTGTCCACGTCGATCCGATATTCGGCATCAGTTACGGTTACGTCACTTGCCTTGACCCACACTGCATGGTGGTTAACTTGCCCAGCATCCTTGGACGGCAGCGCACCACGACCTACTGGAGTCAAGATGCGCACCCAGCCATCTTGAGTGCCTACTACCGCCCAATGAGCTGGCATATTGAGCAGCTCATCAGTGTCGTTGCTGAGCGAAAGTACCGGGTCACCATCGGGCGTGGCGTAGGCGAGGGTGTGTGTATTAGATGGCGTCGCAATCTGGCCAGTAGCAGCACCGGCATCAACTTGCGGCAGGCCACTAGGCAGTAACGTATCAAGCATCGGTTCTGGCAAGATGACAGTTTCGGATGGCGAAGTGGGACTAGGGGTGGGCACCGGAGCATGCGAATTTGGCGAACTGGGCGTAAAGGATGTTTGCACTGACAGCGAGCGGGAGGTGGTAGTAGGTGTGGCAACACTGGTACCACTTGCCTGCGCGCTAACGTTACCCGAGTCTGAGCCGCACCCACCCAGAGCCAAGGCACTCACCATCGCAATGCCGCAAACCTTTAGCACATGCTGCCTATGACCAGCCATTTTATGAATATCATTCCTACGCATCATAATCACCCCAACAAAAGCTTGACGGCATCGTCCGTCAACCCGATGCGCCATTCCAGCGCAACTAGACATGATGTTACCGAACTACCCCTTAAATGCAACATAACCACGCGGTAACAAACCGGGTGATTTGGGACACGTGGCATTAAGGATGATATGACGGGAATCACTAATAAAACACTCCTTTCGGACTTGCGAAATAACGCCGTAGTGCTAGTGTTCTAAGTAGCGCAATGACAAACCGCCACTGCGACAGATTCGATCTTACGGAGTGAGTGACATGAGTAAACATGATGGTATGGAAGAAATCGAACTCAAGTCAGAGCAGATTTCTTTTGTTGATGGTGAAATAGTTGATGACGTTGCAAAGGCAGAAATTCCGATTGCGGCTGCCGTCGTCGCTGAAGCCCCCGCTGTTGTAGTTGAGGACATCACCGTAGCGGCCCCTGTTGAGGTTGTCGCCGTCGAAGAAGAGGTCGTGGAGCAACCCATGGCCGTCGTTGAAGAGCCAGTTTACACCGAGGTCAACCCGGTGGTAGCTGAGGCAGTTGAGCCAGTTAAGCACGCTGTTTGGCCATGGGCACTGGGCGCTCTCGCCCTTGCTGGCCTCGCAACCGCTCTAGCATGGCCGCGTCCGCAAACGACCGTTGCTGAGGTTGTCGTAACCCCGACGCCTGCTGCTGTTGCAGTGACGCCGTTGCCTGCCCCTGCTCCGACCCAGAAGGCTGAAGCTGCTCCGTTGAACATTTCGAAGCCTGCTCCAACTTGTGCTGGTGGCGAACTGGCAACCCACGTTGACACCCGCTTGATGGCCAATCCAACTGGCACCGACCGCTCGATGGTAACCGTACCGGCGAACACCGTGCTCACCGTTACTGGCGACAGCTATGTTACGATGCTCAGCGGTACCCGCGAGGATCTCTATCCAGTGAAACTCGCTGATGGCGCCACCGGCTACATCAATGCCACCGACATCTACTGCATGGTTACCGTTACCGGCTAACTTTTCCTGTCATTAGCTTTAGTGCTAGTGCCAGCATTCCCTAACACCCTTGGTGGTGCTTAGGATGATAGCGATACCAGCCCCTACTCCGCCGAGTGGGGGCTGGTTCTTTCATAAGCGACAATGGTTGTCGTAAGCGTTTATTAAACAGGCAAATTTGCGGTCATAAACTAAATATGGAGGAAACTGAAATGACTAACTACGACGATATTGAACAACCGATGGCTGTAGTTCAAGAGCCGGTTTACACCGAGGTTGACCCAGTGGTGGCAGAGGCGGTGCAACCTATCAAGCGGCGAATTTGGCCGTGGGCGCTAATCCCGCTGGCGTTGGTGGGCGCTGCCGCCTTTGCGTGGCCGCGATCCCAGCCAGCACCCGAGCCGCCGCAGCCCGCCGCGCTGGTGCAAACGCCCGACGTCGGCCTGATTACCGTAGACACTCCCACCCCGGCTCCCACCACCCCGCCCGTTACGCTGCACTGCGATGGCCACACCATTGAGATGACGTTGGCCGACGATGGCGAGTCGGTAGCTGCCTTCTTGGATAACTCGATCCGGGTGAACGCCGACCTAGCGGAATCGGCTTCCGGCGCGCGGTATGAATATGCGGCTAGTGGGTTACCATGGGGCGCTTTCGGTTCCGATTGGACGCTGGAGCTCTGGAATAAGGGCACCGATTGGTCAGTCTTTGTTGACGATAACGCGCTTGATTGTGGGGCTGAGGCGGCTACTGTTACCGTTACTGGTTAATGGTTTTGCCCCCTTGACTCAATAACTGATAATAGTGTTAAGGTGCTTTTGCTTTGCTGCTTGATTCTGTATGACCGCGGTCATAGGTTGAGATCACAGTTTTAAGCCTTGCATTAGGCGGCATAGCTGATATTGTTTGAGATAACGCAATGACAAACCGCCACTGCGACCGACTTGATCTTACTTAAGGAGTGAGTGATATGAGCAAGCACCATGATGGCATGGAAGAGATCGTCCTAAAAGAGGAACAGATTTCTTTTGTCGATGGCGAATTAGTTGATGACGTAGCTAAGGCTGAAATTCCGATTGCGGCTGCCGTAGTCGAAGAAACCCCCGAACTAACAGTTGAAACTGTCGCAGCACCTGTTGAGGTAGTCGAGATTGACGAGGTCGTGGAACAACCGATGGCTGTAGTTGAAGAACCAGTCTACACCGAGGTTGCCCCCGTAATAGCCGAAGCCGTTGAACCAGTCAAGCACGCTGTTTGGCCATGGGCACTGGGCGCTCTCGCCCTTGCTGGCCTCGCAACTGCGTTGGCATGGCCACACACCCCAACTCAGGTAGCTGAACCGGTTGTTACCCCTGCCCCTGCTGCCGTCCGCGTCGTTGAGACCCCGGCTCCAGAGGTACACAAGGCAACCACCCCCATCCCCACCTGCGATGGCGGTCAGCTGGTAGTCAAAGACTCTACCGACGTCTTTGCCACCGCCTCTGAGACTGGCACCCTAGTGACCACCCTTACTGCCAGCAGCCCGGTAACGGTCACTGCCGTTGGCGAGGATGGCTGGTTCCCAGTAACTGCTGGCACCGCACATGGTTATGTACCTACCACAGCGATAAGCTGCCTGGTAACCGTAACCGGCTAGTTTTTCCCCATAACTTAATATGCTAACTTAATAGGCTTCAATGGATTGAAATTCAGTAAGCGGATAAACTGAGTTCCGATTTCAGATTGAACCATAAAGGCTCCGAACCTGACGATGAGGTTCGGAGCCTTTTTGTGTGTGTTGGTTGTATTAGCTCTTTGTCGTGCTTTATGCAGTTTGACTAGGCTTTAACCAACCTCTTTACTGTTTGCTAGTTCGGGCGAGGCTTAGAGGCCGAGCTCCTTGGCCAGCTTCTCTTCGTGGGACTTCAGCGCGGCGCCGTACAGCTTCTTGCCGTGCGACTCCTCAAGCGCGAGAACGTGCTTCAGGTGAGCCTCAAGAGCGGCACCGTGCAGCTCTTCGATGTGATCCTCGGCCAGCTTCTTGAGGTGCGACTCAAGGGCAGCGCCGTGCAGGCGATGCTCCTCGGCAACCTCGTGCAGGTGCTTGAGGTGCGACTTCAGGGCTGCGCCGTGCAGGCGGTGGCCGCTCTCAGCGGTCAGACGCTTGATGTAAGCCAAGTGCGAAGCCAGAGCGGCGCCGTGCAGTTCCTTGCCAGCTACCTCTTCTTCGGACAGTTTCTTTAGGTGCGCAGCCAGAGCGGCGCCGTGTAATTCAGCCATAATAACTCCTATGTACTGGTAGGTTCGCACTCCCCTATTGGGCGCGCTGCTCAGAACTTTATGCAAAATCGGCACTTGTGAGTAGTTGTTTGGCGCAAATCTGCACATGGTGGGGGTGCGCGCGGTTGTGCCGGTATGAAAGTACTACGCTTGCAAAGTTGGCTGCTAGGCCAAATCGGAACCGTTGCTGGCGATTACCTTTTTGTACCAGTTGAACGACTTTTTGGGCGTCCGCTTAAGCGTGCCATTGCCTAAGTCGTCGCGGTCAACGTAAATGTAGCCGTAACGCTTTTTCATTTCGCCAGTGCCCGCCGATACAAGGTCGATCGGCCCCCACGAGGTGTAACCCAAAACGTCAACACCGTCTTCAACAATGGCATCGCGCATGGCCTTTAGGTGCGCGCGGAGATAGTCAATCCGATAATCATCGGCGACATAGCCATTCTCGTCTGGAGTGTCGACTGCGCCTAAACCGTTCTCAACCACAAACAACGGTTTCTGGTAGCGGTCATAGAGCTCGTTAAGCGTAATGCGGAACCCGAGTGGGTCAATCTGCCAACCCCATTCACTCCGCTCCAGATACGGGTTGGGGACGCCAAAGAACATGTTAGATTCAGTGAGCTCTTGATCCCCCACTTCAGCCTGCGAGACCTTGGTGGAATAGTATGAGAACGAAATGAAATCAACCGTATACTTTTTCAGCAGTTCTTTGTCGCCCGGCTCCCAAGGAATATGCACACCCTCGCGTTCTAGTTGCTTTAGGGCGTAGTGGGGATATTCGCCACGCGATTGCACGTCAATAAAGAAGTAGTTTTCCCGGTTGTCTTTCAGCGCCTGCCAGATGTCCTCTGGCTTAGCGGAAATGGGGTAACTCTCCCCAGCCGCCAACATGCAACCAACCATTATGTCCGGGTCAACCTCGTGGGCAATTTTGGTGGCAAGCGCCGAGGCTATCAACTCGTGATGGGCGGCGGTGTAAATAGCTTGAGCCCGGTTTTCGCCTTCCTCAATATACATCCCAGCGGCCATAAAGGGCGCATGCAGAATCATATTGATCTCGTTGAACGTGAGCCAGTATTTGACCAGACCCTTATACCTAGTGAACAACGTCCGCGCCAGCCGCTCATAGAAGGTGACGAGTTTGCGATTACGCCACCCGCCGTATTCCTTTATCAAGTGTACTGGGCAATCGAAGTGCGTGATAGTCACCAGAGGTTCGATGCCGTGGCTCTTCAGCTTGCGGAAGATCTTTTCGTAGAACGCCAAGCCCTCTTCATTGGGTTCTAGTTCGTCACCATTGGGGTATATGCGTGACCAAGCAATAGACATGCGGAAAGTCTTAAAACCCATTTCCGCAAATAGTTCAATGTCGCCCTCCCAGCGGTGATAGAAGTCAATGGCTTCGAGGCCGGGATAGAAGTGCTCATCATCCAGTTCAAGGTTGCGGATTTGCCCTGTCACCACTGGCCAGCGATCCTTGCCGTAGGGAGCCAGATCGACGTTGGCTAGGCCACGCCCGCCTTGGTCATAGCCGCCCTCTAGTTGGTTGGCGGCAGTGGCGCCACCCCACAGAAAGCCTTGCGGATAGCCAGTTGTCGTTTGAGTTGTCATCGTGAAAATGTGTCCTTTGTTAGACATACTTGATTGGGTCTGAGGTTGGTATTGCCGTCATCCGGCGATAGGTAATGGCGTCATAATGATGCATCGAGCAGCTGCCGACGGCTCAGCTGAGACATGAACCGTCGGCAGCTAGGCAGATTTCTACCTGCCAACTGTATATAGTGACTGCCCGGTGCTGACGTTGCCCTTGATGGCCTGCGTGATATTCGGGAAGTCCTCGCCGTTAGTGACGAGTACTGGCGTAGCGAGGCTGTAGCCATCTTGCTGGATGGCGGGAGCGTCAAATTCAACCAACGTCTGACCAGCCCGCACATGATCGCCTTGCTTTACTAGCGCCTTGAAGTGTTGCCCATTCAGGTTCACCGTATCTACGCCGATGTGCATCAGCACCTCAGCGCCCGAAGCGTGCGTCATGCCGACTGCGTGACCGGTTGGGAAAATCGCCGAGATCTCGCCGTCGAACGGAGCAACTAGCCGACCTTCAGTCGGGATGATTGCCACGCCGTCGCCCATCATGCCACTGGAGAACACCGGATCAGGCACCTCGGAAAGCGGGATTACTTGGCCAGTGAGCGGGGCGATAACGTCAACACCATCGCTAACCGTGGCAGTGGCGACTGGCTCATAAACAGCAGCCGGTGCCGGCGCCACATTTACCGCAATGGGCTCAACAACAGCAGCGACGGGCGCCATCTGAGTGGCAACTGCAACGGGCGCAGCGTCATAAACGTATTCCGCCTCCGTACCTGTTATGGGCCGCGTGCCGACACCTAAGATGTCTAACGTGCTGTGGCCTTCGATGCCACCGATTTCACCGCCAGCAAGTTCGACAGCGCGAGTATGGTGTACCTCGGCCAAGTGTTCCTCATGGATGGCCTTGAGGTGATGCTTCTCGGCCTCAATCTCTTCATCAACGGCGGTATCAGTCACAACCGGATCACGATAGAGAATCCAAGTGAGAATGCCGGCGATCAACATCGATATCAAAATAGCAATTAGCATATTGATGAGGTTGCCCCACCCTGCCCCAGGGGAGATCATCCCGCCCAGACCAAAGATACCGAGGCCGGACATTTGATAAGTGGTGACCCCAGTCAAGCCCATATATAGGCCACCGACTGCGGCTGCGATACACGCAATCACAAAGAACTTAATGCGAGGTAACGTCACACCATAAACGGCAGGTTCGGTAATGCCAAAGATTGCCGAAATCCACGCCGGGAAAGAAATGTTCTTTAACTTGCGATCCCGGGTCTTTAGCCAAATAACAAAAGTAACGGCCAACATTGCCCAACTGGAACCTGCTAATGCATGTATCAGGTTACTGGGGTTACCGGCAATCAAATCTACCAGCAGCACCAGCACAATTGCGTGGTGAATGCCGAACACCACCAATACCTGCCACAGGCCAGCCAGCAAGAACGCCGCTAGCGGAAGGTTGAAGTCAGTAATCGCGCGCAGACCATTAGCTAGGCCATCGGATAGCATATTCGCGAACGGGCCGATAACTGCAAAGCCAATGGGTACCAAGATAGCCATGACAATCAACGGCACTAAGAAGCCCCGCACCACTGCCGGGATTACCTTGTTTAGTGCCCGCTCCAACGGTGCCGCCAGCAAACAGATTAGAATAACTGGAATAACAGTTTGCCCATAACTTAGGTTACTGATGTTCACGCCAAACAGGTGGGTGTTTTCCATATTCTGAATTTCGGGGAACATCAATGCAGCACCAATGGCGGCACCTAAGAAATGGTTCATGCCTAAAGCTTTGGCGGCATTAAAGCCAATAAAGATCGGGAAGAACCAGAACAGCGACTGCCCAACCGCATTCAAAATCATATACAACCCGTGGTCTGGATTGAGAATGCCGAAGTTGGATAGCAAGGCCAAAATACCTTGCATAATACCGGCAGCTGCCAAGATGCCCATCGTGGGCATCATTACGCCTTGGATGAAGCTCTGGAATACCTCAAGCGGCTTCTTTTTTACCTTGGTGGCCTCTAGCGTGGCGATGCCCCGGCCACCAATATGCCCGGCGACCTCGTCATAAACGTCTGCCACATGTGGGCCGACGACTACTTGGTACTGGCCGCCTGCCTTGACCAAACCGACCAGTTCCGGGTGTTCCTTAATGTATGCGTCGTTTGCCAACGACTCATCTTTGAGGTTGAACCGGAGCCGCGTCATACAGTTAATGACGCTGTCAATGTTGCCTGCCCCGCCGACATTCTCAACAATGTCCGTAGCGAGCGCCGTGTACTTACCCATTCCTACCAAACTCTCTAACGCAACCGTGCGTCATCGGGGGTATTAACCTTGGCCGAGATGGGCGCGACACGGATGTGGCTCCCGTCTCATTGCTCCCTCCACCCTATCGCATGCGCGCCTAGTGTCAAGAGTGCAAAACCACAACTCAGCAATAGCAAATCGCTGGCTACCGACCGCTAAAAAGCGGGGATTCTCCTAGAAAGATTGCGTTGGCACAAAGCCGGCAAAGCCGCAATAGCCCAGCACCAGCAATATCAGTAAGGCGAGGAGGATGATGCCTAAGCAGCCACCGCAGCCACCGCCAGCGCCACCCCCACCGGGGCCAGGTCCCATCATCGGGCCGCCACCCCAACCACGTCGGCGTCCCATACCGCCCAGCATCATGCCAGCCCCGAGGCCGGGCAGAAAACCACCGCCACCCATCGGACGACCCATTGGTGGCCTACCAACGCCCATCGGCGGACGTCCACCTCCCATCGGGCGCGCCGGGCGGGC
>JGI24699J35502_11133640_pt1 | contig 12852 bp, 12 predicted proteins | sample TergutMp193P4_FD_35502 | JGI IMG/M metagenome (IMG submission 35502) | reverse complement strand
AAGATATTAAAATAGGAGACGAAGTTTTGGAAATTAATGATGTAAATGCCGTTGATTATGCAAAACAAAATGTAGCGCCTTATGTAAGTTCTTCAACTGAACAGGATAGAATAAATAGAATGTACAATTATCAATTATTTGTTGGTAATGTAAATGAACCGGTAAAATTGAAAATAAAAAATGCTGACGGTAAAATTTTCACTACCCAAGTATCGCGAAAAATGAGTAGCCATTATTCCGTTCCCGTCATTAGTTTTAAACTGCTGAAAGACAGTATCGGCTATTTAGCATTAAACAATTTTGACGGAGATTTTCAGCCGTATAAAAATGTGTTTGACAGCATTTATCCTCAAATACTCAAAACAAAATCATTAATCATTGATGTAAGAGCAAACGGTGGCGGCGATTCATATTATGCCGTTTATGTTTTGTGTCATTTGGTAAATGAAAAACAATACGCCGTTAATTCATGGCGAACAAGAGAATATAAACCTGCATACAGAGCATGGGGCAAAAATGGCGGTTGGTCTTGGTTTAGCAAAAAAGACAGCATTGACAGTGATTTCTGTGCAGAGCAGCATTACTTAAAGCCGGTAGTTCTCTTAACAAGTCCGGTAACATTTTCTGCAGCGGAAGATTTTTGCGCAATGTTTGATTATAAAAAACGAGGATTAAAAATAGGGCAAGCAACGGGCGGCAGCACAGGGCAGCCGCTAATGGAAACATTGCCCGGCGGCGGCAGTTTCCGAGTTTGCACGAAAGAGGATACTTATCCCGACGGCAAAAAATTTGTAGGCGTCGGCATCATTCCCGACATACCCGTATCGCCCACTGTGCAGAGTATCAGAAATGGCGACGATATTGTGTTGGATAAAGCAATTGAAGTGTTATCGAAATAAAGCATTTATTAAAAAAACGGATTATTTTACTATCTTAATTTTCAATGCGCCTCTAACCAATTATTCCCGACGCCGCAATCGGCAATCAAGGGAACTTTCAGTCGGGCGGCATTCTCCATTTCATAGACCACAATTTCTTTTACTTTTCCCAATTCATCGGAAAAAACATTGAAATTTAACTCGTCGTGCACTTGCATAATCATTCTCGACCGGAGTTTCTCCTCTTGAAAACGTTTGTGAATTTGATTCATCGCCACCTTAATAATGTCGGCAGCCGAACCTTGAATGGGAGCATTGATGGCGTTTCGTTCGGCATATCCGCGAACCACCGAATTTCGCGAATTAATGTCGGGGAGAAAACGTTTCCGGTGAAAGATGGTTTCTACGCAGCCGTTTTGACGCGCTTTTTCTATACTTTTTTCCATGTATTCCCTCACGCCGGGATAAGAAGCAAAATATCCGTCAATAAATTCTTTCGCTTCATTTCTGGAAATGCGCAGTTGCTCGCTCAATCCGAACACGGAAATACCGTAAATAATCCCGAAATTAGCCGTTTTCGCTTTGCGTCGCATATCGCGCGTAACTTGATCAATCGGAATATTAAAAATTTGGGCGGCAGTGGCTGCATGGATGTCTTTCCCGCTGCAAAAAGCGTTAATCATATTTTTATCTTCACTCAGATGAGCCATAATTCGCAATTCGATTTGAGAATAATCAGCCGACATAAACAAACAACCTTCATCGGGAATAAACGCTTTTCGGATTTCTTTCCCTTCTTCGTCTCGAATAGGGATATTCTGAAGATTCGGATTGGTTGAACTCAAGCGTCCGGTTGATGTAATAGTCTGATTATATGTGGTATGAACTTTTCCATCAAAAAGACTGATCAGAGTCGGAAGTGCATCAATATACGTATTCAGCAGTTTTTTGATTTTTCGGTATTCCAATATTTTTTCGACAATCGGATGCTTCGATTTCAGATTTTCCAAAACATCTTCTCCGGTAGAATACTGACCGGATTTTGTTTTCTTGGATTTTTCGACCACTTTCAACCGATCGAACAAAATTTCCCCCACCATTTTGGGAGAACCGATATTAAATTCGATTCCGGCCATTTTATAGACCGACTGTTCGATTTCTTGTAAATAGCCGGCTAATCCGACCGATGATTGTTTTAGCGCCGATGTATCCAAGCGAACGCCGGCTTCTTCCATATCCGCTAATACGCTCACCAAAGGAAGTTCAATATCGTAAAGCAATTCGGTTAAATTATTCTTCATAATCTTTTCTTCAAAACCGGATTTCAATCGCAAGGTAATATCGGCATCTTCGCAAGCATAATCAACCAAACGGTCCAAAGCCACAGATCTCATATTTCCTTGATTTTTCCCTCTTGGTCCGATTAATTCTTCGATATGAACCGTTCGATAATTCAGATAAGATTCCGCCAAATAATCCAAATTATGACGATATTCCGGATTGAGAAGATAGTGTGCAACCAACGTATCAAATATCGGTCCGGCGGTGCGAATCCCGTATTTCTTCATTACATTGATATCGAATTTGATGTTTTGCCCGATTTTCAGAATGTCTGGACTTTCCAAGATTTCTTTAAAAAGTCCGGCTTTTTTCGCCGCCTCTTCTTGATTAGAGGGAATCGAAACAAAAAACGCCTCCCCTTCCTGTAATGCAAACGACATACCGACTAATTCGGCGGTTAAGGGATCAATACCGGTTGTTTCCGTATCAAAAGTCACTTGTTTTTGCCGTTTGGTTTTCTCGATGAAATCGGCAATGTCGGTTGTCGTATCCAAAAGCGAATAGCGATGCGGAACCGTTTGAATGGTTTCTTGCGTGGTATAAAAATGAGTTTCCGGATTTTCATCGGTCGGCATATCAAAAAGCGAGGTTTGAACCGGCTGACGATTGGAAACCGGAGTTGCCGAAGCGGTTTTTGTCTCACCGAAAATTCGAGCGGAAAGTTGGCGGAACTCCAATTCATCGAAAATTTTTCGCAAAGCCGGTTCGTCTATTTCTTGTCGAACTAATGTATTCGGATCAAAATCAACCGGGACATCGGTTTTAATGGTTGCTAAAAATTTGGAAAAAAGAATCATTTCTTTGTTCCCTTCGATTTTGGTTTTCAGACTGCCGGTCAGTTGATTTGTATGTTCAATCAAGTTTTCGACGTTTCCGAACTCGGCAATTAATTTTCGAGCAATTACCTCCCCTACACCCGGACAACCCGGAATATTATCCGATTTATCGCCCATCAAAGCCAATAAATCAATGATTTGAATCGGATCATTTAAGCCGTATCGCTCTTTTACTTCATCTGTCCCCAAAATACTGAACTCATTTCCCCGATATGCCGGTTTATAGATAAAAACATGTTCATTGACCAACTGTCCGTAATCTTTATCGGGAGTCATCATAAACACGTTGCAGTCGGCAGGCGCTTTACCCGCAAGAGTTCCGATGACATCATCCGCCTCGTAATAAGCAACTTCCAATATCGGGATATTATATGCGCGAATAATGTCTTTAATAATCGGAACCGATTCCCGGATTACTTCGGGCGTTTCTTCCCGTTGCGCTTTATACGCTTCGTAAGCTTCGTGACGAAACGTAGGCCCCGGCGGATCAAAAGCCACTCCAATATGCGTCGGATTTTCTTTTCTCAAAACATCTTCCAGCGTATTCACAAATCCGAAAACAGCGGAAGTATTAAATCCTTTGGACGTGATGCGAGGCATTTTGATCATAGCGTAATACGAACGATAAATCAACGCATAAGCATCTAATAAAAACAATTTCATTTTCTCTCAAATTTACGGTAAAGATATAAAATTTTAGCTACATCGTCGCGTTTATATTCTTTTCTCTTAAATATTATTTTTATCTTTGTAGCGTATTGAGGTTTTTTTTAATATGAATAACTTACACACGATCGCTTTACCGATAAAAAAAGAAATGGAAGTCTTTGAGAGGCTTTTCACTGAAACTCTGCATGGCCATAATAATGATTTTCAATCCATGATTGATTTTATTTCCGGTAAAAACGGAAAACGAATCCGGCCGCTTATTCTTTTACTTTCAGCGAAACTTTGCGGAGAACCGAATGAGAAATCAGTTGATTACGCGGTAATGCTTGAATTATTACACACAGCAACGCTTATCCATGACGATGTGGTGGATAATACGTTGGAGCGGAGAGGACAACTTTCGGTAAATGCCAAATACGATAATCGCGTAGCTGTACTCTTGGGCGATTATATTTTGGCAATGGCTATTACAAAAGCGATTTTATCGCAGAATTTTGCTGTTTTAGATATTATTTCCCGATTATCGCAAAATTTAGCCGAAGGAGAATTGGCTCAACTGATTTCATCAAAAGAATTGGTATTTAATGAAGAGCGTTATTTCAACGTGATTTGGAAAAAAACCGCATTTCTTCTTTCTTCCTGCTCCGAAATGGGCGCTATTTCGGTAAACGCAAGTCCGGAAAATCGCGAAAAACTCCGATTAATCGGTGAAAATTTAGGAATGTGCTTTCAGATTAAAGACGATATTTTTGATTATTTCGATCAAGGAAATATCGGCAAACCTACCGGAAATGATATCCGGGAAGGGAAAATTACCTTACCTCTGATTTACGCCTTGAAAACAGCGCCAAAATCCGATTCCGACCGAATACTTGCGCTCATCAAAAATCGAAATCATTCACCGGAAACCATTCAACAATTGACCGATTTCGCAAAAGAAAACAAAGGAATCGAATATGCATATTCCAAAATGCAGGAAATTAAAGAAAACATCCTTGCTTTATTAAGCGATTTCCCCGATTCCGATGCAAAAATCAGCCTTATCGGGTTAAGCGATTACATTATTGAACGAGAAAACTAAAATTCGGAGGGAAAACCCGGTTACTTTAATGTTTTTTTCAGCAAAAAATAACGATTAATCAACAAAGCAATTCCCCATCCGAAAAACGCACCGATTCCATCGAACAAAAAATCAAACCAATCGCCGGAGCGGGTTGTAGTCAAATACGATTGCAGAATTTCAATAAGCCCGCCTATAGCAACAGGAAAAAGGAAAGAACTCAGAAATACTCGCGCCTTACTTATCGGGATTCGTAAATAACCCGTATTATCGAAGAAAATAACTCCGGCCAAGCCTAAAAATAAAATAGTATGCACTACTTTATCAAAATTTAATGTCGGAGGCGCAGGCAAGTCCGCCGTGTTGATAAAACAAAGAATAAAGATAATCAATAAAAATAATACACTTAACCAATACTTTTTCAAAAAACCAATCATACCCTTTCCAATAATTGAGTTGCTAAACTGCTTGCGCCGATCCTAAACAATTGAGGATTCAGCCATTCTTCTCCTAAAATTTCGTTCACAATCGTATAATATTTAACGGCGTCTTCGGCGGTTCGAACGCCTCCGGAAACTTTTAAACCGATTTTTTCCCGATGAATCCGATAGTATTCTTTAATTGTTTGACAAATAACATAAACCGCCTCCGGATTTGCGCCCGGATATACTTTTCCCGTAGATGTTTTAATAAAATCAGCGCCCGAATACATTGATAAAATCGTTGCTTTTTGAATGTTAGAAGCCGTTTTTAACAATCCGGTTTCCAGAATGACTTTCAAGCGAGCCTCCCGGCAAGCCGCTTTGATTTCTTCGATTTCCCGACAGGCTTCTTCCCAATTTTCTTCGAAGAAGGCGCCGACATTGAAAACAATATCAATTTCGTCGGCGCCGTCGGTAACGGCGAGAGAAACTTCGGCGATTTTAACTTCGAAAAAGGTCTGCGAAGAAGGAAATCCTCCGGCAACAGCGGCAATTCGTACATCAGCCGTTAACGCCTCTTTTACGGTTGACACAAAATTCGGATAAACGCAAATCGCGGCTACATTCGGAATATCGGGTCTTGAACCTTCAAAATCATTGACTGTTTCCGTAAAACGCCAGATACTTTCCCGGTTGTCTTCCGTATTTAAGGAAGTCAAATCAATGCAGGAATACAAAAATTTTAAAACTTCCGGCGTATTATTTTCTTTGCATTTATCAAGGATTTCATTTGTCCTTTTACGAATCGTTTCTTCTTGCAGATCCGGTTCAAAATTCCTAAAGGCTTCTTCGTACTTGTTCATTTTGCTTATAATTTTTGATTTTGTTTATGTCGCTCCGCATCTCTTAACGTCTTTTTTTGAATATTATTTTGGAAAGCCTCAGTCAAATTTACTCCCGTTTGATTGGCTAAGCAACATAGTACCCAAAGAATATCCGCCATTTCATCGGCCAAATTAATATCCCTATCCGACTTTTTAAATGATTGATCGCCATACACACGAGCCATAATCCGAGCCAATTCACCGACTTCTTCCATCAAAATCGCCGTATTGGTCAATTCGGAAAAATAACGGACGCCATAAGTTTTAATCCATTCATCTACATTTAATTGCGCTTCTTCAATCGTCATTGTTCCACTCATTTTATTCTCTATTCTTCGAATCTATACAAATTGTAATCGGCCCGTCGTTGATCAATTCCACCTGCATATCCGCTCCAAATTCTCCCGTTTGAATCGGCTTATTTAACGCTTTTTCCAATTCTATACAAAAAGTATGGTACATCGGAACGGCAACGTCCGGCTTTGCAGCCCGAATGTACGACGGACGATTTCCTTTTTTAGTCGAGGCATGCAAAGTAAATTGACTTACGCACAAAATTTCGCCATCAATTTCCAAAACCGAGCAATTCATTACTCCGTTAGCGTCATCAAAGATACGAAGATTTACGATTTTTTTCACTAAAAAGTCAATATCGTCCGCTTTATCGGCAGTTTCAATACCTAATAACACCAAAAGCCCCTTCCCTATAGAGGCTTTCAGTTGACCTTCAATCGAAACCGACGCTTTGGATACTCGTTGAATAACTACTCGCATAGATTCCGTAGTTTAATAATTACCGTGTTTCGTTACATATTGATAATCAATCTATTAACTTCTATTTCCGTAATCATTGATTGCATTTTTTATTTTGAATTACCGGTTCTTTTAAATGCCAAATTTACTAAAATTTAGGAAACGGAACAACATAATTTTTTGAATTACCTCTTTTTTTGCAATTTTTATATTTTCTATTGGAATGCCGATTTAATCAAAGCAGCTTTCTTTTCTCCGATCAAATCGGCAATTTCAGACTCCGACGTTTCTTTGATTCGCTTCACGCTTTTGTATTTTTGCAAAAGTTTTTCTTTTATCATCGGCCCGATTCCCTTGATATTATCCAATTCCGAAACAACCTGCTGCTTGCTCCGTTTATTCCGATGAAACGTTATTCCGAAGCGGTGCGCTTCGTCGCGTAACTGTTGAATCAATTTCAAACTTTCCGAATTTTTATCTAAATACAAAGGGATAGAATCTTCCGGGAAATAAATCTCTTCCAAACGTTTAGCTATTCCGATAACGGATATTTTACCATATAAATTCAATGCTTTCAACGCATCGGTTGCAGCATGCAACTGTCCTTTTCCTCCGTCAACCACAATTAACTGCGGCAAGGGTTGCGATTCTTCCAACAAACGACTGTATCGGCGAGAAACCGTTTCATACATGGATTGAAAATCATCGGGGCCGGTTACTGTTTTTATATTGAAATGGCGATAGTCTTTTTTAGCCGGTTTCGCCATCTTAAAAACAACGCAAGCAGAAACCGGATTGGTTCCTTGAATATTGGAATTATCAAAACACTCGATATGAACGGGCAACTCTTTTAAGTGCAAATCATTCTGAAGCGTCTTCATAATCCGGGTTTGTCGTTGTTCCGGATTCAATTTTTCAGCTTGTTTCAATTGCTCCAATTTGTATTGCTGCACATTTTTCTCCGAAAGAATCAGTAAATTTTTCTTATCCCCTCGTTGGGGTACAACAAATTCAACTTCTTTCAATTCAATATCGGGAATAAACGGGACAATGATTTCTTTTGCCTTACTCTTGAAGCGAGTCCGCAATTCAATAATACCCATACCCAAAATTTCTTCTTTCGGCTCTTCCAATTGCTTTTTATATTCAATCGTGTAGCCTTGCACAACAGCGCCGGAAGAAATATGCAGATAATTGATAAAAACAAAAGCGCCGTATTCATCGTAAGAAAAAACATCAATATTATGCAAAGCGGGGTTTACTACAATTGATTTGGCAGAATAGTTTTCCAAGATACGATATCTTTCTTTCAAAAACTCGGCTGCTTCGTATTGCAAATTATCCGCCAAATGCATCATTTCTTTATATAGCTGCTTGCTTACCGAACGAATATTCCCCTTTAAAATTTCCTCAATTGATCGGATATTTTTATTGTAATCGTCTTCTGTTTGATAGTTTACACAAGGCCCAAAACATCGCTTTATGTGGTATTGTAAGCAAACATGGAATTTTTTCTTTGCGATATTTTCACTCGAAAGAGCATACGAACAATTCCGAATCGGATAAATAGTAGTCAATAAACGCAAAAGAAACTTAATATCGCCTACGAAAGTATAAGGTCCGTAGTAATGTGATTTATCGTTCAATTTTTTTCGGGTCAGATAAACACGGGGGAAAGGTTCGTCACGAACCACAATCCACGGATAGGTTTTATCATCTTTCAATAAAATATTATAGCGAGGTTTATGCTTTTTTATCAAATTGTTTTCCAAAAGAAATGCGTCTTCTTCCGATTCAACGACCAAATAGCGAATTGTATTAATTTTTCGCACCATAATCCGGGTTTTCGGGTCTTCGATTGTTCGGTTAAAATACGAAGAAACTCGTTTTTTAAGGTTTTTGGCTTTACCGACATAAATGATTGTTTCCGTTTCGTCCAAATACATATAGCATCCCGGATTTTCCGGGATGGATGACAAAACGGTTGTCAGATTCGTTTCAGATATCATATTTTATAATTGAATCCACTTGAATATCGGAAGGGAACCCTACCCTACCCTTCAAGTCTTCCAGTTCTATCAAAAAATTCACATATATTTTTCGAGGATTAAATTTTCTAACCAACCGAACCGCAGCCTGCATAGTTCCTCCCGTTGCTAACAAATCGTCATGTAACAAAACTATATCATCGGAATCTATTGCATCTTGATGAATTTGAATTGCATCTGTTCCATATTCTTTTTCGTAAGATTCTTCAAAAATCGCAGCCGGCAATTTTCCCGGTTTACGAATCGGAATAAATCCGGCATTCAGACGAACCGCTAAAAGCGGGCCTAAAATAAATCCACGCGATTCGATTCCTACCACTTTTGTGATTCCTTTGTTTTTGTAAATTTCATACAAGCCATCTACTATTTCGTGTAGAATAGCCGGATTTTTAAACAAGGTTGTTACGTCTTTAAATTGAATCCCCGGAATGGGAAAATCAGGAACATTACGAACCTCTTTTGTTAATTTTTCAATATTCATATTTTTATATTTATATTCTATAGATTGTTCCACGTGGAACAATTTTCATCTCCCTAACAATACCAACAAGACATTTATATCGTTTGGAGAAACTCCGGGAATACGGGAAGCTTGTGCAATTGTTTCCGGATCAATCGCAGTCAGCTTTTGTTTGGCTTCTGTTGATAACGATTGAATTTCGTTATAATCAAATTTTCCTCGTATTCGTATATTCTCTAAGCGATTAATTTTTTCTGCTATGATTTTCTCACGAGCAATATATCCTTCGTATTTTATTAATATTTCGGTTGCTTCTATAATTTCTTCTTTCCGATTCGAGATACTACCCAACTGTTCCCGAAAATCCGGAAGTAATTCGGCAATCTTCTTAATGTCCAATTGAGGACGGAGAATTAAATCAATTAATTTCACACTGTATCGTAACGGAGTTGTTTCATAAAATTCCAAGCCAGCATTAATAACACGAGGTTTCACGGAATAATTGCGAACAAAAGAAACGAGACGCTCTATTTCATTTTTTTTCTGTTTCAATAATTCATATCGTGCAAAATCCGCTAAGCCCAAGCGATACGCCTTTTCTGTTAATCGCATATCGGCATCATCTTGACGAAGAAGGATACGATATTCGGCGCGAGAGGTAAACATCCGATAAGGCTCATCAACACCTTTGGTCACCAAATCATCAATCAATACGCCGATATACGCCTCATCACGGCCCAACACCCACTCACTCCCGCCATGAACTTTTATATGCGCATTGATGCCGGCAATTAATCCTTGCGATCCGGCTTCTTCGTAACCGGTTGTTCCGTTGATTTGTCCGGCAAAAAACAAATTCTTTATCCGCTTGGTCTCCAAAGTCGGATTTAATTGAGTCGGAGGGAAAAAATCATATTCGATTGCATAACCCGGACGGTATATCCTGACATTTTTCAATGCAGGAATTTGTTTCAAAGCGTTCAATTGAATCTCAAGCGGAAGCGACGATGAAAAACCGTTCAAATAATACTCGTTGGTGTCCTCTCCTTCCGGTTCGAGAAACAGCTGATGTTTTGATTTATCGGCAAATGTAACAATTTTTGTTTCGATACTCGGACAATACCGGGGGCCGATACTTGTAATTTGTCCGTTGTACAAAGGAGAATCCGGCAAACCGGCCCGCAAAACGGCATGAACCGCCTCGTTGGTATAAAGCGTCCAACAACTCATTTGCTTGAGCAAACGAGAAGAGAAATCCAAGTAAGAAAATTTATGAAAATCGTTTTCTCCTTTTTGTTCTTCCGTCAAAGAAAAATCAACGCTTCTTCCATCAATACGCACCGGCGTTCCGGTTTTCATCCGGTCTTTTTCAAATCCCCAATGAACCAATTGTTCGGTAATACCGAACGATGCCGGTTCGGAAATGCGCCCTCCCGAAAGTTGCGTTTTCCCGACATGGATAAGTCCATTCAAGAAGGTGCCAACGGTTAAAATTACGGCAGATGAACGAAATGCAACGTTCAAAGAAGTTTTAACGCCTCCTACCCTATTCTTTTCAATGATTAGTTCCGTAACGACGTCTTGCCAAAGAAACAAATTCGGAATATGATCCAATGTTTTTCGCCATTCGCTGATGAAGTGCATACGGTCGCTTTGAGCGCGAGGACTCCACATAGCAGGACCTTTGGAACGATTCAACATGCGAAATTGAATGGCAGATTTGTCGGTAACAATACCCATCTGCCCTCCTATCGCATCTATTTCCCGCACAATCTGTCCTTTTGCAATTCCGCCCACCGCCGGATTACAACTCATCTGAGCGAATTTATTCATATCCATTGTTATTAACAATGTTTTCGAACCCAGATTCGCCGCAGCCGCAGCCGCATCACAACCGGCATGGCCTCCGCCGACAACGATTACATCGTATTCAAACGTCATAAATTTTTATCTGTTTAACAAATTTGTACGAACGTCAAAGGTAAGAGTTTCTAAGGCAATAACAAAATTTTATCGCTTTTTACAAACAAATCGTCCATTGTTACTTCCGATTGAATATTGTCATGATATTCATTCCGCTTTACCCCGTAAGTTGTTACCATTGTGATATGTACAGCTTTGCGAGTTTTTGTTTCATTAATAAACGCCGATTTCTTGTTTCGCAGATTTTCATCCTGCTTCTTGTCAATAATAAACTCATTTTCAGCATATTTCATTTCACATAAGTTAATGATTCCATCGTTCCGGTCAATAAGTAAATCAATTTGCGCCGCCGGTTTCGATTTTTTACTGCGCCAAGCCGCAGAGTAAGTTACAACACCGGAAATACCCAACTTTTGTCTGATTTGCGCAACATGTTGCATGCAAACCTGTTCAAATGCGTAACCGCTCCAAGCACGATGCTTGGCGTTATCAATCAGGTTTGTCCAAAAATGTTCGCTGCTCTTCCGCCGATTGTCTTTTATAAAGTTCATATAAAAAAGCGAATAAAAATCAATCAACTGATATAAACGCTCTTTTGTCTTTTTTTAATTAGCTCTTGAACACATTGACTGATTTCATCCGGTTGAGGGGTTCCGATTTTTACGATTATGTCATTATCATAAAACTGAAGTTCTATAGCTTTTAATCCTGTCACATTGTATTGTTTGAGCATTTTGCCCGCAAAAGACACTTTGGTTCCGACACCGAATCCTTTGTGAATACCGGAATACAGGTTACAGGATTTTATGTTTTCAATTTTGTATTTTTTCTTAATCAAACCAATACCTAACTTGAATGAAAAGTATGATTCATCAATCGTTATGGTTATATTATAGAAACATAACAAGCCGAATAACGTTGCTGCAATCAATAATAGCCATATATAAAATAGTTTATTTATTATCAAAAGCAACAGAAAAAATATGACACTTGATAATAATAAAAATACGATCATGGGAACTCCAAGATAAGTATATTCTTTTATCAAAAAAGTTTTACCTACCCCTTCTTCGTCCATACACTGCTACAAATTCCGGTTTATCAGACTCAAAATACTGTTGTAAAGTCTGTTGCTCATTATATCTTCCCATAATTTCCATAAATTTTATATCTTATAATCTGCCGCAAATATACAAAAAATATGAGATTCGGCAGGTTATAAACAAATAAATATCATATATATTATTGTTTATTAGTATTTTATAATTTTAGATTATTAACGATATAAAACGTTCTCCCTTAATAATTCAAGAGCTTCATTTTCTTTTTCTCTCATCGTTTTTTTATTAGCCGCCGTTTTATCATCATAACCGCAAAGATGTAATACCCCGTGAATCATAACTCGATGTAATTCTCCATCAAATTCGGTCTTGAATTTTTCAGAATTTGTTTTTACCGTTTCTAAAGAAATGAATAAATCGCCCGATAATTTATTGCCTTCCGAATAATCAAAAGTAATAATATCGGTATAGTAGTCGTGATTTAAATATAATTTATTAATGCGTAGAATTTCTTCAT
>JGI24699J35502_11133642_pt1 | contig 12864 bp, 10 predicted proteins | sample TergutMp193P4_FD_35502 | JGI IMG/M metagenome (IMG submission 35502) | reverse complement strand
CCGAAAGTTTTTCGTCCATTAAATCGGCTTGATTCTGGGCGAAATAACCGATTTTCACATTGTGTCCCAATTGCAATTTTCCTTCATAAGGAATTTGTCCCATGATGCACTTGACCAAAGTAGATTTTCCTTCGCCGTTTTTTCCCACGAAAGCTACTTTTTCTCCCCTATTAATAATGAAAGATACATGTTCAAAAACCAAATGATCGCCATAGGATTTACTCAGATTTTCAATAATAACAGGGTAGGAACCGGAACGAGGCGCCGGAGAAAATTTCAGACGTAAAGCGGAATAGTCTTCTTCATCCACTTCGATACGCTCTATTTTATCCAATTGCTTGATGCGGCTTTGTACCTGTACGGCTTTCGTTGCTTTATACCGAAACCGCTCGATAAATGCTTCCGTATCTTCGATTTGCTTTCGTTGGTTTTCATACGCACGCAATTGTTGTTCGCGACGTTCTTTTCGTAATATAACGTATTTGGAATAATTGACCCGGTAGTCATAGATTTTTCCCAATGAAATTTCAATAGTTCGCTGAGTGACGTTATCAATAAACGCTCGGTCGTGCGATACGAGAATAACGGCATTGGCTTGTGAGGACAAAAAATTCTCCAGCCATTGAATGGATTCAATATCCAGGTGATTGGTCGGCTCGTCCAACAAAAGAATGTCCGGTTTTTGTAAAAGTAGTTTGGCTAATTCAATACGCATACGCCAGCCGCCGCTAAATTCCGTGACCGACCGGTCAAAGTCTTTCCGTTCAAATCCCAAACCTATCAACGTTTTTTCGACTTCGGCTTCGATTTGCATAGCGCCTTCCATCGCCAAACGCTCATTCAGATGAGTGATTGTATCAATAAGATTATGATAAGATTCCGACTCGAAATCGTTTCGGTGTGCCAACTCTCGATTCAACTGTTCCAATTTCGTTTCCATTTGCAGTATGGATTCAAAAGCAAGTGTAGCCTCTTCCTTAACTGTGCGTTTCGAAAAGAATTGCATTTGTTGCGGAAGATAACCTATTACAGTATCTTTGGGCATCACAACTCGTCCTTGAGTAGGCTCTTGCAAGCCGGCAAAAATTTTCAATAAAGTACTTTTGCCTGCTCCATTTTTACCAACTAAAGCAATGCGTTCTTTCTTGTCCACAACAAAACCAATGGAGTCTAATAAAGTAAAACCCCCGAAAGAAACCGTCAAATTTTCTACTGAATACATGAATTAAAATACCGTTTTCAGCCAAGCTTGCGCTATCAATTGTGCTCCTGCCATGGAAGGATGCACGCCATCCTTTCCCCAATAATTGGCAGGTGCCTGTTTAAGCGCTTCATTAAATACCGATTGTAGTGGAACAAAAATCAAATTGTTGTCTGTCGCAATTTTTTTAGCTGCACTTCGATACGGAGCGAAATCGTCTTTCCAAGTATCGCCAAGCGCTGTTCCTCCTTGAATGATAAATGGTTCGAGAATAACAATCTTTATATTTGGCAAGGCATTTTTTGTTTGCGAAATTAATATTTGATAATCATTTGTGTATGTTTCGACTGTTCCCGTATAACCTGCGGTTTTAGCATGCCAAAAGTCATTCACTCCAATTAATATGCTAAGGATATTGGGTTGCAACTCAAGGCAATCTTTATCCCAGCGTTCGGCTAATTGGAACACTTTGTTTCCCGATATTCCGCGATTATACAAACTCAGTTCTTTATCCGGATTATTTGCCAAAATCGACGATGCTGTGAAAAGAGCGTAACCTGTTCCAAAAGAGGATTGTGTATTGGGAGCGGCATCATTCCGATTTCTTCCAGCATCGGTAATGGAATCGCCTTGAAATAAAATAATATCTCCTTTCAACAAATTATAATGCAAAGCTGCGTTTGCCGGTACAAATTCAGGCATAGCCGCATTTACGATTTTCGACAGAAACAGGGTAGATACACCCGTTGCCACCGTTTTTCTCAAAAAGTTTCGCCTATTCATAAAAATACAAAAGATTAAGAAAACAAATTTTTGGGATATTCTCCTTGCGCTATCAATTGACCGATTTTTTCAACTACTGAAGCACGATCTTCCGCATAAGTTACGCCAAACCATTTGGAGGGCGTATCTAACACTTTCACTTGGATTTGAGATTTTTCAATTAGAGCATCAATTACCCAAGGAATAAAAAATTCTGCTTTCGGATTATCTTCATTTTTTGTTAAGAAATCGACAAAAAGAGATTCGGAATAATCAAAATATTCAGGTGTAAATCCCCACATATTCATTGAGACCGGTGTATTTTCGTCCACAACAATCATCGTCCCATTTTCATCTTTGTATTTGATTTTTCCGTCAGTATCACGGATTATATACGTTCGCTCTACAATTGAGGTTAAAAATCCATCGGCATCGGCAGAACAAATTCCGCGAGCGACTGAACCGCTTTCCGACAAGGTATTTCCCATGCGATATCCTATCATGAAGTAGTGATTTTTTTCGTTTTCAAGCGATTGGAGATATTCAGCCGCAATCTGGTAACTTTCTCTTCCATAGAAATCATCGGCATTAATTACAAGAAAAGGCTCTTTAATCACATCTTTTCCCATCATAACAGCATGATTGGTTCCCCACGGCTTTACGCGGTCTTTGCTCACTTGGAATCCTTTGGGAAGTTTATCCAATTCCTGAAAAACCAGTTCGACAGGAATTATATTTTCATATTTCCGGAGAATCTTTTCCCGAAAATCTTGCTCGAACGATTCTCTGATGACAAAAACAACTTTCCCAAAACCGGCTCTTACAGCATCATATATAGAATAATCCATGATGGTTTCTCCATTGGGACCAAGTCCATCTAATTGTTTCAATCCTCCGTAACGACTACCCATTCCGGCAGCCAATACAAATAATGTAGGTTTCATATATAAATAATCTTTATTTCAATATATCTTTTTCAAAATTGCACCAGGAAAATAATGCGTCAATATTTCTTTGTAAGAATGCCCTTTTGCGCTCATAATTGCAGCCCCGATTTGACATAGACCTACCCCATGTCCCCATCCGGCACCGTTTAGGATAAAAAGAATCGGTATATTCGCATTTTCGGAGGGTGTAAGCACTCTTTCCACAAATACTTTTTGCACAACGAAAGCAGAACTATACAGATGTGATTCCGACAAAGCTTTCCGTATTTCCAATTCTTTGCCAATGACTATCGTTTGTTTATCGCCGACGATTTTCAGACGAATCAAGCGACCCGATACTCCTCGTTCCGCCGGAATCAAGTCAAGAACGTTTCCTACATCAATACCTACCTTGCGGAGTAGTAATGCTTTGATTTCCGCTTGGGTAAGCGAAACTTCCCAGCGGTAAAAATTTTGTGTTTCCTGATCGTAATCGTTCAATACCTGTGAGAGAGTCTGTTTGTCGTTCGTATTGCAATAAGCTGGAGGATTGGAAAGAATCCAAATTTTGGCGTTTTCCTCTTTCGTAAGATCAGTATCATATCCTGCAGGAACTACATCATTGTCTATTACTTTTGTAAGATAAGGATGATTGACAGGCTCCCATACATTTTCAAATTTTTCGGTAATTCCTCCGCAGCATTTATAAAAACGAGCGTCGCAAATACCATCATCATACGTTAAAACTTCTCCAGCTGTGGCTTTCAATGCCTCATAAACTTGTGGAGCCGACACTTTGGTTATGCCTTGATAGCGTTGACAATGATCGTCGGCGCACACGTCGAAACGATCGTGGTCTTCCCTATCGTACCAGCGGATATAACCTTCATCATTACGAATTAAGCTTTGATATATGTCGGTATTGCGAAGTTTTTTCCCTTTTTCCATCTGCGCTAAGAGCCAGCTGCGGGAAATGACAGCGTGTGCTTTCAATAGTTCTGTTGAAGAAGTCGCGCTCATTTCTGAAGAGATCACGCTCAACAGATAATCTTCTAAAGACAGAATGTTTACTGCTGTAACCAATCCATCTTCGACATAAAACTTTAATTTCCCTTTGAAACGCTGAGTTTCTTCTCGTTCCCAATGAAATTGTACGCCGATAACCACGTTGTATAATTCAAAACTACTTTCTTCTTCGTTTAGTGGTTCTAATAAAACAAAATCATCGAATTCCTGTTGCGTAGAATTCAAATCAAGGGAAAAAGAAGAATTTCCGTTGGCAATAGCTTTTCCTTCACCTTCACCTGCTTCTTTTCCGTTAGCATAACGAAACTTTCCATTCAACTTGAAATTAATGGATTCGGAAGATAATATACCGACTTCAATTATAGGTTTATCCATATTGTATATTTATTTTTTAAAATGATTTAAAGCCCATGATTTCACGAACATCTCGCAAAGTTTTTCCCGCGCTTTCCCGCGCTTTTTCCTTACCTTCTTTTTGCACTTTCCGTAGATAATCCCTATCGTTTTTAATCTCATTAATTTGTTCGCGAATAGGATTAGTTACTTTGATAATATCTTCAGCCAATTGCTTTTTCAAATTGCCGTACCATTTAGTTTCGCCTGTAATCCATAAATTATCGTAATAAGCTACGATTTCAGGAGTTGAAACAACTTTTAAAATAGAAAACAGATTTTCTATGTAATCTGGCTTAGGCATATTCGGACCTTCGGGTCCATTATCCGTCAAAGCGCCTTTAACTTTTTTCTCAATCGTTTTCGGTTCATCTATCAGGTAAATGCAATTGCCTTCCGATTTTCCCATTTTGCCAGTACCGTCCAATCCCGGAATTTTTATAAGTTCTCGTCCGAAATTATACGCTTCCGGTTGTTTGAAATATTCTACGTTATAACGATAATTAAATCGTTTGGCATAATTACGGGTCATTTCCAAATGTTGTTCCTGATCTTTTCCTACCGGCACGTAATCGGCATTATGTATCAAAATATCGGCAGCCATCAGAACAGGATAAGTAAATAAACCAGCATTTATATTATCAGGATTTTGACGTGCTTTTTCCTTGAATGAAGCGGTTTTTTCCAATTCGCCCACGTATGCTTGCATATTCAATAAAAGATATAATTCAGCAATTTCAGGCACATCACTTTGAATGTATATTGTCGCTTTTTCGGGGTCTAAGCCACAAGCCAGATATTCCGAAAGGATATTCGTTACATTGACATGCAATAATGTTGGATCTGGATGTGTAGTCAATGAATGCCAGTCGGCAATAAAGAAATAGCACTTATTTTCTTCCTGCATTTTCAGGAAGTTAATTATTGCACCATAATAGTTTCCCAAATGTAAATTGCCTGTAGGACGGATACCGCTTAATACTGTCTTCATAAAATCAAAATTTTGAAGTGCAAATATAACACATATTTATTACATAAACCGAAAAACAGTCATGCCCGATTAGAAAATGTTCTTTTCCACCAAGATGGGTTAGGAAGTTAGAAATTCGCTGTGAAAAATTTTTACTAATAATAAGAATCCGGATATTACCAATGGACCGAAAATAATTCCCCAAAAACCAAATAAATTAAGGCCTAAAATAACTCCGAAAAGCGGTATTAAAGGATGAACATTAGCATATTTTTTCCCAAATACCATGCGCACACCACTATCGACAAGCGAAATAACACAACATCCCCACGCGAGTAAGAGTATCCCCTGCCAAATATTCCCACCAATTAACAGATTGAGTGACAACGGTAGCCAAACAACAGCCGTGCCAATCGCAGGGATTAACCCTGCAAATCCGGTCAATAATCCCCATATAACAGGGTCGCCGGCATCAGTAAACCAATAGGCTAATGCAGATAACAAACCTTGTAGCAACATAATCACAGGAATTCCAATGGTATTGCTAATGATCATGTTGTTGATTTCTTTTTTTAAAAGCGAGATATTTTCTTTTGAAATAGGCAGAAAACTGACAACGTCCTGTTCAAATGCTTCACTTCCCTGCAACAAAAAAAATAGGACAAAAACCATCAGGACTACATTGGCTATCATGTTTCCGGTAGCGGAAAGCAAGCCGGGCAAAGCGCCGCCGAGCCATTGAACGCCTTTTTCAACAATATTTTCCGGGATTATATTATATTCCCATTTATGAATTACTGTGTCATGAACAAGCCGGATATTTTCTAAAATCGCTTGCGGATTAAAATCACTTATTTTAGCATAAAGGATTCCCGCAATTCCACCTCCAATAATAAAAATGACGACAAAAGTTAAAACAACTAAAAAAATAATAGCTAATAATTTATTCCATTTTTTGTATAATAAATATTTATAAGGTTTTCGCAACAAGATATATAAAGTAAATCCACCCAACACGGAACTTGAGAAATAGCGAAGTTCATAAATAATCAGGCATAGCAATGAGACCAATATCAAAAGGAATACAATAACCTTTGTCCGTTCATTAAAAAATTTGCCGGTATACATTTTGTGAAGTTGAAATAAATTACGCTATAAAAATTTTTGTTGCCAACGCCAAGCCGAACGTAAGGTATCTTCAATTGTTTCTACGGCTTTCCAGCCTAAAACTTTATTGGCATGGCTTGGGTCTGCCCAAATTTGTTCAATATCGCCTTCTCTTCTACCAACAATAGTATAGGGAACTTTTACGCCAGTTGCTTTTTCAAAAAGCGAAATCAATTGCAATACCGATAAGCCATTGCCGGTTCCCAAATTATAATATTCAATCGGTGCGGATTTATGGTTTACGATGCGATTCATAGCAACCACATGCGCTCTCGACAGGTCCACGACATTGATGTAATCACGAATACAAGAGCCGTCGGGAGTATTATAATCATTTCCAAAGACAGCCAATTTATCTCGGATTCCGGCAGCAGCCTGAGTTAAAAAAGGAACTAAATTCTGCGGAACACCAATAGGTAATTCTCCGATTTCAGCCGAAGGATGTGCCCCTATCGGATTGAAATAACGTAAAATAATGCTTTTATAAGGATTCCCTGCATGAATGGCATCGCGAATAATTTCTTCATCAATCTGTTTAGTGTTTCCATAAGGCGATGTAGCAGGCAGGATGGGCGATTGCTCGGTAACCGGTAAAACATCCGGCTGACCGTAAACCGTACAGGACGAAGAAAATACTAATCCTTTGACTTCGTAAACAGGCATTACTTCCAAGAAATTCAATAACGAGTCAATGTTGTTACGGTAATACATCAGTGGTTTTTTAACCGATTCCCCAACTGCTTTACTCGCTGCAAAATGAATAACGCCTTTGACCCGATGTTTATCAAGCACTTCGCGTACCATGTATTTATCCGAACAATCAATATGTTCAAATACTGGTCGAATGCCGGTGATTCGTTCAATTCCATCGATTACTTCAATTCTCGAATTGGAAAGGTTATCCGCAATTATAACGTCGTAGCCTGCATTTTGCAATTCTACGGTAGTATGTGAGCCGATGTACCCGGCGCCTCCGGTAACTAAAATTTTTGTTTTCATCTGTATGACTTAATTCTTTTCTCGTTTTTATTTATAAAATCTTTCCAACTAACATAAGGCGCTTCCGTATGCGGACGATTGCTTTGAAGAAAGTGGCAAAATGCCGCTGCTAATCCGTCAGTTGCATCTAATTGGGGAAGCATATTCTCTTGCGGAATTTTCAAATACCGTTGCAATAGATCGGCTACTTGTTCTTTAGATGCTCTACCATTGCCAGTAATTGCCATTTTTATTTTCAACGGAGCATATTCAAAAATCGGCAGATCGCGCGCAAGCGCTGCTGCCATAGCAACCCCTTGCGCCCGCCCCAATTTCAACATACTTTGTACATTTTTTCCGTAAAAAGGCGCTTCTATTGCAAGTTCATCAGGTAAAAATTCATCAATCAGTCCTGATATTCTTTCAAAAATGCGTCGTAAACGAAGGTAATGATCGTCCATCTTATTCAGCTCCAGAACGCCCATTGCTAACAGAAAAGGTTTATTATCAATAATTTTAATCAATCCATATCCCATTACTGTAGTTCCCGGATCGACGCCCAATATTATTTTTTCTTTGATCATTCCATTAAAAAGGCTGACCCTTATTTTCCGCTAAAGTTCACCGAATCGAACAGAATCGATGGAATCCGATAAGGAGAAATTGTTCGCGGGTCATTCCCTATTTCAATGATATTTTGCAAGAGTGTAAGCAAATTACCAGTAATATTCATTTCATTCAACGGCTTTACTATTTTGCCGTTTTCAATCAAAAAACCTTCGATACCAAATGAGAAATCGCCGGTTGTTGCATTGCTATTTCCTCCGTTGAATCCTGTTACCCATATTCCTTTATCCAAGCTTGCTACAATTTGGTCAAAATTCTTGTTGCCCAATTGCAAAGTGAGGACAGAAGGCGATTGTATGGTCGGTTCCATATTCAACTTTCCACCATAGTATGTATCAATATAATACATTTTCAATAAGCCGTTTTCAATCACATTGCGCTTTTTCGTAGCAACTCCTTCGTTATCGAACCATCGGGCGCCTCGCGCATTTTTGATATGCGGGTCGTCGGTTATCGTTAATTTATCGGAAGCAATCCTTTCTCCTAATTTATTAATTAAGAAAGACGATTTTTGCTGAATCGAGCCTCCGCTCAATGCAGATAATAGAGGATAAAATAAACGTGGAGAAGACATGTTGTCTAAAACCATTTTATATACCCCAGTCTCGATTTTTTCCTGTCCTAATTTACGTAGCGTTCGCTCGTATGCTGTTTTACCTACATCTTTCTTTTGCAGGTTCTCCCAGAAAACAGCCGAATCGTACCAATATCCTTGCGGACGGGCATCACCTGCTCCTTTCATAGAAGTTTCAGTAGAAAGGCTGAAATAAGTAGTCTCTGTTTCTCCTTCAAAACCGTTGCTGGCAACAACATAAGAGCTACTCGTACCATCGGAATAGCCGGAAGTAACCGAAATCAACCGTTCATCTGTTTTATATACTTCATTGACACTGTTTTTTATCAGTGCTAATTTATCGTCAACCGATACTTTTTCAATGGATTGGTCGTAAACATCCAATCCCTTTCCGTCTCCTTTGTATATGCGAGCGGGGTCGGCTAATTTACGAAATTCGTCTTTGGCTAAATAGCGGGTCGTCTCGATGCCATTGATAATAAATTTTCCCAGTTCGGTCTTATCCAACCGATTGGTGGAAAAAGAAGCAAAGCGACCATCCACGTAGAGTTGAATAGACATTCCATTTTCAGAAGATTGTTGCAACTCATCCAATTGAGTATCACGATATTCAAATGAATTATCGGTACTGCTGTAAACGAAAATACGCGCATCTGAACTTCCCTTATTCAAGGCGTACTTCAATGCCCATTGAGCTAAGTCTTTATATTCTTGTGATATCATGATTATACGCCTCCTACCGTTAATTGTTTTACTAATACAGATGGTAATCCTAATGAAACCGGGCAATTTTGTCCGTTTTTACCGCAAGTTCCTCCACTCACATCGATTTCAAAATCGTCGGCAACCATTGTAATATCAGCCAATGCTTTCGGACCGTTACCAATAATGTTAATATCTTTTATCGGTTGAGTAAGTTTGCCGTTTTCGATTAAATAACCATTTTTTACAAAGAAAGTGAAATCGCCTGCTCCGATTTGTACCTGGCCATTTGTAAAGTTATCCACAAAAATACCGTTTTTTACATTGGCAATGATATCTTCTTGCGTGGAATTGCCTTTTTCCATATAAGTTGCCCGCATTCGGGGCATAGGCATAAAACGGAATGATTCCCGACGTCCGTTTCCTGTAGGAGCTACGCCGTAATATTTAGCGCTGATGCGATCGTGAAGATAGGAATTTAATACACCTTCTTTTACAATATAGGTTTTTTGTACTCCAATGCCTTCATCATCAAAATTAATGGAACCGCGATTATATTCTATGGTTCCATCATCCACGATGTTGATGTTTTTATCGCAAACAACTTTTCCTAATTTATCGGAGAAAATAGAGAGTTTTTTCCGGTTAAAGTCAGCTTCAAAAGCATGTCCGATGGCTTCATGAAGCAATATGCCAGATCCCCCGGCTCCCAATACTACCGGCATTTCTCCACCTTTGGGCTTTACCGACTCAAACATGATAGCTGTTCTTTTAACGACTTCTTGAGCCATATCTTCTACCACATCATCCGTTAAGAAAGAAACGTCTTTCCGTGCAGCTTGCGAGGTGGAACCGGTTTCTATTTGGTCGCCCTGTTGCATGACGCAGGTAGCGTACATCAGCACCATTGGACGAACATCGTGACAAAGCATTCCTTCCGAATTGTAATAAAGAATATAGGAGGTCTCGTCGTTAATCATTGCGTTTACTTTAACCACCCGTGAATCCAAGGCAAATATACGGTCATTCATTTTTTGAAGATAGGGTATTTTCCCTTGAATGGATTGATTTTCCCATGAATTAAGAATAGGATAATAATTCTTAAACACTTTTTCATCGATTTTCACCGGAGGAACTTTCGCCGAACCGTTGGCGATGCGGGAAGCTACTCGCGCTGCATTAATCATTTCCTCCAAATTGATGTTCTCAACAAAAGCATAACCTTGTTGATCGCCGGATACTACGCGAATACCCACTCCGTAATCAATGTTGGAAGAAGCTCGGTTAACGGCGCCGTCTTGCAGTGCCAGCGAATTGGAAAACGAATGTTGAAAATACAAATCAGCATAATCGCCGCCTTTTTCCAATGCTATCGCCATCACTTTCCGCACATCATTTTCGCTTACATTAAAATGGTCTAACATTTTTGGTAAATCTTCTTTTTGAGAGTGTATTTGGGCGCGCATAACTTCTGGATGTAATACAGTCCCGGCAAAAGCCAAGCCTGATGCGCGCAAAAAGTCTCTTCGTTTCATCTATTGAAAGATAAGCTAATAAAAAATTAAAGGTACAAAGGTATTCAATTTTACTTGAGTTCCAAGCAAAATAATTCGGAAATCACAAAAATTAACTTAATAACCATTCATAATGTCGAGTCTCAATCGCGTATAAGTATGAAAGGGCTTGTTATCTACACGGGATAACAGACAGTTGAGGTTGTCTTAAAAACCGCCAATCCGGTAACAACAAATAAAGCATTAATTATTAGCAATTCATATCCTAATTGATAGTTAAATAAATCTCTAAGAATCATGCTGATTATAAAACAAACAATCGGCGACAAAATACAAATAAAAGGAACTATACGGTCGTTAGTGCGGCTTTTGAATAAAATCCCGAAAGCAAATAATCCTAACAAAGGTCCATAAGTATAAGACACAATAATATATAATGCATCAATTACGCTTGTATTGTTAATCGCTTTAAACAACATTATGATTCCGATAAAAAGAAAAGAAATCAATAAGTGAACGCTTAATCTTATTTTGCGGGCTTTTTTCTCATTATATCGGGAGATATTCATCAGGTCAACGCAAACAGAAGTAGTTAATCCTGTCAAAGCGGAATCGGCGCTGGCGAAGGTTACTGCAATAATTCCGATAACAAAAAAAATAACAGCCGGCAAGCCCAAATACCCATTTGAAATCAGCATGGGCAAAATATCATCGCCCGATGCCGGTAAAGCAATCTGATGAACGAATGCGTAGTTGAGTAGCAATATCCCCAGACAAAGAAAAAGAAAGTTCACGGGGATAAAAAACAAACCGGAAGTGCAAACGTTTTTTTGCGCTTCTCGCAAATTTTTGCAAGAAAGGTTTTTCTGCATCATTTCCTGATCCACGCCGGTCATGGCAATGGTGACAAATGCTCCGCTGATGAATTGCTTGAAAAAATTCTGACGTGAAAACCAATCATCGAAAACAAAAATCCTTGAATGAGCGCTTGTTTTCACCGTAGTTACGATGCTGGAAAAATCAAAGTTCAATCCTTTTGCTACCTGCCAGATAATAATAATTAATGCGGTAAGCAAAACAGCAGTTTGTAGAAGGTCTGTCCAAACAATTGTCCGCACGCCGCTTTTGTGGGTATATAGCCATATCATCAAAAGAAAACCGGCAGCGGTTATGGCAAACGGAACATTCCATGCATCAAAAATATAAGTATGAAGTATAAGTACGGCAATGTAAATCCGCACTGCGGCACCAGTCATGCGGGATAAAATAAAAAATCCGGCGCCGGTTTTGTAGGTATTTTTTCCGATCCGTTTATCTAAATAAGAATAAATACTAACAACATTCCACCGATAATAAATGGGAAGTAAGACAAAAGCGATAACTGCATAGCCCAGCAAAAATCCCAAGACCATCTGCATATAGGTCATGTCGAACTTTCCTACCATTCCCGGGACCGACACGAAAGTAATCCCTGACATCGACGAACCGATTGTTCCAAATGCGACAATATACCAGAGAGATTTCCTGTTTCCTAAGAAAAAGGCAGCGTTTTCGGAATGTTTTTTCCCTATGCCGTAGGATATTAAATATAAAATACCGAAATAAAGCAAAATCAGGGAGAGAATGAAAAATCCGTTCATAAAGATAAAGTTAAAGCAATTTGGCGTTCGGATGAGGGTTCACTAAAGTTGCGACACGTGGTAAGCTTCCACATTACCACTAAGTTGTCCGCGAACAGACACCCAGACGGACGCCAAATCGCTCATTATGCGCTGGCATTTATCGCATTTTTAATTTTGTTTGTGTTGTTTCCATTTCTATCTATTTTAATTCTGTTTGTTTTCATTTCGCAACAGAAATTTCACGTACAATGATTTCAAACGAATAATCGTTAGGGTCGCCTGTTTTCTTTTCGCGCTCGGCGCGATCGTTTTCGGCTTCATTTTTTGAGTTTTCACGCATTTTTTGAAACGCAGGATTGTTGCTGAACATATCTTTTTTGTCTTCCTGCTTTTGTTCGAGCT
>JGI24699J35502_11133641_pt1 | contig 12864 bp, 14 predicted proteins | sample TergutMp193P4_FD_35502 | JGI IMG/M metagenome (IMG submission 35502) | reverse complement strand
GCGAGGCTATTGAAATTTCGGGAAATTCAAAATTAAGAAATATCCGAACCTTCAAAGGTTTTTTGGTAAATTGTTATAATCCTGTTCAAACACAAATCAACGACAAATCAATCATTTTAAATCCAACAGAAGGCACATTTCAATTTATTTATGATTTTGAAAGTTTCTCTGTTCCGCAAGAAATTACGATTGTAGGCATTGAAAATCCTGAAAATTTTCGTTATATAAAAAAACAGAAGTATTTATTTGAAAATATTAATCCGTTATTTGTAAGCCGTTATCCACAGAATCAAAGCAAAGATTTGCTCAAATGGCTACAAACAATTCCGAACAATTATTTACATTTTGGCGATTTCGATTTTGCAGGAATTGGAATTTATTTGAATGAGTACAAAAAATATCTTGGCGACAAAGCACAGTTTTTTATTTCTGAAAAGATAGAGTATCTGTTTGAAAATTACGGGAATAAAAAATTATATAATAATCAAAAAATCAATTTTGATTTAAAATCAATCAATGAAGAAAATTTGATAAAATTGATAGAGATTATCCATAAATATAAAAAAGGATTAGAGCAGGAAGTATTTATTAATGATATAAGTTTTTACGAGAACAGAACTAATCGTAGATGCTGGTGAAATGACAGGAAATGCCGCATGTTACGAATAAATAACATTTTATGGTAAATAGGAAAACAAAAAAAATACTTATCGGAACGGCAATTTTAATTGCTCTTTTTATCGGTATAGAAATTTATTTGCGCTGTTATTGGGGCTTTTGCGATGCTGTCCTGATGCAACCGAGTGATAAATTTGAATATATTGCACAGCCCAATCAAAATCGGTTTCGTTTCAGGAAACATATTAATTACAACGAATTTAGTATGCGCAGCAAAAGCCTTAGTCCAAAAGACAAAGTGCGCATAATTGGTTTTGGCGATTCTGTCATTAATGGCAGTACGCATACAGACCAAGACAGCATTGCAACTTCAATTATTGAAGAAAAATTGAAAGATAAAGGCGTTCGTTGTTTGAATGTAAGCGCCGGCAGTTGGGGACCGGATAATTGCTATGCTTATATTAAAGAATATGGCGATTTTGATGCTGTCGCTATGTTTTTAGTAGTAAACAGCCATGACGCCTACGATAATATAGATTTCTCACCCGCTGTAGATGTTCGCCCAAATTTTCAGTCTAAGCAGTATAAACTTGCTATTTGGGAATTGATTGACAAGTTGAGTGATAAATATTTGATTCCATACCTGCTAAAAAAGAGTCCCACAGAAGACTATATTATAAAAGGAGACACTTTTAACTCAGGTTTTGAAAATTTTTATAACTACACGAAAGAAAAAAATATTTCATTTTTTATTTACCTTCACCCTGATAAAAATGAAGTGAAAAATGGTTATTATGATGATGGTGGAAAAGAAATCATAAAATTTTGCACGGAACATAATATTCCCCTAATTTTAGGAATAGATTTTGAAGACAAAAACTGTTTTCGCGATGCCATTCATTTGAATGAGCATGGACAACGAGTTTTAGCAAATGCCTTGCTTACCCAAATAGAGAAATTATTATGAAGGTAAATTTAGCTTCTTATGCATTGCTGCCGCTGCTTTCCGTCCATCTCCCATAGCGAGAATAACCGTTGCCCCACCTCGAACAATATCACCGCCGGCATATACGTCCGGCAAATCAGTCTGCAAGGTATCTTGATTGACGATAATTGTTCCCCATTTGCTTATGTTCAATCCTGGAAAAGTGTTTGGAATAAGCGGATTGGGCGATACTCCAATGGCAACGATTACCAAATCCACATCAATCGTTTCAGTAGCACCCGGAATTTCAACCGGTCTTCTGCGTCCTGAAGCATCGGGTTCGCCAAGTTCCATTTTTTGGAGAATCATTTGTTTGACATGTCCGCTCTCATCCCCAATATATTGAATAGGATTATGGAGATTCATAAAAATAATTCCTTCTTCCTTCGCATGGTGAATTTCTTCCAACCGAGCCGGCATTTCTTCTTCTGAACGTCGATACACAATCATGGCTTTCACGGCGCCTAAGCGTTGCGCCGTACGAACGGAATCCATAGCCGTATTTCCGCCGCCTATGACTGCAACATTTTTACCATGAAAAACAGGCGTATCAGATTCCTGACGATTAGCGCCCATCAAATTGACGCGAGTAAGATATTCATTTGAAGATAAGACACCCGCCAAGTTTTCGCCAGGAATATTCATAAAATTAGGCAATCCGGCGCCACTGGCTACAAAAACATCTTTGAATCCCGCTTCATGTAAATCATCATAAGAAATAGTTTTTCCAACAATGCAATTCGTAATAAATTTCACGCCCATTTTTCCCAAATTATCGATTTCCACATCTACAATCGTATTGGGTAAACGAAATTCGGGAATACCATATTTCAAAACGCCTCCAATTTCATGCAAAGCCTCAAAAACCGTTACATCATAGCCATATTTAGCCATATCGCCGGCAAAGGATAACCCTGCTGGTCCAGAACCGACAACGGCGATCTTAATTCCGTTGCTTGCAGCAATTTCAGGTACCGAAATCATACCGCTTTCCCGTTCAAAATCGGCGGCAAATCGTTCCAAATATCCGATAGCAACCGGTTCACTTTTCATTTTCAAATGGATGCACAGACTTTCACATTGTTTTTCCTGAGGACACACACGACCGCAAACTGCCGGCAGAGAAGATGTGGCTTTCAATGTTTTAGCAGCTTCCAGTATCTCGTTGCGTTCAATGTTTTTAATAAATTGAGGGATATTAATTTCTACCGGGCAGCCTTCGATGCAATGTGGTTCTGGACAATCCAAACAGCGTTTGGATTCCAACATAGCTTGTTCCAACGTTAATCCCAAATTCACTTCTTCATAACAGCGGCTGCGATATTTCGCGTCTAATTCCGGCATTTTCACGCGAGGAATAGCTACTCGATCTTTGTTTTTCAGTTCTTTACGCAATTCTTGTCGCCATGGCTCATCTCGTTGAGCTTTAATATATTCTGCATCAATCATGTTCTATATTACTATATTTATTTTAAACTTATTCATACCCTTTGTAGGAATTCAATCGCATAATCATTTCGTCGAAATCAACTTGATGAGCATCAAATTCTGGACCATCGACACAAACAAAGCGAGTTTTTCCTCCGACTGTAACCCGACAAGCACCACACATTCCTGTGCCGTCAACCATAATGGTATTTAGTGAAGCAACAGTGGGTATTCCGTATTTTTTGGTCAACAAAGAAACAAATTTCATCATAATTGCCGGTCCAATTGTAACGCACAAATTTACCGGTTCCCGCTGGATAATTTGTTCTACGCCATTTGTTACCAATCCTTTCTGACCATAAGAACCGTCGTCGGTCATAATAATAACTTCGTCGGAAAGCGCTCTCATCTCTTTTTCGAGGATAATCAAATCCTTCGTGCGAGCAGCCAATACTGTAATCACCTTATTTCCAGCTTTTTTCATGGCGTCCACAATAGGAAGCATAGGAGCTGTACCCACGCCGCCGCAAGCACAAACAACAGTTCCAAAATTTTCAATATGCGTGGCTTTGCCTAATGGACCGACCAAGTCGGTAATATAGTCTCCTTCATTCAGTTCACAAATTTTAGCGGACGATTTGCCTATTTTTTGAATTATCAACGTAATTGTCCCTGCCGCAACATCTGCTGCTGCGATAGTCAAAGGAATCCGTTCACCATATTTACCTACTTTCACGATAACAAAATGCCCCGCTTTCCTTGCTCTTGCAATAAGAGGAGCTTCAACTTCCAATTTAACTACGTTTTCGGAAAGAAACTCTTTTTTTATAATTTTATTCATTTTAAAGAAATGTTCGAGTTAGCGCAAATAAAATACAAAAGTAATAAAAATTTAATAAAGATTCCAATTTCTATTACCTTCTTTCACATAAACTGCAGGAGCAATATAGGTTACCTTTTGGTTACAAAGGGGAGTAATTGAATGAATATAAATAAATTAGATCGAATACTGTTAGTTAATGCCATTTATATATTGTATTCTCTACCGGGTTTTATTTCCATTTAGTATTTATCAAAGGTTGATTTGCTACAATATATAGAAGCATGGAATTTTGTCATGCACTCTTCTATTATTTAGAATTGTGTTCTGTGTGATTCGCTTTATGCATTCTGAATAAAGTATCAATAATCAGCAACATTAATATAGAGAACCCAATAGTCAAAAGGTTAATGTCGAAGTCGAAATGTATTTTAGGTAAAGAAAAAGAAAAGTCCGGAAGATAAAGCGTACATAAATAAATAATTAAAGCCGGAAGGATAAGCATACCTAAAACTCCCGCTGCAACTTGTCCAATAGTTATCCATCGGTATTTCTTTTGTTCCGATGCAAGAACTTCTTTCTCGATTCTTTGCAACAGATTTTCCATAAAATCCGGAGACGGTTCGTCAAAAGGAATTCCACGAAACAATTCACTCAATTTATCTTCTGATATGTTTTTATTTGTATCCATCATCTTGTAATAATCTGTTCAATTCTAAAGCAATTTTTTTACGAATCCGGTGCAATTTTACTTTCACATTGGCTACCGATAAATTGCTGATTTTACTGATATCCTCTATGGATTGCTCCTTATAATAGTACAAAGTAACTAAAAAAATTTCATCCGGAGAAAGTTTTTTTAGTGCTTCGTCAAGATATTGTAAATTTATTTCTTTCAAATCAAGTTCTTCTTCATCATTAGACATTTCGTTGACAGCATCTAAATTGTCATTTATAGAAATATATGTTAATTTTCTTTTTCGCAATTCCGAAATAGTAGTATTGTAAGCAATCCTATAGAGCCATGTGGAAAATTCAGATTCTTCCTTGAATTGATGTAATGACTTGTACACTTTGACAAAAATCTCTTGCATAATATCTTCCGCATCTTCTCTATTTTCTACAATTTTAAGAACAATCGTAAAGACCATTTTCTGATAATTTGATACAATTGCTGAAAAAGCTCGAATATCTCCGGCTTTTACACGTTGTATATAGAATAGGTCATTCGGATTCTTCATATTTTTTAGACGCAGAACATAGAATTTGGTTACAAAAAAGAAATTACGCCTTTGCGAACGTAGCGAAGCGAAGATTTGCCAATCCCAATAATCAACGTCCTGTTTTGGGGGATGGCGGGTCAAACCCGCCATGACAGGAGTTTTGACTTTTTTTCTGCAAAAAATAACAATTAATCAATAAAATAATTCCCCATCCGAAAAATGCACCGATTCCGTCGAACAAAAAATCAAACCAATCGCCCGAACGGGTTATGGTCAAATACGCTTGAAGAATTTCAATAAGACCGCCAATGGCAACAGGGAAAAAGAAAGAGCCCAGAAAAATTCGCACTTTGCTTATCGGAAATCGTAAATAACCCGTATTATCAAAGAAAATAACTCCGGATAAACCTAAAAACAAAATAACATGTACTATTTTATCAAAATTTAATGTCGGAGGTGCAGGCAACGATGTCGTATTGATAAAACAGAGTATGAAAATAATCAATAAAAATAATGTACTTAACCAATACTTTTTCAAAAAACCAATCATACTCTTTCCAATAATTGAGTTGCCAAACTACTGGCGCCTATCCTGAATAATTCCGGATCCAACCACTCTTTCCCTAAAATTTCTTTCACAATTGTATAATATTTAATGGCATCTTCGGCAGTTCGAACACCTCCAGAAACTTTCACGCCAATTTTTTCCCGATGAATTTGGTAATATTCTTTAATTGTCTGACAAATAACATAAACTGCTTCAGGGTTTGCTCCGGGATATACTTTCCCAGTAGAAGTTTTAATAAAATCAGCGCCCGAATACATTGATAAAATCGTTGCTTTTCGAATATTTGAAGCCGTTTTTAATAATCCTGTTTCCAAAATGACTTTCAAGCGAGCTTCCCTGCAAGCCGCTTTGATTTCTTCAATTTCTCCACATACTTCTTCCCAATTTTCTTCGAAGAATGCGCCGGCATTTAAAACAATATCAATTTCATCGGCGCCATCGGTAACCGCAAGGGAAACTTCGGCAATTTTGACTTCCATAAATGTCTGCGAAGAAGGAAATCCTCCGGCAACTGATGCAATTCGCACATTAGCTGTTAGCGCTTCCCTTACGGTAGATACAAGATTAGGATAAACGCAAATTGCTGCTACGTTCGAAATATCCGGTCTTGAACCTTCAAAATCATTAACTGTTTCTGTAAAACGCCAGATACTTTCCTTGTTATCTTCCGTATTTAAGGAAGTCAAATCAATGCAGGAATACAGAAATTTCAAAACTTCCGGCGTATTATTTTCTCCGCATTTATCAAGGATTTCATTTGTCTTTTCATGAACCGTTTTTTCTTGCAAATCAGGTTCAAAATTTTTGAAGGCTTCTTCGTACTTGTTCATTCTATTTATAATTTTAAATTTTGTTTATGTCGTTCCGCATCTCTTAACGTTTTTTTTTGAATATTATTTTGAAAAGCATCCGTCAGGTTTACCCCCGTTTGATTGGCTAAGCAGCAAAGTACCCAAAGAATATCTGCCATTTCATCAGATAAATTAATATCCATATCCGACTTTTTAAACGATTGATCGCCATAAACCCGAGCCATAATCCGGGCTAATTCACCAACCTCTTCCATCAAAATCGCCGTATTGGTCAATTCGGAAAAGTAGCGGACACCATAAGTTTTAATCCACTCATCTACCTTTAATTGTGCTTCTTCAATCGTCATTATTTCTTTATAGTTTATTCTTTATTCTTCGAATCTATACAAATTGTAACTGGACCATCATTAATTAATTCTACTTGCATATCCGCTCCAAATTCTCCTGTTTGAATTGGTTTATTTAATGCCCGCTCCAACTCCGTACAAAATAGATGATACATGGAAATGGCAAAATCCGGTTTTGCAGCCCGAATGTACGATGGACGATTTCCCTTTTTGGTCGAAGCATGCAAAGTAAATTGACTTACGCATAAAATTTCGCCGTCGATTTCCATGACCGAGCAATTCATTACTCCCTTAGCGTCGTCAAAGATACGAAGATTTACGATTTTTTTTACCAAAAAGTCAATATCATCAGGAGTGTCGGCGTTTTCAATACCTAATAAAACCAAAAGCCCCTTCCCTATCGACGCTTTTAGTCGGCCATCAATCGAAACCGATGCTTTGGATACTCGTTGAATAACTGTTCGCATAGATTCAGGAGTTTAATAATTACGTTTTATTTTTTCAAAGTGTTTCAATAAACTTTGTCAAGGCGCCTGCAAACACCTCCCAAGAGAGAGCTTTCTTTTCTTTTTGAATGTTCGCAATGAAAATATCCCGGTTCGACCGGAAAAATTCTTGAATGCCTTCCGATAAACTTTCAACAGTCGGAAGACAGACGAGGCCGGTTCCCGCCCGTTCAATACTTTCTTTTAATCCGCCTACATCGGTTGCCAATACTGGAACATCAAAATGATAGGCTACCGGAATCACCCCGCTTTGTGTTGCCGAGCGATAGGGCGTTACCAATAAATCGGCTGCCGAAAATAATTGCGGAACTTCTTCGTCGGAAATGTACCGATTCAATACTTTAATTCTTGTCCGAGCCGGCGAGCTTTCGATAGCTTGTCGGTATTTTCCGAAATCGCCATAAGATTCTCCAGCAATAATCAACTGATATGATTCGTCCAGTAACGACATAGCGGCAATCAGTAAATCCAAGCCTTTGTAATCGCGGATTAATCCGAAAAAAAGAAGTGTCTTTTTATCCGGAGCAAGTTCTAATTGCTCAATAGCAAGCCGCTTATTCATTTTTTCTCCAAAATGATTATACAAAGGATGTTCTCGCAAAATAAAACGAGCGTTAGGTTGTAAGGTTAAAAGGTCGTTTCGAACTGATTCGCTCATCGCTACAAAGCCTGAATTTTGTTTCAAAAACCAAGTTGTCAAAGGTTTATCAAAAAAACGCTGCTCGTGTGGAATCACATTATCCAGAATTGAGACTACCTTGCAACCTCGTTTATTTAAGTATTTTGCAACTGTTCCTAAAGATGGGGCAAAATACGTCATCCAATATTTCATAATCAGTACATCGGGATTCGACTTTGCAATTTGTCGGGCGCTCATCTTGTAACTTAACGGATTAGCAGTGTCTAAAACAGGAATACTATCTATAGGGATAGCTCGGTCATCGCCCGTAATGTATTGCGTTGTTCCGGGGAAAAGAAATTTCGGATATTGCCTTTTGAATGTGAAAGGAATCACCTCGTGTTCTTTTTGTAATTCCTTGTACAAATTGGCATTAAACTGAGCTATTCCGCCTCGAAAGGGATAAAAAGTCGATAAATAAGCGATTTTCATCTTTACATAATTTGTTTTTTATAAATCAGATTTAGGTACTCCGCAGGCAAAATCGCTCTGCGCGCGTAAGTAATCTTCTGGAATACCTATGTCGATAAAATAACCGTTTGTTGGGAATCCGGCTAAACTTCCAACACTTGCTTCCGGTTCGAAAAAATCCTTTTCCAAAGAAAATTTATCTGGGGATGTTTCAAGCGCATTTCGATTTAATACATAAACTCCGCCATTGATAAATCCGGCGTCACAATATTGTTTTTCGCCAAAGCGAATGATTCGATAATCGTCATTGATTTCTACTTTTCCGTAGCGGTCGAAACAAAACATTTGTTTTAAAGCGATGGTAGCCAACGCTTTTTTTTCAATATGGCATTTTAATAGAGCTTGATAGTCAAGTTCCAGATATGAATCTCCATTGAAAACAAAAACAGAGGTCTGTGTCGCTTTTGATAAAGCTAACCTAACAGCGCCTCCGGTTCCTAAAGGTGTATTTTCTACCACCGGCTCAATATTCAGAGAGGTTTCGTAGCCATCGAGCCAAGTTTCGATTGCTTCATGCTTATATCCCAAAGCAAGTATAATATGCCGAAATCCGGCTTTTTCCAACGTAGTTAATAAATAATAAAGGAATGGTTTTCCGGCTACCGGAGCCATACATTTGGGAAGATCTGCTACAACCGATTGTAAGCGAGTTCCCATTCCTCCTGCCAAAACGATCGCTTCCATCGTCAAGCGAAAATTGCATGTTCTACCAATTCGCAAATGATATGTCCGATCAGGATATGACTTTCCTGAATGCGAGGCGTATCATCGGAAGGAACATTCAGCAGAATATCGGACAGGTCTTTCATCAAACCTCCTTTTTCACCGGTAAATCCGATGGTGTAAACGCCCATTTCCCTTGCTTTTTCAAAGGCTTGAACAATATTTTTAGAATTTCCGGAAGTGGACAAACCGATAAGGATGTCACCTTTTTTTGCAACGCCCGAAATAAGTCTGGAATATATAATGTCGAAAGAATAATCGTTAGCGACAGCCGTTAAATAAGAAGTATTGCAATGAAGCGCTTCGGCTGGAAGCACAGTGCGGTCGAAATAAAATTTACCTGAAAATTCCGCAGCCAAATGTTGTGCATCGGCAGCGCTTCCTCCGTTTCCGCAAAAAAAGACTTTATCTCCTTTTTTAAAGCAGGTAGTAATCATCTCCACAGCTTGCTCAATCCGGTTCAGCAAAGAATCATCCTGAAGGATTGCTTGCTTGACATCAATTGACGACTGTATTCTTTGTTTAATCATTATATTTTCCATGTAAAAAGTCCATCTTTTACAAAACGATATGGATAAAATCGTCCGCCTAAGCGCTCGAGGGATTTCATCACTTGAAATTTTTTATTGTCAGGACAGTAAAACAGCATGAAACCGCCGCCGCCTGCTCCGGAAATCCGGCCGCCGGTAGCACCCGCTTGCATAGCTTCTGCATAAACTTTATCAAGCAATTCATTGGAAATATTATGCGCCATTTGTTTTTTATAAACAAAACCCTCGTCGAAAATTTCCCCGATTCGGTTTATTCTCCCGGTCAATAAGGCTTCTTTCATTTCTATTGCCTGCGCTTTGATTTTATGCATAGCTTCCACAGAATTCGTTTGATTACTCATCACGTTCTGTTGCTGTTCTTTAATAATGTCGGAAGAAACATGGGTCGTTTGTGTAAAATACAACAGCAAATTGTTCTCTAATTCGTATAAGTAAGGCTTATCAATTCGTAGCGGATTGACAATCACTTTGTTGTTTTCATAAAATTCCATGTAATTAACGCCACCGAAAGTAGCGGCATATTGATCCTGCTTTCCGCCTGCCATTTGTAAATCCTGTCGTTCAATCTGATAAGCATACTGAGCAATATCGTAACTTCCAAGAGGCAATCGTAGCCATTCGATAAAAGCGCCGAGAATTGCAACCGTCAAAGTCGAAGAAGTTCCTAAACCTGATCCTGCCGGCACGTCAACATGAGTACTAAGCCTGAGCCCTTTCGGTTTGTTCATGTAATCTTTTCGGATACGATTGTAAACTCCTTTCAATAAATCTAATTTGCCGTCAATCGGTAATTCGTCGCAAAGTGGAAATTCCTGATATTCTTCACGTTCAAGGCTTTCCAGAATAATTTTCGCTTCTGGAAGCGGCTGAATATTAGCATGAGCATATAACGAAATAGTTGCATTTAAAATGGCACCTCCATACTTGTCGGAATATGGGCTGACATCAGAGCCGCCACCGGCAAGACCAATTCTGAGAGGAGCTTTACTTCTAAACAACATATTCGTAATCAATACCTGTAATGTTCCGGTTTATAAGGACCTTCAACTGGCACGCTGATATAATTTGCTTGTTCTGGAGTCAATTGCGTCAGTTCTACGCCGATATTAGCCAAATGCAGACGAGCAACTTCTTCGTCCAAATGTTTCGGCAAGCGATAAACACTGATTTCGTAATTGTTTTTCCACAAATCCATCTGAGCCAGAGTCTGGTTTGTGAACGAATTACTCATCACAAACGACGGATGTCCAGTTGCACACCCCAGATTTACCAACCGTCCTTCGGCTAATAAGAAAATAGAATTTCCACCCGGAAAGGTATATTTATCAACTTGCGGTTTGATATTTGTATGTTTAATTCCCGGATAATGAATTAATTTATCAACTTGTATTTCATTGTCGAAATGTCCAATATTACAAACAATCGTCTGATCTTTCATTTGTTTCAGATGGTCAATAGTGATTACGTCCCTGTTGCCGGTCGTGGTTACGAAAATATTTCCTTCTTTGACCGCTTTTTCCATCGTAGTAACTTCAAAGCCTTCCATTGCTGCCTGCAAAGCGCAAATCGGGTCGATCTCCGTTACCAGAACGCGAGCACCATAAGATTTCATAGATTTGGCGCAACCTTTTCCCACATCGCCGTAGCCAAGTACAACCACAACTTTTCCCGCTATCATTACGTCTGTTGCCCGCTTGATTCCGTCAGCTAAAGATTCGCGGCAACCGTATAAATTATCAAATTTGGATTTAGTCACCGAGTCGTTTACATTGATAGCCGGAATCAGTAATTCGCCTTTTTCCAGCATCTGATACAAACGGTGAACGCCGGTTGTTGTTTCTTCCGAAACACCTTTCAGTTCGGCGACCGTATGATGCCAACGATTGTTATCTTCCTTCATAATGGAGGTTAATGTATCAATAATAACTTGTTCTTCATGATTGCCGCCTTTCCGGTTTAAAAATTCCGGATTATTCTCAGCTCTGTATCCCCAATGAATCAACAGGGTAGCATCGCCTCCGTCATCTACAATCAGGTTCGGACCTTTGCCATTTGGAAAACGTAAAGCCTGATCGGTACACCACCAATATTCTTCCAGCGATTCGCCTTTCCAAGCAAAAACAGGAATTCCGCCGGCGGCAATAGCTGCTGCGGCATGATCCTGTGTGGAAAAAATATTACAACTCGCCCACCGAACCTCTGCGCCTAACTCAACCAATGTTTCAATCAGCACAGCCGTTTGGATGGTCATGTGCAAAGAGCCCGTGATGCGCGCGCCTTTCAAAGGTTTTTCTTTTCCATATTTCTTACGTAATGCCATTAATCCCGGCATTTCGTGTTCCGCAATTTCAATTTCCTTTCGGCCAAAATCAGCTAATTGTATATCAGCTACTTTGTAAGATAAATTCGACATTTTTTCAGACATATCTTTGTTTTTTTGTTAATTTTCGAGCAGCAAATTTACGAAATTTTCTTTTGTTTTGAAAATAAGGTGAAAAATTCAAATCTACTTCTCGCTATATACGACAAAGGCGAACAAGGCTTTGTGTCCTATAAAAACAAAAGCACCCTTAGAATGTATCTAAAGCCGCTAAGTTGTTGATTTTAAGCGGATGGAAGATGGGACTCGAACCCACCTGATAGACTTGTAAACAGCGGTTCCGGTCGTCGGCATATCATACGTAGTTAATCCTGTTACATAATATCCTTTGTAAAACCAAACGATGAAAATCTTTCTTATTTTTATTCGCAGCAAAAGTAGCTCCTATCTGTATTGCTTCTGCCCATGCGCTAAATAAAACGATTTCACCCCGCAAACTTACAACGCTATTGCGAAAATGTGTATCGTCAAAGGTTTATTAACCTGAGTTCCAGATAAGAAAAACAGCAAAAAGGTTGCATAATTGGAATTAATTTATCAACTTTGTAATTGACAATCAAGTTGTTAAACTTATTTTTTCAATTATGCTAACCCAGTACAAAATTACTGAAATTTACTGTATTGCAGAAGTTGGTAAAAGAGTAGTAACTAACAATCAAACGGCGTATTTTTAAATATTTTTAACGAATTTCACTTCCGAATTTTAGCCGAAAAATTAGAACATCCTGTTTTTTGATTTTCTAAATATTTATG
>JGI24699J35502_11133643_pt1 | contig 12876 bp, 10 predicted proteins | sample TergutMp193P4_FD_35502 | JGI IMG/M metagenome (IMG submission 35502) | reverse complement strand
GCAAAATGTTTTGATCGTTTGTTCCTTCAAAAAATAATTATGCTTTTATGCGGAGATATCTGAAACAATGGAAAAATGAAGCAGCCTGAAGCAGAGCACTCGTTTCCATACTGTTGCCTATGGACGCTTTCCTTTTGGGCAAAAATTTGTTTTTTAGGGAGGTGAAAAGAAAATTTTCATACCTTTGCATTTCAAAATAAATGATCGAAATTATGAGGGACAAAATAGAATCTCTTTTGAAGGAAATTAATAATTTGACGGCAAACAGTAAAGAAGAGTTGGAAACCTTACGCATTCATTACTTAAGTAAAAAAGGAGAAATATCTTCGTTGATGAACGATTTTCGTGACATAGCTGCCGACCAAAAACGTGAAGTCGGACAAAAACTGAATGAATTGAAGGAGCAAGCACAAGATAAATTCAATGCCCTGAAAGTAAAATTGGAAGGTCAAGATGTTTCGGTAGAAACGATCGATTTGACGCGTACAGCAGATACTTATCAAGTAGGAACGCGCCATCCTATTTCCATTGTAAGGAAAAAAATCTGCGATATTTTTGCTCGTTTGGGTTTTTCGATTGCCGAAGGTCCTGAAATTGAAGACGATTGGCATGTTTTTTCTTCTCTGAATTTTGCGCCCGATCATCCGGCTCGCGATATGCAAGATACGTTTTTTATTTCGCACGGAGCCGATATTTTGCTGAGGACGCATACCTCGTCGGTTCAAACGCGGGTAATGGAGCAAACGCAGCCGCCTATTCGGATTATTTGTCCGGGAAGAGTTTACCGCAACGAGGCGATCTCTTATCGCGCTCATTGTTTTTTTCATCAGGTAGAGGCTCTTTATATCGACCGGAATGTATCGTTTGCCGATTTGAAACAAACCCTGATTTTCTTTGCCAAAGAAATGTTTGGTTCGGATACAAAAATTCGTTTGCGTCCCTCTTTCTTCCCGTTTACGGAACCCAGCGCCGAAATGGATATCAGTTGCAACTTGTGCGGCGGGAAAGGTTGTCCTTTCTGCAAACATACCGGTTGGGTAGAAATATTGGGTTGCGGCATGGTGGATCCCAACGTTTTGAAAAATTGCGGGATCGACAGTCAAATCTATTCAGGCTATGCACTGGGAATGGGTATCGAACGCATTACCAATCTTAAATATCAGGTAAAAGATTTGCGCCTGTTTTCCGAAAACGATCTGAGATTCCTGCGGCAGTTCGAATCGGCTACTTAATCGAAACGATGACTACCGAAGAAAGGTACCAAAAGGTAATCGACTGGTTCGAAAAAAATAGGCCGGAAGTGGGAACCGAACTGCATTATTCCGATCCCTTTCAATTGTTGATTGCCGTGATATTGTCCGCTCAATGTACGGATAAACGAGTGAACCTGATTACGCCGGCTCTGTTTGAAGCTTTTCCAACGCCGGAAGTTTTGGCTGCCGCCAACGAAGACCATGTTTACGAATACATCAAAAGCGTTTCTTATCCTCATAATAAAGCAAAGCGCTTGGTCAAAATGGCTCAGGTGTTGATGAACGAATACGAGGGAAAAATTCCATCCGCCATCAAAGAATTGATGAAAATTCCGGGCGTGGGACAGAAAACAGCCAATGTTATCGCTTCGATCGTTTACAATGTTCCGGCGTTGGCTGTCGATACCCACGTTTTCCGCGTTTCCAACCGCATCGGCTTAACTCAAAATTCCAAAACTCCTTTGGAAACAGAAAAAGAATTGACGCGATATATTCCTAAACGCCTTTGGTCGAAAGCGCACCACTGGTTGATTTTGCATGGCCGGTATGTGTGCGTTGCTCGCAAACCCAAATGCGAAGAATGTGGTTTGAAAGCGTACTGCCAATATTACACAAACCAACGATTGCCTCTGTTGGAACGCGGATAACGCGGGCGACGCAATAAGCGCAGATAACAAAATATAAAATCCGCGTTCCTTTTCGCTTTATCCCGCCCAGTTTTCACGGTCTAAATTCCGGTAGCTGATGGCCTCGCCAATATGGTGCGACTGAATTTTTTCCGAACCTTCCAAATCGGCAATGGTACGGGCTACGCGCAAAATACGGTCGTAGGCGCGTGCGGATAAGCTCAACCGTTCCATCGCATTTTTCAATTGCAACAAACCATTTTTGTCGGGTTGTGCATGTTTATGCAATAAACGGGTATGCATCTGTGCATTGCAATAAATTCCCGTTTCGCCGGCAAATCGTTTTTCCTGTATTTTACGGGCGCGAATGACCCGTTGGCGGATACTTTCACTCGATTCGGCTGGACGAATATCCGAAATGGCTTCAAACGGGACGGGAACAATTTCTATCTGAATGTCGATCCGGTCTAACAGAGGGCCGGATAAACGGTTCAAATATTTTTGCACTTGTTGCGGATGGCAGACGCATTCCTTATTGGGATTATTGAAATGACCGCACGGGCAGGGATTCATCGAAGCGATCAGCATAAATCCGGCAGGATATTCTACCGTAAATTTCGCCCTTGAAATGGTGATCTTCCGGTCTTCCAAAGGCTGACGAAGCACTTCCAGTACATTCTTGTTGAATTCGGCAATCTCGTCCAAGAACAAAACGCCGTTGTGCGCTAAGCTGATTTCTCCGGGTTGAGGATAAGAACCTCCACCCACCATAGCTACGCTCGAAATCGTATGATGGGGACTTCGGAAAGGCCGGATCGCAATGAGCGAACCATTGTGATTGATTTTTCCAGCTACCGAATGGATTTTGGTTGTTTCGAGACTTTCGCTCAAGGTTAAGGGGGGTAGAATGGAAGGGATTCGCTTGGCCAACATACTTTTACCCGCTCCCGGAGCGCCCACGAAAAGTAAATTGTGTCCTCCAGCACAAGCTACTTCTAAAGCTCTTTTTACATTTTCCTGTCCCTTGACTTCCGAAAAATCCCATTCTATAGCCGCTTGACTGGAATAAAAATCTTTCTTTGCGTCAACAACGGTTCTTTCCAATTGGATTTCGTCATTGAAAAACTGAATGACTTCATGGATGTTATCGGCTCCGTATACTTCCAATTCTTCCACGACGGCGGCTTCCCGTGCATTGCATTTCGGCAAAATGATTCCCTTGAATCCTTCTTCTTTTGCTTTGAGAGCAATGGGCAAAACTCCTTTTACGGATTTCAATATTCCATCCAGCGACAATTCGCCCATCATCAGGTAATGGCCTACTTTGTCGGGTTTTATTTTTTCGGCGCCGGCTAAAATACCCATAGCCAAGGGTAAATCGTAGGAAGCCCCTTCTTTGCGAATATCGGCGGGAGCCATATTGATGACAATTTGTTTGCGCGGAAATTTTATTCCATTGAATTCCAATGCAGAAACAATTCTTTCGTGCGATTCTTTGATGCTTACGTCTGGCAATCCTACCAGAAAAAACTTGATCCCTTTGCTGCAATTTACTTCAATGGTAATGATTGTAGCATTTACACCCTGAAGGGCAGCCGCATAGGCTTTTATTAGCATAAGATATATAGTTAAAAGTTAAAGTTAAAAAATAGAAATAAATGTCAAGCGTTTGTTACAAATGTTTCATTTAATATAATCTTTCAATAATTGTTGAATTTTTTCTATGGAAACATGAGAGGCCGCTATTTTGCCTTCCTTGTCGATCAAATAATAATCGGGAATGGCATCCACATTATACAATGTCAGCAAAGGAGAAGCTAAGCCGTACTTATCAATTACTTGTTGCCATTTTATGTCGAATTCGTCGGATATGTTTTTTCGTATATTGCTGTTTTCGTCGAAAACAAAGCTCAAAAGTTGGATTTTCTTTTTGTTATATTCCGTATATATTTTTTTCAAAGCGGGATAGTCATTTTTGCAAGCTTCGCAGGTAGAATTTTCAAAGATCAGCAAAAGATAAGCGCCTTTGAATGATTGCAAGGTCAAAGAGTCGCCTTTAGAATCGACCATCGAAAAATCGGGCGCTGGTTTCCCCACTGAAGTTTGCACCAAACGGTTATATGCAGCGTTTAATCGGCTATACAATGGATCTTCTTTAGCCGGACTTTCGATGAGCGACAGATAGTCGCCCAAAACCTGGGTATTCTCATTATCTATCAAATAATCCAGCATCAGTACCAAACTGGCTACGGAAGACGGATGCTCTTTTATAAACTGGCCGACATTTTGCCTAATCGTTCGATCCCATTCCGAATTTTGGGGATGATCTTTGTCGTGCCAAGCCGCTCTTTCTTTGATGGCCTCTTTGTTGTCTTGCCTGAACTCAGTCAATAAATTATTAATTTCGTTTCCTGTCGTTTCTATTAATTCGGGATAATTGACATTGCCCGATATTTTGACGGTTTCTCCATTCTGCACCCATACCGTTATCCATACGCTTTTCTCCTCCATATAAATAACGACCGGTTTGACAGAGTCGTACGAAGAAACGTATTCAAATTTTCCATCCTTTGAGAGAATGGTGTCTACTTTTGTTTCATTCCCGAAAGTAGTTACTATATAAATAGCCGATTGAGTAAGGCCTGTTATATTTCCTTCCACCAAAAAGGAGTCCTCTTTGCTGCAAGAAACTAACACTAAGATACACAGCAATATATAGAAAAAAATCTTCACTTTCATTATTTTCGCAACTTTCTTTATTAAAAGAACGGTAAAGATACTAATTTATTTTAATATTTTATAACATTCTTAGTGGAAAATGTTGCAAAAGCGGCCAATTGTTCTATTTAAGCTCGGCGGTAAATGTTCGAATTGTTTCAATAGTACTATCTGTGTCGAATACTGAATTTAATCCTTGTTCTTCCTGCGAAGGATCTCCGACATAATCATCCCAAGGTTTCCAATAAGTATGCGCCGGTTGTCCGAAGCCTCCCCAGGCCCAAAAATTACAGCCAGCCAATAATCCTTTATGATCAGAAGAAGCAACTACTTGCCGGAAAATATTTTCGTAATATTGATCGCGCGCCTTTGACGGATCGCTTCTCGAATACAAGTGATGGTCGCGGGGAAATCCGAACTCTTCAATAACCAACGGTTTATTCAATTTTTTGGCAATTTCCAGATGGGCGTTCAAATAGGCGTTGGTTTTCTCTATGGCTATCCCTAACGAACCCGGAATATTGGCAGTGTCGATCCATGACCAATTTTTAGGCCAGATATGGATGGTAATATAATCTACATTCAGATCGGCATGGATTCTTTCGTACAATTCCAAGTCGTTTTCGCACCCCATAGCGCCTTCATTTCCCAGACTGATCAGATGTTTGGCATCCAATGAACGAATCAAAGCTGTAGTTTCTGCCAACCATTGAGCGAAAGCGTCTTTGGCTTCTGTACTGAATGCACGCGGTTCGTTGCCCACTTGCCAGGACATGAGTACCGGATCGTCTGTATATTTCAATCCGGTATACGGATTTGTTCGCCCTAAAATATGTTTTATATGATTAAAAAACAATATTTTACATTCATCGCAATTGGCATATTGAGCCACATGCGCCTGAAATTTTATCCAATCGCGAACGCCTTCTTTAGGAACCTCGCCTTTACCTGCCCAGTTCAAATACTGGCCATAGCCTCCGCTCCATTCCCAGCTGTTGTTGATATACAAAACTGCATACATGCTGCGTTTGCCTAATTCGGCCATCAGATAATCCAAGCCGTCGAAAATCGTGTCATTGTAAACGCCGGGTTCCAATTGTAAAGTCGGCATTACTTTTACTTCTTGTCCTGGATAACCATCCGCGCCAATCAGCACGCGCAGATTATTTATGCCAATGGATTTCATGAAATCCAACTCTTTCGTTAAACGTTCACGATTGCCGCCCTGTCCTTCCGAACCCAGAATAGCGCCAAACCAGAAGTTTGTGCCAATAAAATAGTAAGGTTTTTCGTCGATGGCCAACCTTCCGTTTTGAACTTGAACAAATCCCTGTGTGCTGGTCGAAGGTTTTTTATTGTTGCAGGCCGGCAAAATTAAGGCGATGCTGCATGCTATTATTAGTCTTTTCATGTGTAAGTTAAAGTTAATCAATTAATTGATAATGTTGTCTTAAATAAGGACATTGATTCTTCGTAAAATTCTTTTCCGACGCTATGCCCATATTCCGGAAAAGCGATCCATCTTTTGGAGGATTTCACTTGATTGTAAGCGGCAAAATTGATGCGGGGAGGACACACTTCATCTTGTACGCCTATTCCCATAATCAAAGGACATTCGATCCATTGCGCCAAATTTTTGATGTCGAAGTAAGCGAGTAGGCCGTAAATGCGTTCCCATTCTTCCGAAGGCGGACGAGTTTGCTGTTGCACATACATTTCAAAGTCGCTTTTGGGCCACGAAACAATTTTAAAATAGTCGCGGTAATCCGACAAAAAAGGAATATTGGGAGCAGCCGCTTTGACCCGTTTATCCAAAGCCGCCGCTACGAATGATAAAGCTCCTCCCTGACTGCCGCCGCGAACCACTATTTTGTCTGCATCAATTTCCGGACGGGAACAAACAAAATCAATAGCCCGCACTACGTCGCAGAAAGCGCCCCGATAGTAATAATGTTCTTTGCTGTCCAATCCGTAGGTAATCCAAGTTCCAAAACGATTACTGGGTTGATTCAAACCTTGTCCCCGAATCGACAATACAAAATGAGCAAAGCCGTCATACGTTTGCGCGGGCGGATATGGCGAAGAACCATAGCCCATATATTCGACAACGACCGGCTGCTTGCCTTCCTTTTTCGGTTGCCCATAATAGCCTCGAATGGTTTCGTTTTCCAGCGATTTCATCTCGACTAAATAAATAGCATAATCTCTTTGGGAATATTCGGGAACTAATGTTAAGCGATAATTGGGAGTTACTTTTTTTAATTCTGCTAAATTATGATCCCAAAATGCTTTGAAATCTTCTGGATGATCCAGTGGAGAAATCATATTTTCCGGTTCATACCCAACATTGAATTTTTTTTCGCCAGCGGAAATTCCGTTTTCCACTACAGAAACCGTATATCGGTAAAAACCGGGTTGGGGATTCTCCCTCTTGAAAAGATGCACTTTGCTTTTGCGTGCAGGAATTTGGATGTTAATCGAGTCGCGTTGAACCGGCCGATAGTCGTCGGTGGTCAGATTCACAATCAAATACCCCTTTACCGGCCAGCCATTTGTATTTTCAATTTTCACTTGGATTTCCAAAGCTTGAGGATTCATGAAAATATAATCTTCGTCGTTGACAACGACCGATGTCAGCAATTTATCTTGGGTCGATGCCGATGAAATACTCCAGCCTGTATCGTCTATGAATCCGCCGTCGGAACTCCACCCGTCGTGAAATTTAATAGCGATTTGGTTTTCACCCTTCAAATTGAAATTCTCGGCAGGAACCAAATAATTGCGTTCTTCTCCATGATATCCCCTATACTGATCCGGAAAATCGCCTGTTTTTCCTACTAATTTTCCGTTCAGGTAAACTTCTTCAGTCGCCGCAAATTTTCCCAAATGGATCACGCCCGCATTGGCTTCCACGATAGCTTTTTGCAAACTGTCGGACAGCGTCGCCCTTTTGCGATACCAACCAAAACCATTATCGAGTGTTTTCCCCTGTTCTTTGAGCGTTTTATTCCCCGAAACTACGGCCCACGCCGAATCGTCTAAATCGGAACTTTCCCAATGGGCGCTATCTCCTTTTCCAGCATTGAATTTCCATTCGTCCGAAAACGACTGGCTGACAACCGTATCCGTTCTTTTTACTGGTTGGCAGGCAGCCAGTAATCCTACAAATAGTACGAAATAAAAGGTGTTTTTCATGGGTATATAATTTGTTTTTTATTGATTACAGGAAACTCGCCGGTACATTTACTTGGGAATCTAAAGTACAGGCTCGTTTCATGAAATATGCCGATTTTCCTATTTGTTGTTCAGCTTGAAAGAAACAGGAATATAGTCGGGACTATTGATGACCTGATTTCCTACTGTGATACTAGGCTTCAGGCGGATAGTCACATCGCTTGATTTATTTCCAATTCCGGCAAAGTTGAACGCCAAATCTTTGATGCTCGTTAGCGATTCTCCGCTAAGCGCTTTTTTCAAATCAAAAGACATCTGGATGGGTAAAACCGCTTTTTGGCCTCCGTCGACTTGTAATTTTTGATTCAGAGTACCGGTAGTCATTTCGTGCCCGTCAATTTCAAGAATATATCCTAATCCGTTCAAGATAGCGGCCTGTGTGCCCGGATTACTCACATCGAGATTTAAAACGAAATTCAAAGGCAAAGAACCGTCTTTAGTAGCAAAAGCAGCCGTTAGCGTAGCCAGATTGAGAGGATTCAAAGAAGACAAACTACTTATATTCTGCATATTAATGCCCGCCAAACTCAAACCCGAAATAGAATGATAATCGTATTTGCATTGGGTTAATTGATAAGCGCTTACGACCTGTTGAGCCAGATTGCATGAGTACATCAGGGTACAGATTCCAATGATTGCAATTATTTTTTTCATAAATAAATAAAAAATTAGATGAATGTTATATGTATGGGCAAAGTTAAAACAAATTTTATTTATTACAGCATATTAAGTCGGTCATAATTCCATCCGATAGAAATATTCCTTTTTTTTTCAGCGCTAAACGATTGTTTTTTATTTCCAATAAGCCGTTCCGAAGATATTTTTGCGCTTGTTGTAAACAATATTTTTCCCTTTCTTCGCCGAAAAGAGAATGCAACTCTTCCAAATCGATCCCTTTCATGGTTCTCAATCGCGTAATAATGAAATCGTTGTAAGCCATGCAAATATTCGTTATTTCAATTTCCGGCTGATGCGTTAAATAACTTGCGTTGGCTATCTTTTGGTTCCATTGCCGGCTGATTCCATTGTAGGAATGTGCCGATGCTCCAATTCCCAAATAATGGCTTCCGTCCCAATACGAAGAATTGTGTCTGGAGTGATGTCCTGGTCGGGCAAAATTGGAAATTTCGTATTGCTCGAATCCTGCGTCGCTTAGTAAGTCGATTAAACGTTCAAACATCCGAACGCTCGTTTCTTCGTCGACCGCTTGAATAAGTCCGGAAGTCAAGCGCTCAAACAAAGGAGCGCCCTCTTCATAAATTAAATGATAGGCCGACAGGTGCTGAATGTTCAAACGACTGGCTTGGCGGATATTTTTTTCCCATGTTCTCAGGCTTTGTTCGGGTAAACCATACATTAAATCGATGCTGATATTTCCATATCCATATTTCCGGCACAACTCCATTGCCCGGATCGCGGTCTGCGCAGAATGACGCCGGTTCAAAAATTTTAGTTCGCTGTCGTTAAAACTTTGAACGCCTAAGCTGATTCGATTGAATGGCAGGTGGCGGATAGAAGACAAATATTCGGGAGTGATATCGTCGGGATTTGCTTCCAAGGTGATTTCCATTTTGGAGGAAGAAGAAAAGTCAAAAACAGCATACAAAGCATTGAAAATTTTTTCAAAATTTTCGGCTGTCAACAGCGAAGGCGTTCCGCCGCCAAAGTAGACCGTTTCAATCGGTTGTCCTTTCAAATAATCTTTCCGTGCATGCAATTCGCAGATCATTGCTTCCACATAGTTTTCTTTCTCCTTTTCGTGAGTGGAAGAAAAAAAATCGCAGTATACGCATCGAGTTTTGCAAAAAGGGATATGAAAATAAATGCCCGCCATCAGAGATAAATAAATTCGAAAGACAAAGATAGGGCATAATTTTTCTAATTACGGTCTATTTTTCACATATATGTTTTATAGCATGCTATTCTCATTGGTTTATTATTCATTTTTTTATAATTTGCGCGGTTTTTAAAATACGACCGATATTTATTGTTAAACCTAATTTTTATATATTGGATATCATGAAAGTATATCAAACAAATGAAATTAAGAACATCGCCATTATCGGCGGTTCAGGATCCGGCAAAACCACTCTCTCAGAAGCGATGCTTTATGAGAGTGGAGTTATAAAACGCAGAGGCTCTGTAGATAATGGAAATACAGTCTGCGATTATTTTCCCGTTGAAAAAGAATACGGTTATTCGGTATTTTCTACGATTTTCAGCGTGGAATGGAATAATAAAAAGTTGAATTTTATTGATACTCCGGGTTCTGACGATTTTGCAGGAGGAGCTGTTTCTGCTCTTCATGTAACCGATACGGCTTTGATGGTTCTTAATGCTCAATACGGGGTGGAAGTAGGTACGATCAATTTGTTTCGTTATGCGGAAAATCTTCATAAACCGCTTATTTTTCTTATTAATCAATTGGATAAAGAAAATGCCGATTTCGACAAAGTATTGGTTCAATTAAAAGAAACGTATGGCAATAAAGTCGTAGCCGTTCAATATCCCGTTCACACCGGTCAGCATTTTCATCAAATGATTGATGTTTTGAAAATGAAAATGTATCAATGGAAACCCGAAGGAGGCGTTCCGGGAATACTGGATATTCCAGCCTCCGAAATAAAGAAAGCGGAAGAATTACATAATATTCTGGTTGAGGCTGCGGCTGAAAATGACGAAGTTTTAATGGAAAAATATTTTGAGGCAGGAAGTTTAACGGAAGACGAAATGCGCGAAGGAATCCGCAAAGGTTTATTATTGCGCGGGATGTTTCCCGTTATCTGCGCTTCTGCAGGAAAAGACATGGGCGTTCGCCGTTTGATGGAATTCATAGGGAATAATGTTCCGACGGTAAAAGAAATGCCGCTTTACAAAAATACGGAAGGCAAGGAAATAAAAGTAGATCCAACTCTGCCGGCCAGCATTTTCGTTTTTAAAACGACCGTAGAACCGCATATTGGACGAGTATCTTACTTCAAGGTAATGTCTGGGACGGTGAAAATCGGCGATGATTTATTGAACGAAGACCGCGGATCAAAGGAACGAATTTCGCAATTGTTTGTGGTAGCAGGACAAAACCGGATGGAGGTTTCAGAGCTATCGGCGGGCGATATAGGCGCTACCGTTAAGTTGAAAGATGTGCAAACTGGCAATACGCTGAATGCTAAAGGAGTTGACAATAAATTTGATTTCATTGTCTATCCCAATTCTAAATATCGCCGTGCCATTAAAGCGGTTAATGAGGCCGATTCTGAAAAATTGATGGAAATTTTGAATCGGATGCGTGCAGAAGATCCAACATGGGTCGTAGAGCAATCCAAAGAATTGAAACAAGTCATTTTGTCTGGTCAGGGAGAATTTCATTTGAAAACCTTGAAATGGCGAATTGAAAACAACGATAAGTTGATGATCGAATTTTTAGAACCGAAAATTCCTTATCGTGAAACGATTACCAAAGCGGCGCGCGCCGATTACCGTCACAAAAAACAATCGGGAGGAGCGGGTCAGTTTGGCGAAGTACACTTGATTGTGGAGCCTTATCAGGAAGGAGTTCCTGTTTCGGAAGTTTATAGATTCAATGGGCAGGAATTCAAAATTCAGGCGCGCGATATACAGGAAATTTCGTTGGAATGGGGAGGTAAATTGGTGTTTGTCAACGCTATTGTAGGCGGATCGATCGACGCCCGTTTCTTACCGGCCATTTTGAAAGGGATTATGGGACGTATGGAACAAGGCCCGTTGACCGGTTCGTATGCCCGCGACGTTCGCGTAATTGTATATGACGGAAAAATGCACCCGGTAGACTCCAATGAAATTTCGTTCATGTTGGCCGGACGCAACGCTTTTTCTGAAGCCTTCAAAAATGCGGGTCCCAAAATTCTTGAGCCGATTTACGATGTAGAAGTTTCTCTTCCTTCGGAATATATGGGAGATGCCATGGGCGATTTGCAAGGCCGCCGCGCCATGATTATGGGCATGAATTCTGAAAAAGGGTATGAAAAAATAATCGCGAAAGTACCTTTGAAAGAAATGAGTAATTACTCTACCTCGTTGAGTTCCATAACAGGCGGTCGCGCTTCGTTTACGATGAAATTTGCTTCCTACGAATTAGTTCCGACCGATGTCCAAGAAAAATTGCTGAAAGAGTACGAAGCGCAGCAAGAAACCGAAAAAGATTAACCATTTCTTTATATAGACGTAAAGTCCCGAATACTGCTGGCGTTTAATTCCATTTTTTCGCCGGCAGTATAAAGGACGAGAAAATTCTTTCTTTACTATGCAGAATATGTTGAGAGGATGATCCTACAAAACTTTCCCCGTCAATTCTTTGGCAAGTTATTAAAAAATATTACCTTTGCGCTCAAATTTTGCAAAACAAAAAGGTCCGGTAGCTCAGCTGGATAGAGCAACAGCCTTCTAAGCTGTGGGTCGTGGGTTCGAATCCCGCTCGGATCACAAACTTAACATCAAGATATTAGCGGCTTTAGAAATTTTCTAAAGCTGTTTTTATTTTAAAAAGAGGATAAAAAAGATAAATAATTTCGCTATTTTTGCAGGCATAATTTACAAATAATTTACAAGGATCATTATGGCGGCATTTAAACCGGTTGTTCGAACGAAAAAGGAGCTGAATACGGTCTATATCAGGATAACGCACGGAGCTTCGAAAGTAGACTATATTAAGACCAATATGGTACTGCACAAGTCGGGAATACGAAAAGGGGAGATAACCGACCATACTGTACTTGCCAATTGTGCAATCCAAATAAAGCAATACATTGAAAAAATAAACAGCGTAAATATAGGCGGTTGGACTATTCAGGAACTGAAAAAATTTCTTACTTCCGAATATGAAAAAATATCGTTCACGGAATTTGCAGAAAAGTACATTTCTAAAATGATTATGGACGGACGAAAACATTCGGCGGCGAATTACCAAACGGCATTGGGTGGTGTTCTACAAAGTATGCTTATTAAACAAACCCAAAGTTGATATAAAAGAAAGCGAGATTAAAAGCTTTGAAATGGTTTAGAAGTTTCTT
>JGI24699J35502_11133644_pt1 | contig 12884 bp, 12 predicted proteins | sample TergutMp193P4_FD_35502 | JGI IMG/M metagenome (IMG submission 35502) | reverse complement strand
ATCCGGCGAAATGGAGAGATCAGTTCAGACGCCGTCTCGCCAGAGGACAGACATTTCGAACCCCCTATTTCGGAATGCGGGAATTCCATGCCGACGTGTACGAGTCGGATCAGACACCAGCCATCGATGATTGGACAGAAGATCTAGGAATCATGCTTCATACGATCTGGAGTGATTCGAAAGGGCGGGAAACGTATGAATGGTTCGACGCTCGAGTTGAACATGGAGTAATGAGAGTTCCCCGCAGGGGACTACAAGAGGGAAGTGCCGCAGTATGATACTGAATGCGTTGGCTGCCTATAAGCCGAAGAATTCACTTCCGCTAGGGTACGCGATGAAACCAGTGGGTTTTGTCCTTCGAATTTTGAGCGATCCATTGGGGTGCGAATTGATACCTCGGTATGTGCCTCAACTGGATAAAGAGGGGAAGCCCACTAAGTCCCAATATGCTCCGGGGATGGCCGTACCTTATGCTTCTCGATCAAATAACCCCCCGCCTTTTCTGGGGTGTGACTACGCTCCATTTGTTTTAGGGAAGTCTAAGGACGGAGTTGCTGACAAAGAAAGGGAAGCTGCCGCCACAAAGGCTAAACGATTGGCGTTCAATGAACTCATTGGGCAGTGGGTGCGAGAATCACAAGATTCTGATGGCTTGACCTATCTCAAATGGTACGAACAAGGGAGTCCGGGTCTGAGCGATGTGCTTGAGAACACCGAACGAATTGAGGCATATGCTCGGAAGAGGCTCGATTCCGATCTGATTGTGTTGCAGGTTGGGGATGGTGAGTTATTCGTAAACAAGCAGTCAATCCAGGATTTTTGGGGAGATCAGTCACTGTCACCAGAAAATGGTCACAGAGGTAGGTGTCTTGTCTGTGGGCAACAGAAGGTTGTGCTTGAAACTCTGCCTCAGGCTTTGGCGGGAACAAGAATTCCTGACACTAATACCTCCCAAGTGGCGCTTCTCAGCGGCAATTTTGCTTCAGCGCAAAGGGGTGCGACAGGTAAAGGTCTCAGATCTGCACCGATTTGTGTGGCTTGTGGAACCCGGGCAGTACAGGCGTTCAATGAATTGGCTGCCAGTAAGGATCATCGGTGGGCGGCGGCAGATGATCGAACAGCAACGATTTGGTGGACGACAGATGAAGAAGCCGATGGGATCTTTGCCCTGCTCGACAATCCTGAGCCGGAAAGGATTAAGAATCTCTATATATCCGTGCTGGACCCAACAATCAGGCGTACGGATGAATCCAACTTAGATCAGTTCTACGCCTTGACCTTCTCCGGCAACGTTGCTCGTCTGGTTATCCGTTCATGGATAGAGATGCCGTTGAAAGATGTCGAACGTCACTTAGCTCAATGGTTTAGTGACATCGCAACGGGGGATGACAGGTACCCAACTCTGGGTGGTCTAGCGAGGACTGCCGGAACCTTCGTGAAGAAACAAGGAGCATGGAGTCAAGAGTCTCCGGTGGGCGCCTTCGATGCCCTTCTGCGTACAGCTCTGATGGGCATGCCCCCTCCTCGTGACTTATTGCCCAGAGTCCTTGAACGAGCATGTGCAGAAATCCATTACCAAAGACTTGATGATTCAAAAAAGCTTATAGGACGGAGAGAACGAGATCGTCTCGGACTTATCCGTCTGTTGCTCAACCGAAACCAACTGAAGGAGGATCCATTGACACACAATCTGGACGAAGGAAGGGCTGCGCCAGCGTACTTGAGCGGTCGTCTATTCGCTATACGGGAAAGGCTTCAATACCTCGCCTCAGGGGAGGTCAACTCGTCGATCGTTGATCGTTTTTTCGGTCGTGCATCTGAGAATCCTGCGTCTGTGGAGCATTCTCTGGCCAGCCTTGGCGAGCAACACCTAAGAGCACTGGAGCGTAAGAATCAAAAGGGTGCAGCCATCGCGATAAGAAAACGTATCCAAAAGATCTATGAGGACCTTCCTCCGGAAGGTGTGCCGGGTCGGCTGTCGCCTGCGCAGAGCGCTGAATGGATCGCTGGGTACTACCAGCAAAAACAATATGATATTGCTTCAGCAGCAGCTAAAAAATCAGAACAAGACAAGATAGAGGAATGAAATGAAAGATACCTATTGTAATCCACAATTGAAGCATGATGCCCTGCTTCTCTTTGATGCTGTGGACTCAAATCCGAATGGAGACCCTGATAACGCAGGGAAACCGCGGACGGATCTGGACACTGGGGAGGGGTTGGCATCTGACGCGAGTCTGAAGCGGAAGGTACGGGACTCAATCATCTATCAGGTGAATCAGGGGGTACTGAGTCCCGAGCGAAACTTGATTTTCATTCGTCGCGGTGTGTCTCTCAATGAACAGCTTGAGGAAGCCTATAAAGCTCTTGGCCTAAAGAGCGGATCAAAGACTGGCGAGAATTCTTCAGATGATGTGGACAAAGCTCAGAGGTACATGCTGGATCATTACTACGACGTTCGCATGTTCGGCGCTGTCATGACTACCGGCCGTGCCTCTGCTGGTAAGACCACAGGTCCTGTGACTATTGGGATTGCACGGTCGCTGGATCCTGTTCTCCCGATCGATATGGGGATCACCCGTACAGCTTCCACGAGAGAGGAAGATCGAGACAATGCCTCCCAGATGGGTAACAAGACAGTCATTCCTTATGGGTTGTATTCCACTCGGATCCACTATCAGCCCACGAAGGGCAATCAGGTGACTGAGGAGGATTTGGCTGTCTTCTGGAACACCCTGACCATGATGTTCGAGTGGACGCGAAGCGCCGCCCGGCCTGATGTCAATGTGAGAGGACTGTTCGTCTTCACGCACGACAATCCACTAGGGAATGCACCTGCGTACAAGCTTTTTGATTCCGTACGCATTTCCAAGGTTGAAGGTGTTGAAACTCCCAGAGCATTTACTGACTACGTGATCATTGAGCCTGATCCGTCAACACTTCCCAAAGGCATCACCTATCAACGGTTAGCGTAAGACGGAACAAATGAACGATGAGGAGTGGCTGCGTCTTTCCCTGTTGCAGCATTTCGCGTACTGCCCCAGACAGGCGCAGCTACTTCTGGATGGAGTGTGGGAAGACAACCGCTTTACTATCGAAGGGCAGGCGGCTCATCAGCGTGTCGACTTTGGGCCGACAGATCGTCGGCGTGGATTGACTGTGTACCACAGCGTTGATGTAGCCTCCGAAAAGCTAAAGATTTTCGGTGTCGCAGATTCAGTCGAAGAAGACAGCGACGGCAATCTATGTCCTGTAGAACACAAGCATGGTCGTGGGGCGGGAAACCTATTTCCCAGTACGGTACATGTTGTCGCACAGGCTCTGTGCTTGGAAGAGATGACAGGGAAATCGGTGATTGCTGCAGCCATCTATGTCACGACGGAACATCGCCGAGTTGATCTCGATGTCGAAGAAAACCGCTCAGTAGTTGAAGACACTATCGTTGCAGCGCGGGACTACCTTCTCAACGGGAAACGTACCGAGTTCATCCCTCAGAAAAGTCTGTGTAAGTCATGCAGCGTGAATCAAGCTTGCCAACCATTTGTGGGGTGGGAAGAATGACGTCGTACTTTCTTCGTACGCTCTTCGTGAAAACGGAAGGTACCCGCCTGATACTGGAGGGAGATGCGGTCAAAGCGCTGAAGGAGGGGGAAGAGCCGAAGAGGCTTCCTCTTAATGCCATCGATTCCCTTGTTGTTCTGGCTGGGATCGACGTCTCCACTCCTTTGCTCATCCGATGTGCGGAAGATGGCCGTACGGTCGCATTCTTGAGTCGGTTCGGGAAACCGAGAGCAATAGTTGAGGGCCCCTTCAGTGGACGAGGTCAGTTGCGGTCTCTGCAGTACCAACGGCAACTTGATGAAGACAGTCGGTCCGAGATGGCGTCGACTATCGTGGCGGGCAAGATACGACAGATGATCTGGGGCTTGAGACAATGGGCGAGGGATACAGAGCCTTCAGTAACCCAAATCCTTCGTCATCTTTCAGAGCAGATCGAGTCTGACTCGGAGGGACTAGCGAGTGCGTCTCGTCAATCAGCTCTTGGAATTGAAGGCATTGCTTCAAAGCGGTACTTTCAAGGGCTGGCGTTGGCTGTACGGCATCAGGAGTTTGCTGGTCGTGTGAAGAGGCCACCTACGGATATTGTTAATGCGGTCTTGTCTATGTTGTACGGGCTGACTCGCATCTCGGTTCATGGAGCAATCCATGCAGCAGGTTTAGACCCTTATTGCGGCTTTCTTCATGGTGATCGGGATGGCCAGCCATCACTCGTACTGGATCTTATGGAAGAGTTCCGACCAGTTGCGGATCATGTTGGCGTCTCCCTGCTGAATAGGAAGCGGCTTCGAGAAGATGATTTCTCGACAGAGGTGAGCGGTGCCGTCGTTCTGAATGAGAAGGGAATGGAAACTATTTTTGATGCATGGCATCGACATAGAAATGAAGAAGTCGACTTGGCCGGGTTTGAGGCGCCGGTCTGCCACGCTTCCATCCCCATCATTCAAGCTAATGTCTTGGCGAATGCCCTCCGTTCCGGGAAAAGCTATCATCCACATCGCATGAAGGTGCAGTGATGGAAGCACTCATTGCGTACGATGTCAGCACGACTTCTGCTGAGGGCAGACGCCGTTTGCGGCAAGTCGCGCGGGCGTGTGAAGGCTTTGGGCAACGAGTACAGTTATCATTGTTTGAAGTCGTTTGTTCAGAATCAGCGCTGGCCAAGTTATTGGCCAAGCTTGAGACAATTATGGATGCCCAATGCGATCGGCTGAGAGTGTACCGATTGGTTCAGGGTACTCTGGGCAGGGTTGAAACCCTCGGACAGACGGAGGGTTTTGCGTCTGAGCAGGCGTGGGTGCTGTAAAATGGTGTTTGGGTGGTGATGCGATTTGAAGCGGATTACTACCCCACAAATCTGGCAATGTGAGAGGGCTGAAGTGACCAAATGGCGAGATATTCTTGCTGTGGAAGCTAAAACTGCTGCTCACGTGCCTTGCTCTTCAGTGCCAAACTGAAGAGGGATTCTCAACCTCGTCAATCTCCCATATCGTCACAATCGTGACATTGCTCTTCAGTGCCAAACTGAAGAGGGATTCTCAACGACAATGTTTCTATCCTCGTGTTCGACGAGGCGCTTGCTCTTCAGTGCCAAACTGAAGAGGGATTCTCAACCTCCATCCAGCAGCGCCCGGCGGCCGGCGTGCAGTTGCTCTTCAGTGCCAAACTGAAGAGGGATTCTCAACGTGACAACGCTGAGGAGTCTCGCCAAGTCGTCCTTTGCTCTTCAGTGCCAAACTGAAGAGGGATTCTCAACCCCTGATCCCACAAGCCGAGACCCTCACGCGAGAAGTTGCTCTTCAGTGCCAAACTGAAGAGGGATTCTCAACTGTCAATGGGCAGACGGGCGTCGTGGTGCTCGGCATTGCTCTTCAGTGCCAAACTGAAGAGGGATTCTCAACATGGCCACTGTCGATGTCATGGAGGATCTGAAGGTTGCTCTTCAGTGCCAAACTGAAGAGGGATTCTCAACCTCTTCTCGACGAAGGATTTGGGCGCGGTGGAGGTTGCTCTTCAGTGCCAAACTGAAGAGGGATTCTCAACACCGACTCGTTCAAAGCCTCATTCCTGGGTAACATTGCTCTTCAGTGCCAAACTGAAGAGGGATTCTCAACCTCGGCACCAACCCTGTCGCGTCTCCGGCAGGCGATTGCTCTTCAGTGCCAAACTGAAGAGGGATTCTCAACAAGATTCCCGTAGAGGAGTGGCAGGGCGACGAGTTTGCTCTTCAGTGCCAAACTGAAGAGGGATTCTCAACACGGCTGAGGAGGCCGTTGAGGCAGGGTTGGCCGATTGCTCTTCAGTGCCAAACTGAAGAGGGATTCTCAACCGGCAGACTCGGTTTCTCCTCCGTGCCACCAGTCTTGCTCTTCAGTGCCAAACTGAAGAGGGATTCTCAACTCATGAACGGGTTGGTCCTCGACGTTTACCGTCAATTGCTCTTCAGTGCCAAACTGAAGAGGGATTCTCAACGGGTCTGAGGACTGACCATGGACGCCACGCCAGATTGCTCTTCAGTGCCAAACTGAAGAGGGATTCTCAACGCGCAAAACGCGATGAACGCGCAATTCATGAACATTGCTCTTCAGTGCCAAACTGAAGAGGGATTCTCAACACCGCCACCACCCCGAAAAACAAGCCGGAAACACTTGCTCTTCAGTGCCAAACTGAAGAGGGATTCTCAACTTGACGGAGGCTGGTAGTGTCGCCGAGTACTTTCACTTGCTCTTCAGTGCCAAACTGAAGAGGGATTCTCAACGTCCATTGGTCGAGCAGGGTGTCGATGTCTTCCCTTGCTCTTCAGTGCCAAACTGAAGAGGGATTCTCAACGAATACTTCCTCGCCTGGTGGTCCTTCAGAATCCATTGCTCTTCAGTGCCAAACTGAAGAGGGATTCTCAACACAAACAATGCTGAATATGTCGTGGTGGCCAGCAATTGCTCTTCAGTGCCAAACTGAAGAGGGATTCTCAACTCCAAGTCCACGTCGATGCCGGTCAGCCACGGGTTTGCTCTTCAGTGCCAAACTGAAGAGGGATTCTCAACCCGGGCGGGCCGACAGGACCCGACCCCGACGACCCTTGCTCTTCAGTGCCAAACTGAAGAGGGATTCTCAACAATGGTGGCGTCGTTGGCGTTCCTGGTGGTACCGTCTTGCTCTTCAGTGCCAAACTGAAGAGGGATTCTCAACTGTTTCTTGGTTCGCCCCCACTGGTACGACGGAGTTGCTCTTCAGTGCCAAACTGAAGAGGGATTCTCAACTTTTGCACGACTATGAACCTAGTTTGATACCAGGTTGCTCTTCAGTGCCAAACTGAAGAGGGATTCTCAACTTTATCGTTTTTCTGTTGATATACCAATCGCCTGTTGCTCTTCAGTGCCAAACTGAAGAGGGATTCTCAACTCCTTGATCCAGAAGAGGCCGTCTCCACCATTGTTTGCTCTTCAGTGCCAAACTGAAGAGGGATTCTCAACGCCGACGAGTCAGGCAACGCCGCAGGCGCGCAAGATTGCTCTTCAGTGCCAAACTGAAGAGGGATTCTCAACGTGAATGGACCCTCAGAGAACTATATGATATTTCTTGCTCTTCAGTGCCAAACTGAAGAGGGATTCTCAACACCCGGAACGATTCCCAGATCTCGCCGTTCGCGCTTGCTCTTCAGTGCCAAACTGAAGAGGGATTCTCAACGGCTAGGGCGACGTTGCGTCCTGTGGAGTAGTCGGTTGCTCTTCAGTGCCAAACTGAAGAGGGATTCTCAACGATGAGCCATAGTCGCCGTCCTGTCTGATCGGCGTTGCTCTTCAGTGCCAAACTGAAGAGGGATTCTCAACCCGACCTGGCCAGCATGGCACACTTGGAGGGAGATTGCTCTTCAGTGCCAAACTGAAGAGGGATTCTCAACAGTTGGGTGACGACTTGGTTAGCGATGTGGGCGTATTGCTCTTCAGTGCCAAACTGAAGAGGGATTCTCAACGACCAACGCGCGCCGCCGTGGGATCCTCGTGGACTTGCTCTTCAGTGCCAAACTGAAGAGGGATTCTCAACCTGCGGAACTAGGTGGACATTTGAGTGTCGATACTTGCTCTTCAGTGCCAAACTGAAGAGGGATTCTCAACAAACAGTCCACGAGGATCCCACGGCGGCGCGCGTTTGCTCTTCAGTGCCAAACTGAAGAGGGATTCTCAACCTTCAGGCGCTCCGAAATCGACTCCACCGTGCCCGCTTGCTCTTCAGTGCCAAACTGAAGAGGGATTCTCAACGGTGAGAACAGTGTCAAGAGTTTACGCATTGGGATTGCTCTTCAGTGCCAAACTGAAGAGGGATTCTCAACATGGTAGCTGTCCAAGCCCCAGCACCGGCCATCGATTGCTCTTCAGTGCCAAACTGAAGAGGGATTCTCAACAAGTCCACGTCGTCCCATTTCAGGGCGAGGACTTTTGCTCTTCAGTGCCAAACTGAAGAGGGATTCTCAACAACAATCTCGGCCCAGATGGGAAGGTGTTGCCGGTTGCTCTTCAGTGCCAAACTGAAGAGGGATTCTCAACCACGACCAAGCATCCGTGATGCAAGAGTACGCTGTTGCTCTTCAGTGCCAAACTGAAGAGGGATTCTCAACTCCCATGAGCAGCGTGGAACTCGGCGATCTGCGCTTGCTCTTCAGTGCCAAACTGAAGAGGGATTCTCAACCCTATTGGGCGCGCATGGTGCACCCGTCGACCACACTTGCTCTTCAGTGCCAAACTGAAGAGGGATTCTCAACGGATGGGATTGCTTGATAATAAGATCGTCATGCGTTGCTCTTCAGTGCCAAACTGAAGAGGGATTCTCAACCCTGGATACGAGTTCCAGAACCAAGGACCCCTCATGTTGCTCTTCAGTGCCAAACTGAAGAGGGATTCTCAACCCTTGTTCACGGGCACGGTCCTGATGGTCTTGGATTGCTCTTCAGTGCCAAACTGAAGAGGGATTCTCAACCCGCATTCGAGGGCGCGGGAGCGGGAGGGAAACCTTGCTCTTCAGTGCCAAACTGAAGAGGGATTCTCAACTCCAGTTTGGTTTGCCCGAGCCGGACGAAGAGGATTGCTCTTCAGTGCCAAACTGAAGAGGGATTCTCAACATACATGACTCCCTGTTTCAACTGAATCCTTCCCTGTTGCTCTTCAGTGCCAAACTGAAGAGGGATTCTCAACCCCAGCAGGGCCTCGCAGCCCATCGACCACACCCACTTGCTCTTCAGTGCCAAACTGAAGAGGGATTCTCAACGGCAGGGTAGGGCCGGGTGTGGCAGGTATGGCATTTGCTCTTCAGTGCCAAACTGAAGAGGGATTCTCAACCCAGCCCCACGCGGCGTACTCCTTGGAGTCGCTGATTGCTCTTCAGTGCCAAACTGAAGAGGGATTCTCAACCCCCAACCGACCGGCAATGCGCGCCACATCCGGGTTGCTCTTCAGTGCCAAACTGAAGAGGGATTCTCAACAAGACTGAGAAGGGATCACAATTATGTATCTAATTTTGCTCTTCAGTGCCAAACTGAAGAGGGATTCTCAACATATCCCGCCCCAGGAATTGACGGCACAAATTCTTTGCTCTTCAGTGCCAAACTGAAGAGGGATTCTCAACATCCTCACTTGGTCGTTGTTTGCACACGAAAAGATTGCTCTTCAGTGCCAAACTGAAGAGGGATTCTCAACAGCCGGGTGGCAGCAAACGAAATCGCAACAGGGCTTGCTCTTCAGTGCCAAACTGAAGAGGGATTCTCAACACATCGTGGGAGCATACGCGGGGGTGACCATCAGATTGCTCTTCAGTGCCAAACTGAAGAGGGATTCTCAACTTTTTGCAGCGTGCGTCTTGATGATGATCATGATTTGCTCTTCAGTGCCAAACTGAAGAGGGATTCTCAACCTCCCGGACAACGTGATCCCACTCCATAGGAGGATTGCTCTTCAGTGCCAAACTGAAGAGGGATTCTCAACAAGAATGAAGGACCGCTCATGCAGATCCGTAAAGTTGCTCTTCAGTGCCAAACTGAAGAGGGATTCTCAACGCGTGGGAGATCCGGGAGGAGATGCGGCGACGGTTTGCTCTTCAGTGCCAAACTGAAGAGGGATTCTCAACCTCCAGTGCTGCCGGGACTGATTGCGGGTCGGGGGTTGCTCTTCAGTGCCAAACTGAAGAGGGATTCTCAACTCTACGACTTCGGCAACCGACAACCTTTCCATCTTTGCTCTTCAGTGCCAAACTGAAGAGGGATTCTCAACGCGGCGGGGGAGGGCGCAGACTTCGCCGTCTACGATTGCTCTTCAGTGCCAAACTGAAGAGGGATTCTCAACTTGACAAGAGGGTGAAGCCGACGATGAAAGCGCCATTGCTCTTCAGTGCCAAACTGAAGAGGGATTCTCAACTGTGGATCCTGGCCCATGCTGGCAGGCTCGTCATTTGCTCTTCAGTGCCAAACTGAAGAGGGATTCTCAACGCCAAACGCAGCGCCTCATAGTCCGTGGAGTTGATTGCTCTTCAGTGCCAAACTGAAGAGGGATTCTCAACAGCAACGGAGCGATGTGGCCTGGAGATCCCTCGCTTGCTCTTCAGTGCCAAACTGAAGAGGGATTCTCAACACCCCATTGGCTGCCACCGCCGCCGTGTTCGCATCTTGCTCTTCAGTGCCAAACTGAAGAGGGATTCTCAACGTTCTTCGCTGAGATGGCCCGGCCTGCTTTGAGACTTGCTCTTCAGTGCCAAACTGAAGAGGGATTCTCAACAGTCAAGGTATGTGCAATTCCGATCCTTTCAAGGTTGCTCTTCAGTGCCAAACTGAAGAGGGATTCTCAACTCGCGCAATGGAGCGAATTCCAAGCCGACATGCGTTGCTCTTCAGTGCCAAACTGAAGAGGGATTCTCAACGTGGAACTGACATGGCTGAGAACATCCCCAAGAGTTGCTCTTCAGTGCCAAACTGAAGAGGGATTCTCAACGCGACACGGACGCTGCGGAAGACGGGGAACCTCATTGCTCTTCAGTGCCAAACTGAAGAGGGATTCTCAACCGCGTGGAGAGCCCAGCGGACGCTGTTCCAGTCGCTTGCTCTTCAGTGCCAAACTGAAGAGGGATTCTCAACCCAAAGATAGCGCCCACATCGGTGAGCGACTCGCTTGCTCTTCAGTGCCAAACTGAAGAGGGATTCTCAACCTTGCTTTCCCTCGACCTCAGCCAAGACGTTGAATTGCTCTTCAGTGCCAAACTGAAGAGGGATTCTCAACAGCCAAGGGCAAATGGGTCAAGGTCGTCTACAACGTTGCTCTTCAGTGCCAAACTGAAGAGGGATTCTCAACCCCGTCACCGCCTATAATCCCCGGCAGATCACGATTTGCTCTTCAGTGCCAAACTGAAGAGGGATTCTCAACTGATGGTCCTCCTCGAAGTGTCGGTCCAAGACACCTTGCTCTTCAGTGCCAAACTGAAGAGGGATTCTCAACACCAACATCGACCTATCGGGATACGCGACGTTGGATTGCTCTTCAGTGCCAAACTGAAGAGGGATTCTCAACCGTCCAACTGCTCGCCGGTCATGCGTGGTCCTCCATTGCTCTTCAGTGCCAAACTGAAGAGGGATTCTCAACCCACGTGTACCCGATCTCCACCCCAGGAACCTCCATTGCTCTTCAGTGCCAAACTGAAGAGGGATTCTCAACATCCACGATGCATTCGTCCGCAGAGTAGAAAGGGTTTGCTCTTCAGTGCCAAACTGAAGAGGGATTCTCAACGCCACGCTTGCCTGCGATGCCTCCAGGCCGACGACTTGCTCTTCAGTGCCAAACTGAAGAGGGATTCTCAACTAGACGACCTGCTCATGACCGTTATTGACGGGCGCTTGCTCTTCAGTGCCAAACTGAAGAGGGATTCTCAACTGTTGGGGTTGGGGCGCTTGTGGATGCGTATGGATTGCTCTTCAGTGCCAAACTGAAGAGGGATTCTCAACACGATCCGGGAGGCGAGGTCATGAGCGCGACAATTTGCTCTTCAGTGCCAAACTGAAGAGGGATTCTCAACAACATCGGCAAGAACATCATCAGCGGCATCGTCGATTGCTCTTCAGTGCCAAACTGAAGAGGGATTCTCAACGTCCCATCCGCCGCGACGGATGTGGATTTGGGAGATTGCTCTTCAGTGCCAAACTGAAGAGGGATTCTCAACACGAATATGACCGCCGTACGGCCTGGGGCGTATGTTGCTCTTCAGTGCCAAACTGAAGAGGGATTCTCAACATTATTTGCGCCCCCATGCCATTCCCACGAATCCTTGCTCTTCAGTGCCAAACTGAAGAGGGATTCTCAACGCGATCATCGTCCCTCTGCTCGCGGTGATCATCCTTGCTCTTCAGTGCCAAACTGAAGAGGGATTCTCAACGACGATTTGCCGTGCGCTGATAACGGTGACGTTGATTGCTCTTCAGTGCCAAACTGAAGAGGGATTCTCAACGGGAAGATCGCCCACCGCCGCGTTTTGGGTGTGGTTGCTCTTCAGTGCCAAACTGAAGAGGGATTCTCAACTGCGAAGCATCTTCCCGTGGATCAAACCCAACGCTTGCTCTTCAGTGCCAAACTGAAGAGGGATTCTCAACTCCCGCCGTCGAACGAGAAGGCGTGGCTGCGGAGTTGCTCTTCAGTGCCAAACTGAAGAGGGATTCTCAACCCGTCTGCCGCGGGATCGACATGCACACCGACGCTTGCTCTTCAGTGCCAAACTGAAGAGGGATTCTCAACATCACTAAAGTCTCATGTAGCCGTAGAGGCTTATATTGCTCTTCAGTGCCAAACTGAAGAGGGATTCTCAACGACACGAAGCCGACTCTGCGCGACCGTATCAGCCTTTGCTCTTCAGTGCCAAACTGAAGAGGGATTCTCAACCCGGGTGGCCCGACAGGACCCGACCCGAGTGACCTTGCTCTTCAGTGCCAAACTGAAGAGGGATTCTCAACCAGCTCGACGGGGCGTCCCTCGACGGGGATCTTTTTTGCTCTTCAGTGCCAAACTGAAGAGGGATTCTCAACCCCGTGGGAGAGGTCCATATCCAGGCCCGCTTCCATTGCTCTTCAGTGCCAAACTGAAGAGGGATTCTCAACGGGAAAGTCGACACGTGGGACATTGAACCATCAACGATTGCTCTTCAGTGCCAAACTGAAGAGGGATTCTCAACGAGTTCTTCCCATCTGTGGCGGTCTTGGGGGATGTTGCTCTTCAGTGCCAAACTGAAGAGGGATTCTCAACCTTTTTCTAGGGCTTGCCCGACAGGCTTCCCTCATTGCTCTTCAGTGCCAAACTGAAGAG
>JGI24699J35502_11133645_pt1 | contig 12885 bp, 2 predicted proteins | sample TergutMp193P4_FD_35502 | JGI IMG/M metagenome (IMG submission 35502) | reverse complement strand
TCACCCGCGAACACCAGGATTGTCGGTTTGGCCAGAACCGGGGAGACGGTCTTCTGGATCGTACAGATCTGTGCCGCGACGACCTCCAGGCGCCCCAATGCGCCCCGGGGTTTCGTCTTGTCATCGATGGCGTCACGAATCCGTGAAGTCAGGCTTGCATCCATCAGATCAGTCTACCGACAAGCGACGACCTTTCCGACTCTCGTTACCTTTCGGGGCGCTGGGCGGAGTTGTCTGTGACAGGATGATCATAGAAGTGGGAAACCGCTTCTCGTACTGGCAGGGAAGGACGCCCATGAGCCCGATTGCGATGGCGTCTCGCGACACAACCGAAGTCGTCGAGCGGTACCAGCAGATGGTGTACGCCATCTGCCTCGCGCACACGTGTTGCCGACCCGACGCCGAGGACGTGTTCCAAGAGGTGTTCCTCACCTATCACCGGAAACAGCCTCAGTGCAACGACGAGGAGCACCGCAAGGCCTGGCTGATCACGACAACGCTCAACATCGCTCGTCGTGTCTCCGCCAGTTCATGGCGTGTCCGCGTCCAACCGCTGCCCGGCGGCGAACCCGAACCCAAGGTTTTCAGCTTCGACGTCGAGGAGTACGACGACTTGTTCGCGGCGCTGACATCGCTTCCCGACGCCTACCGTACGGTCATCCACCTGTTTTATTTCGAAGATCTGCCTGTCAAGCAGATCGCAGACGTGCTGGGCGAGGAACCCGGCACAGTAAAAATGAGACTTTCTCGCGGGCGCACCATGCTGCGCGAGGCTATGGCCAAGGAGGCAACCCATGTCTGACAAGGATGAATTCACCGAAAAGTTCCACGAGATGAGAAGCCGGATGACTCCTCCCCCCGAACTCCTCTCCCGGCTCTCCGCCAGTTTGGAGGCCCCTGCGCAAGCTGGGAGCGCAGCCGGGAAGGGCAGTACGGATGTCGCAGCGGGCCCGATGACCGCCCGTGCCTCCGCCGCCAAACCGGACACAGCTCGCAAACCCTCTCGCCCGACGGGTGCCAGGAAAAGGAGCAGGATCGGGCTGTTCTCCGGGGGTGCGACGGCCATCGTCCTGGCCTCGGTGATGATCGTGAGCGGTTTGGCGAGCAACACCGTGTCGAACACCGCGAGTCCCTGGCCGGCTTGGCCCGATCCGGTCGTGGTCGCCGCATCCGGCGGGTCGGGACATCCAGCAAATTCGGCCGTGGATGCGACAGCGTACACGGGTGTCTACCAGGCTCTGGTCGCCACCTCCCAATCCCAGTACGGGCTTCGGGATTTGTCGGGTTCGGTCGTGTCCACAGGACTGCCCGTGCCGGTGGCGGACCAGGCGGCCGGGGGAATGAACACTGACGCTTACACCTACACCAGCGCCTCGGGCACGAATGTCCAGGTGGCAGGTATCGACGAGGGGGACATCGTCAAGACCGACGGCTCATGCCTCTATGTGGCCAAAGGCCGTACGGTCGCCGTGGTCACGGCTCGGGGCGCCGACTCGCATCAGATCGCCACGATCGAGGTCGCAGGCCTCGCGGGCGCCGGCGAGATCATCGCCGGCCCTGTCATGGACATGATGATCCAGGATAAAACCCTTGTTGTCCTCTTCCATGGTTTCACCGACGACGTGGCGGGTTGGTCGGCCTCGTGGGGCGACTACCTCTCATTGCAAGCGTCAAGCTTGAAGGCTGCTTTCTATGACATCTCCGATCCCGGACACCCGCGTTTCCTCTCCCAGGTCTCGCAGTCGGGTTCCTATGTCGACTCTCGTCTGACCGATGGCATGCTGTACCTCGTCAGCCGCTATTCTGTCTCTCCGGAAGGCGCCGATCCCCTCCAGCCCGTGACCTATGTGCCGACTGTCGATCCCGGAGACGGCCCCGTCACAATCGATCCCGGCGACATCGCCGTCCTCCCCCAGGCGGACTCCGCGTCGTACTCCACAGTCACTGCAATCGATGTTGCCACACGTGTGGTCACGAGCGAGTTGGCCGTCCTGGGCCGGACCGACACTATATATATGAGTCCCACAAGCCTGTACCTCGCCTCAGCCAGATGGTCCTACGCCATGCTCAACCCGAGTTCCGACGGTCAGAGCGCGGAACTGAGAGTGACCATCCCCGGGTACGAGGGCTACCAGGATGCGATGACGGACATTGTACGGATCGCTTTGAACTCGGGAAACCTCACGGTCGGGGCTGACGCCGTTCTGCCCGGAACCCTCATCAACCAGTTCGCCCTGGATGAGCAGGACGGGTATCTGAGGGCCGTGACGACCCGGACCGGCGGCGATTGGACGCAGGTCCCCGGTCTGTGGATCCTCGACTCCTCGCTCGACCTGGTGGGTTCCCTGCCCGAATTGGCCACGAGGGAACAGGTCCAATCGGTACGCTTCGACGGTGACACCGGCTATGTTGTCACCTTCGAAAGAGTGGATCCCTTGTTCGCCATCGATTTGTCCGACCCCACGGATCCCGAAGTCAGAAGCGCATTGAAAATCCCCGGTTTCTCCAGCTACCTCCATCCGTTCGGGCCCGGTCTCCTGCTGGGGATTGGTACGGACGCCGACGCGTCGGGCCGCGGCACCGGGTTGAAACTGTCCATGTTCGACATCGCGGATCCCTATGACGTCCAGGAGATGTCCACTGTCCATATCGATGCCGACTCCACCGACGTCGCCTACGATCACAAGGCAGCTTTCGTGGACCTCGGCAACGGCCTGATCGGTTTTCCCACGATGACCTACAACTACGCGACGGGTGTCGGCAGGATCACGTGGGTGTACCAGATTTACACGTGGACCGGCACCGGGTTCGAGCAGCGATCGGTCGTCACCCTCTTCCACAGCGAGGACGGGAGTTTCCCAGGCGACACCACCACCAGGGCCGTGCTCCTGGCCGGTACTTTCTATCTGTTGGCCAACTCCACCGTCGACGCCTACAACCTCGACGCCAATTCACAGATCGCCCACGTCGTTCTGACCTGAATGGAGGGTACGTCGACAGGGAGGTTGTGCCGTCTTGCAGAAGGTTGCACCATCCTGGCAAAGGCAGGATCCCCGATCGTCGGCCTCTGGTCCATGGCCATATAATTTATAATTTTTTGCCAAAATTGACGTAACTTTCGTACACTGTTTTGGGGATGATATCGCCATATTTTCAGTAGTGGCAATGCCTTTCAACGGGTTGACTTGGGCTGATACTGATGCCGTGGTTTCCGAGTATTATTTGGAAAACTGCCTTTTTGACAGATGCCCGGAGTTGATATCCCAGAATTCGCGGTTGAGCGCCGTTGCTGCATTCATACACCACTGGTTGAGGTAAGTCAAAAGCGTTTGTGGACGATGTTGTCAAGACTGCCAGTACGGCCTCATTTCCCCATGTGACAAGCGATGACAGTACTCGTCGGACCTCATTGAACTGGCAAGCATCCCATGTCGATCTCCTGTCGGGAAAACGCCTTAACATGTCTATCACAGCATGGAGATTGTACCTTGTTTTTTTTGCCGTTCGTATGGACCGCTTTACGCGTGAAACTCTCTCTTCCAGACCCTCATTTTGAGCGCAGTTTAACGTTTGAGTTAAGGAAATTGATATTTCGGGATATTTGTATGCTAGCATGTGGATATGTAGGGAGAGGGATATCCGTTATTGGGGATATGAGATGAACTACACATCAATTGCATAACACATATAAAGGAAGTGTCTTAATGGACAATCATAGGGGGGAAACCTCAGTTGACACGACAACACAGCGCCCGCGTAAAGTTGCGCAAGGAGCATGGATTTGGCTGGCAGTCTTCGGAATGCTGGCTAGTTTTATTGGAGTGGTCCAACCGGCTACCGCACAAGCTGCAGAAGGAGACGATGGACTCTCGGTCGTCGTAAGCTCAAGTTCAATTGTTCAAGGATCGGGGGATGCCTTTACATTCACAGTTAAAGACAAGAACAAATCCGGAATGGTCTTCGATTCTTATTATCTGTATGGTTTCGATCCCGGGTGGACGATTTATAACGGGGGCGTCCCAATGACGCCGGTCCTCTCGGATCCTGTCGTTTACCAGGTGCCAAAGGCTGACGCACAATCGGGGAAGATCAGTGCCCAGCCTCCGCAGTCTTTCGAAGGCACTCTGGATTCGGTGACATTCGCCAGAGTCTTGGTGACTGAGGAGCCCAGTACAGATCCCGTGTCGGCTCCCCAGCCGAGCGCCCAGTCGGGAGACGGTGGAACGGCCGTTGCGGTGCCCTCAGATTCGGGTAGCACTGCCACGGATAACGATCAGGTCACGGTCACCAACGGCAATGGGACTGCGGTGGATCCTGGCAGCGTGGAGGACATCGTCGCCAACCTCGCGGCGAACGACTCCGACACCGCAACCGGTGAGTGGGCCGCCAATTGGTGGCTTCTTTGCACACACTGCTGCATTTTCACGTGCTGCTGCTGCCCATTGAAGGTCACCCCATGCCCCACCCCGATCCCGGTCCCGACTCCCACTCAGCCGGCGACTTCCGACAAGTTGGTGATCACCAAGGTCTCGGACCCTGTGACGGGTTCCTATGTGACCGCCGGCCAGATTGTTTACTACACAGTGACCGCGAAGAATCCCTCTCTGAGCAGCGCGGCCACCGTGACCGTCACCGATGACTTGTCCGACGTGTTGGACACTGCCACCCTGAATGGAACTCCGACGGCCATGATAGACACCAGGACGGCATCCGCTCCTGTCCTCAGGGGTACGACTCTCACCTGGAGCGGGAGCCTCGGAAAGGGTGAGACCGTCACCATCAGGTACTCGGTGATCGTCGGCAGCGCCACTTCAGCCAGCAATCCTCTGATCAACCATGTGATCGGTTCCGGTGTCAATTCATCGAACAAGACCATCACTTCGAACTGCGTCACCGGTTATGAACCAGGATGCACCTCCACCCTGCGTGTGGGGACAGTGGGTTTGAACGTGTCGAAGACGTCGAACCCCCCGACGGGATCTTATGTGCTTCCGGGCCGTCTGGTGACCTACACGCTGACCGCGAGGAACACGGGCAATATGGCTCTCAATAATGTCAGACTGACCGATGACCTGTCCGATGTTTTGGACAATGCCACCATCAGCGGCGGTTTCACGGCAGCCATCAACGGCCAGTCGCAAGGCGGCGTGGTCCTGCGGGGAACGTCCCTGACATGGACCGGCTCCCTGGCCGTGGGCCAGACGCTGGTCATCGGGTACTCGGTAGTGGTGAATGCTGGCACGACCTCCGCTGACACACTGAGGAACAAGGTGATCGGGGAAACTGGCACCAGTACTCCTTCGAACTGTGCCACAGGACTCGAAGAGGGATGCTATTCCCTCCTGAATCCACCGAGGAATGCCTCAAATCTTCAGGTGACGAAGGTTTCGAATCCTGCGACCGGATCCCAGGTCAGCCCCGGCCAGACCGTGACGTACACTGTGACGGCCGTGAACTCGGGCGATTCGGACCTCAACCCGGTGACTGTGACCGACAACCTGTCCGGGGTGCTGAGCTATGCCGACATCGACCGGAACTCTCTGATGGCCACGATCGATGGCAACCCTGCCTCTCCGGCGGCTCAGTTGGTGGGATCGACAGTGACATGGAACGGTCCTCTGCATGCGCACTCCACACTGGTCGTCACCTATCAGGTCGTCGTTCGCCAGAATGCGGTCGCCAACGACACCCTCACCAACGCCGTCACGGCCACTGGTGTGGATCCGTTGTTCCCGGGCGAGCCTCCGATCTCGTCCTGTGTGACCGGCACAGAAACTGGCTGCTTCTCGACTTTGACAGTCGCTACGGCCGGGCTGACGGTCAACAAGACATCTGATCCTGTCTCAGGATCGGTGGTGAGCGCCGGCCAGACCGTGACATACACGGTGACCGCACGCAACACCGGCAATATTGATTTGGACCCCGTGGTCCTGACCGACGACCTCTCATCCGTCCTGACGTACGCCACCCTGCAGTCTGCTCATGCCCAGCGCGGCGATGTGGCAGCCGTGCCGGATCCCGTGGTGAACAGTGGGATCCTGACCTGGACGGGTTCCCTGTCCGCCGGCCAGACGGTCACACTGACCTATACGGTCGTCATGAACCAGAATCTAACCGGAGCCAACCTGTTGACCAATAAGGTGACAGGGTACGGGACCAATCCGCTCGCCCCGACCACGCGGATCAATTCGAACTGCGTCACAGGTCAAGAGGCTGGTTGTTTCTCCACTCTGACTGCGGGTCATCCGAACCTGAACGTTGTCAAGACCTCCAATCCTGTGACCGGATCCTTTGTCGATCCCGGTCAGACGGTCAGTTACTCCCTGGTCGCATCCAACACTGGAAATGTCGACCTCGACACCGTCACCCTGACGGATAACCTGTCCGACGTGTTGGACGACGCCTCCCTGGTGCCGGGGTCTTTGTCGGCGACGCGCGGAAGCGCGCCGGCCATGACCGGCGATGTGCTGACATGGCAGGGTTCTCTGCCGGCAGGCGCCACAGTGACCGTCACCTATTCGGTGGCCGTGAACGCGACGATTCCTGCCACGGCGAAACTGGTGAACCATGTGATCGGTTCGGCCCCGCTGCCGTACAATCCGGGCTCCCAGGCCCCCTCGACCTGTGTGACGGGCGAGGAAGTGGGATGCACCTCGGTTCTGACCCCCTCCGTCGGTGACGTCCACGTCTCGAAGTCCTCGAACCCGGCGACGGGCGGGACAGTCGGACGCAATCAGACGATCACCTACACGGTCACAGTGCAAAACGTCGGAACCATTCCCGCCACGGTGACCGTGACGGATGATCTGTCTGGCATTCTTGCCTCTGCGGCTCTGGCAGCGGGTCCGATCACCGCCATGGTCGACGGCGTGTCGGTTGGCACGGCGTCCGTCAACGCGGCCACCGGCCTTCTGACCTGGATCGGAACTGTGCCTGCGGGCAAGACTGCAATCCTGACCTATCAGGTGCAGACCGATGACGACATGGATCCGACGGCCGTGTTGACCAACGGTGTGAAAGCAAGTTTCGTACCCGTCGGCACGATCAGCGAACCCATCTGGACGAACTGTGTCACAGGCACTGAGGCTGGCTGCACGACCACGTTGCACGCCTCGGTCCGCCTCTTCACCACTGTGAAGACCTCGGATCCGACGACGTCGGCCCGCGCCGGCCAATCGGTGACGTACACAATCACTGGAACGAACAATGGCAGCGTGGACTTGACGCCGACTGTGACCGATGATCTGTCCCAGGTCCTCAGCCACGCCAGCTTCGTGGACGAGAGTCTGACGGCCACCATCGACGGCCAGCCGGCAAGTGTGGCTCCTGTCCGCAACGGGAATACGCTGACCTGGCACGGACCGGTGAATGTCGGCCAGGTTCTGGTGATCACATACCGAGTGGTGGTCGATGAGAACGCCACTCTTGGAACCGAGTTGAAGAACACGGTTTCCACCGATGAGCCGGGTTGCATACCGGGTACGGATCCCGAGTGCACCAAGATCGTCACTGTCGACAACGCCGGTCTCGATGTGGTGAAGATCTCCAATCCTGTGTCGGGATCGAAGGTTTCCGCAGGGCAGAAAGTGACCTACACGCTGACAGGGACGAACAGCGGCGAGCGCGCCTTGACCGACGTGACCCTGACCGATGATCTGTCCACCGTCTTGAACTATGCGGACATGTCGTCCGATCCCATGACGGCGACGATCGGCGGCCAGTCCGCCGCGGCGCCGACGCTCTCGGACGACAAGACCCTCACATGGGTTGGGGATCTGGGAGTCGGCCAGACTGTGACAGTGACATATTCAGTCATCGTCAAGACGGGTCTGGAGCCGGCGAATCTCTTGAGGAACCAGGTCACTGGCAGCGCCACCGATTCGACCGATCCGGACAATCCTGTTCCGGTCAACTGTGTGACAGGCGATGAGCCCGGATGCTCGTCCACTCTCACCCCCGCAGTCCCCGGCCTGCATGTGTCGAAGATCTCGAATCCTGTGACAGGGTCGATCGTGAACGGCGGTCAGACAGTGTCCTACACGCTGAGTGCGGAGAATACCGGAAATGTTGATTTGAACCCGGTGAATCTCGCTGACGACTTGACCGCTGTTCTTCAGTACTCCACCCTGGGGGCGATGACAGCGATGATCGATGGAGATTCGGTGGCTGCTCCCACGGTGCAGGATGGAATCCTGACCTGGAGCGGCACAGTGCCTGCGGGCAAGACTGTGGTGGTGACCTATCAGGTCACAATGAAGCAGGACCTCTCCGGAAACGACGAATCGATCAAGAACGCCGTGACGGGATCCGGAATCGATCCGAACAACCCAGGTTCAACAATCGAGTCCAACTGCGTGACGGGCCAAGAGGCGGGATGCTCCTCGGAGTTGCTCCTCGGGAAGACAGGTCTGGTCATCAACAAGGTGTCCACTCCTCGGACAGGCTCAATGGTCTACTACACTCAGGGAATCTCCTATGTCGTGACGGCTGCCAATACAGGCAATGTCGATTTGACATCGGTGACAGTGGTCGACGATCTGTCCGACATCATGGACAACGGGTCGATCCTTGAGGATTCTTTGTCTGCCACGATCAATGGACAAGCAGTCAATCCTCCTGTTCTGAGCCAGGAAGACAAGACCTTGACCTGGATCGGGAATCTTCCCGCAGGCCAGACGGTCACGCTGAGTTATCAGGCGACGCTGGACGAAACTCTGGCCCTCACGGACACCTTGAAGAATAAGGTCACTGGGACGGGTGTCAATCCGGCCAACCCGGACCAGCCCGTACCGTCGAACTGTGTGACCGGTGAAGAGGATGGGTGTTACTCAGATCTGACACCGCTTCTCGGGAATTTGGTCATCAACAAGACCATGGGTGCAACAGGTGTGGTCATGAGGGGCACAATCATCCCCTTCACGATCACGGGATTGAACAATGGAAATGCGGATATCTACAATGTGATCATCAGCGATGATCTGTCGGGTCTCCAGCAGTACGCTCATCTGACTGCCGGTCCGTTCACTGGCATGGTCGATGGCCAGGCTGTGGGGACTGTGACGGTGTCAGATGATGGCAACACGCTGAGTTGGAACGGCGATCTGGCGGTCGGCAAGACAGTGACCCTGACCTATTCGATTCAAATCGACACGGATATGATTCCGGTGGACCTGCTGATCAACAGCGTGATCGCGGACTTCATGGATGCTCCGAGAACCGCTCCCACCTCTGCTGCGCCTCTCTGGAGGTCCATGGACGACACCCGCCGTCCATCGAACTGCAAGACGGGAACCGAACCGGGTTGCACCGTCCCCATTTCAGTCGAGTCCTTCAACATAGGCAAGAGCGCGCTGCCGGCATCGGCTCGTCCAGGGCAGGTCGTCACTTACACGCTCCATGCATGGAACTACAGTTCTATCGGCAATGCCGACGTTGAGCCCGTTGACCTGTCTCCTGTCATCACGGATGATCTGTCCGATGTTCTGCCGTACGCGGATTATGTGCCGGGCAGCCTGACAGCAGTGTTGTCGAAGATAGATTCGGGTTCACCTCTCACCTCGAACACGATGAATGCGGTTCTTCCCACGTTCTCAGCCTCTGGCGATACGCTGACATGGGAAGGGACAGTGCAGGATGGATGGTACGGGACGCTGCCCGCGCATACGGCGCTCACCATCACCTTCCAGATGCAGGTCAAGGACACGGCGGAGCCCGGTGACGAGATCGTCAATCATCTGAGCAGCGATTTCGTGGAGAGTTGCAACTCGCCGTCGAATCCTTGCACAAACGTCGTGACGGTCATCCAGACCGGGTTGGACATCAACAAGACATCTGACCCGGCATCCGGATCGCAGGTGGCTCCTGGAGGGACGATCACCTATACGCTGACCGGGCATAACCTGGGCGAGTCCGATTTCAGCAGTGTCACCTTGACAGACGATCTGTCCGGCGTGCTGAATCATGGGACGCGGGTCGGTACCCCCACGGCGATGATCGATGGCGTGTCTACCGTTGCTCCGACGTATTCGGATACGACGAAGACTCTGACCTGGACCGGACCTCTTGCCGCCGGCAAGACAGTCACGGTCACCTACCAGGTGATGGTGGACCCGAATGTGGCCGCCGCGACCGTATTGAGCAATGCTGTGACCGGAAGCGCGGTGGACACCAATGATCCCACCAACCCGGTCCCTGTGAATTGCAAGCCTGGCAGCGAGAATGGACCCGAGTGCTCGTCCACTGTGACGACGTCGGCGCCCGCGTTGACGATCACAAAGGTCTCGAACCCGGCCACCGGGTCGAAGGTGGCTCCCGGAGGGACGATCACCTACACGCTGACAGGCAGGAACAGTGGCAACACGCCGTTGGATCCTGTGACTCTGACGGATGACCTGTCCGATGTTCTGGACAATGCTGACATCGTCAGCACGTCATTGCACGCGACGATCGACAATCTGCCTGTGAATAACCCGAGCCTGGATGGGACAATTCTGACATGGACCGGCCCGGTGCCGCTCAACAAGTCGGTGGTCGTCACCTATCAGGTGACGGTCAAGACCACTGTGCCCGCCAATGCCACTTTGAAGAACTCCGTGACAGGGCAGGGCACGAATGCGAACAATCCGGATCAGCCCGCCGCGTCCACATGTACGCTGGGCACCGAAACGGACTGCTATTCGATCCTGACTCCCGCCATCACGAAGTTCAGCATCACGAAGACCTCGGATCCCGAGTCCTTCGTACGTCCCGGTGAGACGATCCACTACACCATCACTGGCGTGAACAACGGCAATGTTGATCTGATCGACCGTACCGTCACCGATGATCTGACCAGCGTGCTGGCGAATGCGACCTATAATCAGGACGCACAGGCGACAGTCAACGGTCAGCCGGCAAACGCTCCGACCGTGGTGGGCAACACATTGACATGGATTGGTTCGGTGCCCCAGGGGCAGTCGCTCGTCATCACGTACAGTGCGACGGTCAAGGCGACGGCTCCGGCTGGGACGTCGATCAGCAATCATGTGCGCACCGACATTCCGGGCACGTGCGATCCGACTGTGGACCAGTGCGACCATGAGGTGATCGTCAGCAACACCGGGTTGCAGATCGCCAAGAAGTCTGATCCTGTGTCGGGCTCCACAGTCCGGGCAGGCCAGACGGTGGCCTACACGTTGACCGCGAGGAACACCGGTGAAGAATTGTTGACCGGTGTCCAGTTGAGCGACGACCTGTCCTCTGTGTTGGCTCATGCGACTCCGATCGGGACGCCGTCGGCTGTGATCGATGATGGAAGCACCGCTGCCGCCCCGCAGTTGGCGGGCAACATTCTGACCTGGAACGGCAGCCTGCAGCATGGTGCGACTGTCACCGTGACCTATCAGGTGAGGATCAGCGACAACCTGGTTCTTTCAGACGATCTGGTCAATCATGTCACTGGATCCGCTGTCGATCCTGAGAATCCGAATGAACGGCTGGAATCCAACTGCGTGAGCGGGAGTGAAGCCGGATGCTCGTCGATCCTGCATCCTGGCCTGCCTGGCGTTCATGTGGAGAAGACCTCGAGCCCGGCATCCGGAACCCCGGTGGCGCCCGACTCGGTGGTGACGTACACATTGACGGCGGAAAACACCGGCAATATGGATCTTCTCACTGTGAGTTTGAGCGATGACCTTTCAGGTGTCCGCGATGACGCCACGATGAACGGCACGCCGAGTGCGACGATCGACGGATCGCCGGCCACGGCTCCGTCAATGTCCGGCAACGTCTTGGTCTGGACCGGCCGGTTGAACGTCGGCCAGACGGTGACCGTCACTTATCAGGTGAAAGTCAACGCCAATGCCGTCGCACCCGCAGTCCTCACGAACAAGGTGAGTGCGAGCAGTTCGCCGATTGACACTCTCAATCCGAATGAACTCTCTCCCTCGAACTGCCTGCTGGGCACTGAGCAGGGTTGCTACTCGACCCTGCCTGTCGGCGGCGCCGCTTTCCAGACGGTGAAGACCGCCAGTCCTTCCGACGTGGTATACCCCGGTGAGGATGTGCTCTTCACCATCACGAGTACGAACACTGGTGATGTGGCGGGAGATCCTGCGCTGGTTGACGATATGTCAGGTTTCCTGGATGTTGCGACATTGAACCAGTCGACTTTGTCGGCGGCGATTGATGGTGTGGCCCAGACTCCTCCGATCGTGTCGAACAGCGGTACGTCGTGGACCTGGAATGGCCCCGTCGCCCCCGGCAAGGCTGTGGTGATCACCTACACGGTGACAGTGAAAGAGGATGCCCGTCCTGGTTCCACCCTGCAGAACTGTGTGACGACAGCGGGCAGTGACGAGCCGGTGTGCAATACGCCTGTGCCTGTTCCTGGGCTGAACATCTCCAAGACGTCTGATCCTGCGTCGGGCTCGAAAGTGGTTGCCGGCCAGGTGGTGTCGTACACGTTGAGTGCGACCAATGAGCATCCGAGCCAGACATACGCCAGCGTCGTGTTGAGCGATGATTTGTCGGATGTTTTGGACAATGCGACATTGGTTGCCGATTCGTTGAGTGCAAGGATTGGGACGACGACTGTGGCGTCTCCGACGTTCTCTTCGGACACGAAGGTGTTGTCGTGGTCCGGTTCATTGCCGGCGAAGGCCACTGTCACGGTGTCGTATCGAGTAACGGTGAATTCTGGTGTGGAGGCCGGTCAGGTGATGCGCAATGCTGTGACCGGTCATGCTCCTGATCCGGATCATCCGAACGAGACGGTTCCGTCGACTTGTGTGACTGGCGCTGAGCCTGGTTGTTCGTCGATTTTGACTCCGACGGGTGCGGTGTTCCATACGGTGAAGTCGGTGGATCCGTCGGGTGCGGTGCATCGTGGTGATACGGTGTCGTATT
>JGI24699J35502_11133646_pt1 | contig 12886 bp, 12 predicted proteins | sample TergutMp193P4_FD_35502 | JGI IMG/M metagenome (IMG submission 35502) | reverse complement strand
ATGTCACCGCTGGCCTGCGGCGACGAGAAGACGTTGAAGCCACCGTTCCCCCTTATTCTTCGTCTTTTTTCTCACTGTCGTCGGCTTCAGGCGCCGAATCAGCCGACTCGTCGGTTGGTGCGCTGTTCTCCGAGTCCGGAGCGAACGGAGAGGCGATGTCCGCCTCGAAATCGTCCATGTTCTCCACGGGGACATCATCGCTGGTCGCATCGTCGGAGTATTCGAACTCCTCCTCTTCGGCAGACACCACGGAACGGATCGCAGCCCGGAGGATCGTCAGATCGACTCCTGGAGAGATTTCGATGATCGCCTGCTTGTCTCCGAGGTGGCGGATGGTGCCGTAGATGCCCGAACCGAGCATGACCCTCGATCCGACTTCAAGAGCGTTCATCATCTGCTGCTGCTTCTGCTGTTGCTTTCTCGCAGGGCGGATCATGAGGAAATACATGGCCACCCCCATGACCGCGATAATTAGGATGAACTGATATCCCATGGCTTGTGCTCCGTACTCTTCGATGGATAACCTCACCAAGCCTAGCGTGATTGAGGGGCAGAAACAGAATCGAGCGGGGTATGTCACCCAAATTCGCCAGAAAAAAGGTCGGTTTGCTTGGGTACGGGATAGCCCGCATGCGCGAATCCCGCGGGCGTGGCGACTCGCCCCCGGGGGGTGCGCATCAGGAAGCCGAGGCGTACGAGGAAAGGTTCTGCAACCTCCGCGACTGTCTCCGCCTCCTCGCCCACAGCGATCGCCAATGTGGACAAACCCACCGGGCCTCCGCCGAACTTTCCGCACACCGCGTCAAGCACCTCCCGGTCGAGCCGGTCCAGACCCAGTGGGTCCACCTCGAACAAGTCCAAAGCCGCGGACGCGGACTCGGGGGTGACGATCCCCGATCCTCTCACCTGGGCGTAATCCCGTACGCGCCTCAGCAACCGGTTGGCGATGCGGGGAGTGCCCCTGGACCGGGATGCGATCACCTCGGCAGACCCGTCGGTGATCTCGATCCCGAGCAGATCCGCCGAGCGGGTCACGATCCGGGTGAGAGTCGACTCGTCATAGAAATCCAGCTGGGCTGTGAAACCGAAACGGTCTCTCAAAGGTCCGGGCAGCAAACCCACACGGGTGGTGGCCCCGACGAGGACGAAGGGAGGGATCTCCAAGGGTATGGCCGTCGCACCCGGGCCTTTGCCCACGACGACGTCCACGCGGAAGTCTTCCATCGCGAGGTACAACATCTCCTCGGCCGGGCGCGACATCCTGTGGATCTCGTCGAGGAAGAAAACCTCCCCTTCCGTCAGCCCTGACAGGATCGCCGCCAGGTCCCCGGCATGCTGGATCGCGGGGCCGGAGGAAATGCGGAGGGGGGCGGACAATTCGTGGGCGATGATCATTGCCAATGTTGTCTTCCCCAATCCTGGCGGACCTGACAAGAGAACATGGTCGGGCACCGAGCCCCGTCGTACCGCCGCGTCCAGGAGAAGACCCAGCTGGTCCACTACTCGTGGCTGGCCGACGAATTGGCTCAAGTCCTGGGGGCGAAGCGCCGCGTCGACCGCGACCTCGTCGGGTGCTTGCTGGGGATCGAGTTCAGGCTCCATGTCAGCCCTTCGCCAAAGATCTCAACGCGGCCTTCATCAGGTCGGCGACCGAACAGGCAGGATCTGTTGCCATATGGCGCACGGATTCCCATGCGGAGGTGGCGTCCTTGGCTGAGTATCCCAGCCCTATCAGGCCCTGTTCGACCTGGTCCCTCCAGATGGAGTCCTCCTCCACCAGTTCCGAGGTGTCCGAGGTTTCGATTCCCTGTGCTTTGTCCTTCAATTCCAGAACCAGGCGCTGGGCGACTTTTTTGCCCACCCCGGGGACTTTCGACAAGGTGAGCAGGTTCTCGGTGAGGATCGCCTGTTTCAACTGGGCCGGGGTCAGGCATGACACGATGGCGAGGGCCAGTTTGGGCCCGATGCCGCTCACCGACTGTGCGAGGATGAACGCTTCTTTCTCCGCGTCGGAGGAGAAACCGAACAATGTCAGGGAGTCCTCTCTCACCACCAGATGAGTGTGCAACGTCGCTGTCTCATCCTTCGACAAACTGGCTGCCGTGTCGGGGGTACACGCCACAAGAAACCCAACCCCGCCGACGTCCAGCACCACCGATGTGGGTCCCACATCTGCGATCCTGCCTGTCAATTGAGAAATCATGCGCTCGCCTTTCGTACTGAGGTCACATTCGCCCATGACCTGGGCGCTGAGCGTTTCTGGAGGGCCGCCTCGGTCAGCCTGTCGCTGGCCGCTCCGCGCCACGAGTGGCAGATCGCCAACGCGACCGCGTCAGCCGCGTCAGCCGGTTTGGGCGCCGCGTCCAAGTGCAGGATCCGGCACACCATCGTCCCCACCTGGGCCTTGTCGGCCCGCCCCGATCCTGTGATGGCCGCCTTGACCTCCGACGGGGTGTGTTGGAACACCGGGAGCCCGTGCCGCGCTGCGACCAGCATCGCGACCCCTGCCGCCTGGGCCGTGCCGACCACGGTCATCACGTTGTGCTGGGCGAAAACCCTCTCAATGGCGACAACGTCGGGACGGTGGCGCGAGATCCAGTCCTCCACCCCGGCCTCGATCGCGAGCAGCCTTTTTGGAGTTTCCAGTCCCGCGGGAGTGCGCACGACTCCGGCCTCGATCAGCCGCGCCCGTCCGGGACTGCCATCGACCACGCCGAAACCGCACCGGGTGAGCCCCGGGTCGACTCCGAGAACCAGCATGGCACCTCCACTAGAACATCTGTTCGGATCGTATCGGTCCTGAGGTGAGCTCGGGGTGTTCCCACGCCGGAAAACCTCAGATCCGGGTTCAATCAGAACGTGATGGGGATGTCGTAGGTGAATTCGGGGATGGAGTCCCCGGAATCGGTTTGGTCGGCTGGGCGCACATAGTGCAGGGTGTACCCCGGGGTGTTGAACGAAGCGTCATTGCTGGTCGAGGTCATGCAGTAGATCCAGCCGTCTCCGGACTCGACCACAGGGTTGTAGTCGAAGATCGCGTCCCCGCCCAGGGCACCGAGAATCGCGATGGAATACGAGTAGCTCTCCTCATCCCTCAAGAAATCGGCGCATTGGACCGAGGTGCCATCCGCCGCGACGACGTTGAATTGCTCGCCGATCGGGAAATTGCCCGTCGAGTATTTGACCTGGGATCCATCCGCGTGGATCCTGATCCCCAGCATCCGCACATAGGCGCCACTGGTGTCGTCTGGCCACTGCGGCATGGCCGGAATCCACACCGTGTTGGCCTTCTGGACCAGGATGGTGTATCCCAAACCATCGTCCACGATGTTCTGATTGATGTCGACCACACCTAAATCACCTTGTGGCTGGTACTTTGTCGGAGCAGCCGTCGCGGCTTGAGTGGATGCCTGCGTGGATGCTTCGCTGGGCTGGACCACAGGTGTGGTCGTGGAGCCGCGCGGACCGGAGATGATCGAACACCCGGCGAGAAGCAGGGTTACACAAACAATGCCAGCAGTACGAAAATAATTGCGAACCATGACAATTATCATATCATGGCGGGGGTCACTCTTCTTCCAGCGCCGCCTCGATCTCGGGGGGGATCTCCTCATTGGAGTACACATCCTGGACATCGTCGCAGTCGTCGAGAGCGTCGAGGATCTTGTAGAGTTTGCGGGCCACCTCGATGTCGGTGATCGGTGAGGTGAATGAGGGTTGGAAGGCGATGTCAGCCGAGTCATAGTCGATCCCAGCCTCCTGGACGGCTTTGCGGACCTGGACCAGTTGAGCGGGCTCGCAGATGATTTCGTACGTCTCCCCCTCGTCGTTGATCGCCTCCGGATCGGATTCGAGGGTGGCTTCCATCAGGTCCAGGTCGGAGATTTCCCTGCCCTCCTGGTTTTTGGCCACTGTGACGATCCCCTTGCGGGAGAAGAGCCTGGCCACCGACCCCACATCCGCCATGGTGCCGCCGTTGCGCGTGACCGCTATGCGTACTTCTGAAGCTGAGCGATTCCGGTTGTCCGTGAGGCATTCGATCAGGATCGCGACCCCGGCCGGTCCGTACGCCTCATAGGAGATGTTGATCCAGTCCGCTCCCCCGGATTCGGCGCCCGAACCACGCTTGACAGCCCTGTCGATGTTGTCGGCGGGCACCGAGGACTTCTTGGCCTTCTGGACCGCGTCATACAATGTCGGGTTCCCCGACAGGTCTCCCCCGCCGATCTTCGCAGCAACCTCGATGTTCTTGATCAGCTTCGCGAACAGCTTGCCACGTTTGGCGTCGATGGCTGCCTTCTTGTGCTTGGTTGTGGCCCACTTGGAGTGACCGCTCATATCCGTCCTTCTTTCTGTGTCTCATCCACTGTATCGTTTCCGGGGCCCCCACCGCTGCCAACCTCGTCGCGCGCCGCCTCCAAGGCGTCTTCCAGGGTGAAGCTGCCGACGTACAACGCTGTGCCGATGATGACCCCTTCCACCCCGATTCCGGTGAGCCTGGCCAACGCCCGGATGTCGTCGAGGCTTGCGATCCCGCCTGAGGCGACCACGGGGGCTTCAGTACGGGCGCAGACCCGCTTCAGCAACTCCAGATTCGCTCCCGTGAGCGTCCCGTCGGAATCGGTGTCGGTGACGACCAGGCGCCGGCATCCCGCCTCGTTGAGTCGTTCGACCGTCGTCCACAGATCACCGCTGGTTGAAGTCCAGCCCCTTGTGGCAAGCTCTTCTCCGCGCACATCCAGGGCGACGGCGATCCTTGGCCCAAAAAAACGGATCGCCTCGTCGCACCACTGGGGTTTCTCCACAGCGGCCGTGCCGATGTTGACCCTCTCGCAGCCTGTCGCGAGAGCTCGTTCCAGGGATTGGTCGTCGCGGATCCCCCCTGTCACCTCGACTCTCAACCCGGATTCGGCGACGATCTGCGCGATCTGTTCAGCGTTGGACCCACGTCCGAAGGCGGCGTCCAGATCCACGAGGTGCAACCATTCTGCTCCCCGCTGTTTCCACCTGTGCGCCATCTCGACCGGGTCGCCGAAAACCTGTTGGGAGGAAGAGACTCCCCTCTCCAACTGGACTGCCTTGCCGTACTGGATGTCGACGGCGGGAAGAATGATCAAACTCATGCGTCCCACCTGTCATGCTGCCAAATCCAGGACCTCTGCCGCACCAGGGACTCGACCCATGCCGTGAGCAGTACGATACCAGCCCGCCCCGATTTCTCGGGGTGGAACTGGGTGGACAGGACCGGTCCGTACTCCACTGCGGCGATGAACGGCACACCCTCATGTGTGGTCCACAATCCGACGGCGTTCTCAGGGATGTCTTTGGGTGTCAACGCGGCGTAGGAATGGACGAAATAGTACCGGTTCGTGTCTTTGAAAAAGGTGGAATGATCGTCGCGAAGTACCTCGTTCCAGCCCATGTGGGGAAGCCTGCGCGTGGGCAGCTTGCGTACTGTGCCCGGGTAGATCCCCACCCCGTCGGCTTCGATGTCGTGCTCCACGCCGTGTGAGAAAAGGATCTGATGACCCACGCAAATACCCAGTACCGGTTTCCCCTCCTCTATTCTCGTACGGATGACTTCCTGCCCGCCGTGGGCCCTCAACTGGTCCATGCACGCGGCGAAGGCGCCCACACCCGGCACGACCAACCCGTCGGCTTCCAGGGATGCGTCTTTGTCGCTGGTGAGCACGGGCTTGGCCCCAGCCTGGGCGAGGGCGCGCATCGCCGAATGGATGTTCCCCGACCCGTAGTCGAAAACAACGACCCTCACAAGGCACCCTTGGTCGACGGGATCCCGGTCACACGCGGGTCAGGCTGGACGGCGAAGCGCAGCGCCCGTGCGAGAGCCTTGTACTGGGCCTCCACGATGTGGTGCGGGTCCCTGCCTGCCAGCAGTCTCAGGTGGACGCAGATCCCAGCGTTGAGGGCCAGGGATTCGACCACGTGGCGGGTCATGGACCCCATGTACGGCACACCCGATCCGCCGATGGCGACGTACTGCTGCCCTTCGGGCTCCCCGGAACACACCGCGTACCCACGTCCGGAAATGTCGACCACACAGGCTGCCAGAGCCTCGTCCAGGGGTACGGCCGCCTCACCGAAGCGGGAGATGCCCGCCTTGTCGCCGAGCGCTGATTTCAAGGACTGGCCAAGCGCGATGGCGGTGTCCTCGATCACATGGTGTCCGTCGATGTGGACGTCACCGTGGGATTGAATCTCCATGTCGATCAGGGAATGCCGACTGAGGGCGGTCAGCATGTGGTCGTAGAAGCCCACGCCAGTCGAGATTGATGATTGGCCGGTACCGTCCAGATCGATGGTGACCGACACCGCTGATTCAGAGGTGGTCCGCTCCACCCTCGCTGTACGACTCATTGCTCGTTCCTTTCCATGGTCCAGACCTCCGCCACCTTCTGGTAGAAGATCTCCATTTCCTCGTCGGTGCCCACACAGGTCCTCAAATAGGGTTCGGGACCGGTTTCGCGTACCAACACCCCCCGATCGACAAGGGCCTGCCAGGCCGCGTGCCGGTTCTTGAAAGGGCCGAAGAGGAAGAAGTTGGAGCCCGAATCCACCACGTCCATCCCCATCGAGCGAAGCGTGGCCATCCCCCGGTCCCGCAGATCGACCAGGTGTCCGACCTGGGCCAGCATCTCGTCCGCGTGGTCGAGCGCCGCACAGGCGACGGCCTGGGTGATCCCGCTCAAATGGTACGGCAGGCGTACGACCCTCAAAGCGTCCACCACCGAAGGCGCCGCGGCCACGTACCCGACCCGTCCCCCGGCGAAGGCGAAAGCCTTGCTCATTGTCCGCGACACGATCAATTGGCCGTACCCGGACAGCAACTCCAGGGCGGAGGGGGATGATGAGAATTCTTGGTACGCCTCATCGACGACCACCATGCCAGGCGCCCGGTCGAGGATTGTCTCGATCACATCCAGGCCGGTGATCGTGCCGGTCGGGTTGTTCGGGGTCGCGATGACGATCACATCCGGTGATTGGGTCTCGATGGCCCTCAACGCGGCGTCAAGATCGATGTGGAAATCCGGGGCACGAGACTCGGTGAGGTAGGCGGTGTGGGTGTCGCGGGTGTACTCCGGGTACATTGAATAGCTCGGTGTGAAGGTCATCACCGAGCGTCCAGGCCCGGCGAATGCCTGGAGGATTTGGACCATGGCCTCGTTGGACCCGTTGGCGGCCCACACCTGGTCGAGACTCAGCCCGTATCCCAGATAGTCGGCCAGTTTCATCCGCAGGTCGAGGGCTTCCCGGTCCGGGTAGCGGTTGATTTCGTACGCCGCGCGCCGCACGGCCTCGACCATGTCACGGCGCACATCTTCAGGCGGAGGATAGGGATTCTCGTTCACATTGAGCCGTACGCGAAGGTCCATCTGTGGGGCGCCGTAGGGCCGGGCGTCGCGAAGCTCGGGGCGCAGCGGCAGGTCGACCCACGCCGGGTCCGGCTTCATGGCCTGCTCCGTACGGCGATGGCGTTGGCGTGGGCGGGCAGGTTCTCAGCCATCGCGAAGGTCTCGATCCCGTCCCCGATCTGCGCCAATCCTTCTTGGTCGTAGTCGATGACGTGGACGGTCTTCAGGAAAGAGCGGACGGTCAGACCTGAAGAATGCCGGGCTGTGCCCGAGGTGGGCAGGACATGGGTGGACCCGGCGGAATAATCCCCCAGGGAGACCGGAGAATAGGGGCCGACGAAGATGGCTCCCGCGTTGCGGATCCTTCCCGCCACATCTGAGGCGTCACGGGTCTGGATCTCCAGGTGCTCAGCCGCGTAGGAGTTGACCACGTCGATCCCCTGATTCACGTCACGAACCATGACCACCGCCGATTGTGGTCCTGACAAGGACTTTTCCACACGGTCGGCATGGGGGGTGGCTTTCGCCATCTGATCGAGGATGAGTTGGGCCTCAACCGCCAGGTCCTGGCTGTCGGTGACCAGCACCGCACCGGCCTGTGGATCATGCTCGGCCTGGCTGAGAAGGTCGGCGGCCACGAATCTGGGTGACGCCGACGAGTCAGCGAGAATGGCGATTTCTGTGGGACCGGCTTCAGAATCGATCCCCACCACCCCTTTGACAAGCCTCTTCGCCGCGACAACATAGATGTTGCCGGGGCCTGTGACCATGTCGACGCTCTCGCAGAGCCCCGGAACGCCATAGGCGAACATGGCCACCGCCTGAGCACCGCCCACCGCGTACACCTCGTCCACCCCCAGCATGTGCGTCAGTGCCAGGATCGTCGGATGGGGAAGGCCGTCGGCCTGGGGCGGGGAGGCCAGTGCCAGCGAGGTCACTCCCGCGACCTGGGCGGGCACGACGTTCATGATCACGCTGGACGCGAGGGGCGCCAGTCCGCCCGGCACGTACAGTCCCACGCGGGCAACGGGGATGGAACGGATGATGATGGTCGCACCTTCCGCCAGTCGTACCTCCTCATCCGGGATCGCCTCCCACTCGCACACCGCGCGCCTGCGTTCGATGGAGGTACGAAACGCCTCACGGACATCGTCATCCAAATCGTTGGCGCACTTCTCGGCGATTGCGGGATCCACCCGGAAATTCTCCGGAACGACACCGTCGAATTCTTGGCTGAACCGTCTCAGCGCCGTCTCGCCCTCCATCCGCACCGCCTCACAGATGGGTACGACGGCCTCAACGGCCTTGGCGACGTCGAACTCCCCTCTGGGAAGGTCATAAGTGGGGCCGTACTGTTCGCGGAAATCGATCATTCTCACCCGCGTTAGTCTACCCGACTTGTCTCGCCTGGTTCTTCCTCATCGCCGTGGGGCTCGGGCACATGGGAAATCCACTTGTCCCGGTTGAACAGCGAGCCGATCACGACAGGCAGGACCGCCATGCCCACCCACACCGCCATCGGCACCCAACTGTCAGCGGTGAAATCCACACGCACCAGGTCCCCGATGGTCGCGGCGGCGATCCTCTCGTCGAAATCATGGGGTCCGATGAACTCCCCCACGTACCGCGCGAGAAGCCCGGCCGCCAGCGCCCCCACGCCGGCGATGAGGGTCACCGGCCACCCGAGGTCATGGAAGAAGATCCAGGCCATCACCCCGAGGACGAGCCCCGCGGCAGCCCCGATGAAGGTGAAGTACACATCTGTGGCCACAATCTGGCTGAGCCCCGATTCGGGGATTCTGGCCCGGAAATCCTGCCCGATCTGATAGGTCGGTAAAACAACGATCCTATTCCAGACGATGCCCGCGGCGACAGCGACCACGGCGACCGTGCAGATATAGACGAAAAACCATGCGCGGCTGCGTCTCCATCTGCCCCTGCCCAGTTCCCTGTCCGTCATGCCACCGACCCGAATTCGACTGAACTGGCCCCCAGAAGGGCTTTCAGGTCCGAAATCAACTCCAGAGAAGCATTGACCTTGTCAGCGAGGCGGAAAACCTTCGTTTGGCGGGAATTGATCATCTTGAACCACACCGACGAGGTGCCCGGATAGCAGGACAGCGTACGCTTCAACTCGTCCATCGACGACCGGGTCACCTTCGCCATGGGCAACGACACTGTGATGGACGTGGTCGGGTCCGACTCCAGGTCGAGAGTGATGACCTTCTCCACCACGAAATCCACGCTGCCCTCATCCTTGGGCTGGATGCGTCCCACAACCTGGACGACGCTGTCGGGGACGAGCAGGGCCGAGTATTCGGTGTAGGCGCGGTTGAATACTTGCATTGTCAGTGAACTGTCCAGGTCCTCCAGTGTGATCTGGGCGTACGGCAGTCCCTTCTTCGTCTGTTTGCGGACCACCGCGGTGATCATCCCCGCCAATTTCACTTTCGACATCGGTTCGGTGCACTCCTGCACCTGCGACAGCGGCATCGTCCTGTGGGCGGCGATGAACGTCTCGACCCCGTTGAGAGGATGGTCGGAGACGTACAATCCGAGCATCTCACGCTCGAACGCGAGCTTGGTGGCTTTGTCCCAGTCGGGGATGTCCGGGATCGGCTCGGCGAACGCCGTGGCAGAACCGTCCAAGGAGGAGTCACCGAACAGGTCGTCTTGTCCATAGGCCTGGTTGCGTTTGATTTCCAGAACCGAATCGATGGCCTGTTCGTAAATCTCCAGCAAAGCCCTGCGTGAATGGCCCATCGAGTCGAAGGCTCCGGCTTTGATGAGGGATTCGAACACCCTCTTGTTGCACACAGTGATGGGGACATTGTTCAAGAAGTCATAGAAATCTTTGGCCGGCCCGTGCTCGTCGCGGGCGGCGATGATGGCGTCGACGACGTTGGACCCCACGTTCCGCACCGCCGTCAACCCGTAGCGCACAGCCCCTCCCACAGGGGTGAACATTGCCTGGGACTCGTTGACGTCGGGTGGGAGCACCGTGACGCCCATCCGTCTCGCCTCGGCGAGGTACACCGCTGATTTGTCTTTGTCGTTTCGCACCGACTCCAGGAGGGCGGCCATGTACTCCGCGGGATAATTCGCCTTGAAATAAGCGGTCCAATAGGAGACCAGCCCATAACCGGCGGTGTGCGATTTGTTGAAGGCGTACCCCGCGAAAGGCGCCATGACGTCCCACAGGGCTTTGGTCGCCTCGGGCGAGTACCCATGATCCGCCATCCCCTGAGCAAAGTGCTCGTACTCCTTGTCGATGATCTCTTTCTTCTTCTTGCCCATGGCACGGCGCAGCAGGTCTGCGCCTCCCAGGGTGTACCCGGCGAGTTCCCGGGCGATCGACATCAGCTGCTCCTGATAGACCAACAGGTGGTACGTCGGGCCGAGGATCGGCTCGAGGGCCTCCTTGAGTTCGGGATGGATCGGCGTGATGGGTTCGCGCCCGTTCTTGCGGTCGGCGTAATGGATGTGCGCGTTGGCCGCCATGGGACCCGGGCGGTACAGGGCCAGCACTGCGGCGATGTCCTCGAACTGGTTGGGCGCCATGAGTTTGAGCAGGGAGCGCATCTGCGCCCCGTCGAGTTGGAAGACGCCGAGAGTCTCCCCGCTGGCCAACAACTCATAGGTTTTCTTGTCGTCAAGGGGCAGGTCGAGGGGATCGATGTCGATTCCCTGGTTGGTTTTGATCAGCTCCAGGGTGTGGTCGATGATGCCCAGGTTGCGCAAACCCAGCACGTCCATCTTCATCAGACCCATGTCCTCACACTGGGGGTACGAGAAACCCGTCAGCCGCACCCCGTCGTCGCGCATGTGCAGGGGAATGACATCCATGAGAGGCACCGACGAGAGGATCACGGCGGCCGCATGGACCCCCGTACCCCTGATCAGCCCCTCGATGCCCATGCCGGTGTCGACGACCTTGTGGACGTCGTCGTCCGTGTCGTACAACGCCCTGAACTCCCCCGACTCTTTGTACCTGTCAGAAGAGGGGTCGAACATGTCGCCCAGATGGATCTTGCCTGTCGGATCGTTGGGGATGGCTTTGACGATCTTCTCACCCACGTTGAAGGGGTAGCCGAGGATCCTCGCTGAGTCCTTGATCGCGTTCTTCGCCTTGATGGTGGAGAACGTGTTGACCTGGGCGGTGTACTCCACCCCGTAGGTGTCCGCGAAGTACGCCAGAATTTTGTCCCTGTTGCGGTCGTCCACGTCGAGGTCCACGTCGGGGGGCGAGATCCGTTCCGGGTTGAGGAACCTCTCGAAGATCAGGCCGTGGCGGATGGGGTCCAACTCGGTGATCCTCGTCAGGTACGCCACCATCGAGCCCGTGGCCGAGCCCCTGCCCGGCCCCACCCGGATCCCACTGTCCCGGGCGAACCGGCAAATATCGGAGACGACAAGGAAGTACGCCGAGAAGCCCAGCGGTTCGATGACCGCCAGCTCGGTCGCGACCCGGTCGAGGACCTCCTGGGGCGGGTCGTCGCCGTACCTCAGTTTCAAACCCTCGTCGAGCTTTTTACGCAGGTACGATTCCTGGGTCTCACCCTCGGGGACCTTGAACTGCGGCATGCGGTCCACATGGGCGAAGACCTCGCTGTAATCCTCGACCATCTGGGCGATCTGGAGAGTGGAGTCGCACGCCTCGGGCAGATCGTAGAACAGATCGCGCATCTCGTCCGAGGAGCGCAGATAGTAGCCGGACCCATTGAAGCGGAAACGTTTCTCGTCATCCTTGTTTCGGCCCACACCGATGCACAACAGGTTGTCGTGGGCGTCGGCCTGGTCCACGGTCACATAGTGGGAGTCGTTGGTGGCGACCAGTTTCAGTCCCAGGTCTTTGGCGAGCCTCAACAGATCCGCCCGCACACTGGTTTCAATCTCAAGACCATGGTCCATCAGCTCGACAAAGAAATTCTCCTTGCCGAAAATGTCCCGGTAGGTCGCCGCCGCCTCGACGGCCTTGTCGTACTGACCGAGCCTCAGCCTGGTTTGTACCGCACCCGACGGGCATCCCGTGGTGGCGATGATCCCTTCGGCGTACTGGGAGATGATCTCCGCGTCCATGCGGGGTTTCATATAGAAGCCCTCGAAACTGGCCAGAGAACTCAGCTTGAACAGATTGTGCAGCCCTGTCACATTGCGCGCCAACATGGTCATGTGGGTGTAGCGCCCGCCCCCGGAGACGTCCTTGCCGCCCTCAGAATCCACATCCAGGGCCTCACGTTTGCCCGAGGCCCAGAACTCCTGGACCCTGGAGTGACGCGACGAGGGCGCGACGTACGCCTCGATCCCGATAATGGGTTTGACGGGGTACTTCTGTGCTGTGGTGAAGAATTCGTACGCGCCGAACATGTTCCCGTGGTCGGTCATCGCCACCGCCGGCATCTCAAGGCGTTCGGCTTCGGCGAACAGTTTGCCGATCTTCGCAGCGCCGTCCAGCATGGAGAACTCCGTGTGGACATGGAGATGAGCGAACGACACGGATGACTCCTTCAATA
>JGI24699J35502_11133647_pt1 | contig 12900 bp, 5 predicted proteins | sample TergutMp193P4_FD_35502 | JGI IMG/M metagenome (IMG submission 35502) | reverse complement strand
GCCTACCCCGCCGACTGCCCCAGTCCCCCCGGACTCTCCAGCTTCGCCAAGCGGATTTACCAAGTTACTCGCCAGCGGAGCCCGCCGGTCATAAGTGACCTCCAGCTCAACGCCGGTGAGGTGCGTGGCCCAATCATCCTGCGAGATATTCTTGACAGGCACCACAAAGCAAACGGTCTGTCCAGCGGTCAGGTGCGTGCCGGGCGGGATGGCCTTGCCGGTGCCCTTGATGCCCGCTGCGGTGCTGGCGTCAAACAAGTAAGTTGCCGGGTCAATACCATCGGTGGCGGTTTTGGCGACATAGGCTTGGAGCGTAGCGCCGTCAACGCAACCCATATTGGCGCGCCCGTCCTGAGCGGCGCCCGGGCGGCAGATGCTGATGCGCGGGTCAGTGGCGGATAACCCAACGATGACGTCGGGGACAAACAACCCATCATAGTTTGGGTCGAATGACGACGCTGTGGTGCTGATGCGCGCTCGGCTGTCCGCCGGGACGTCCACCTTGATCGCCGTAATAGTGACGCCTTCAGTGACGCCACGCCACGGATTCGGGTCGGCTGGGTCGGCATCGTAATATTCCGCAATAAACGGCGACAGGGTGGAAAGGTTGATGATGCCGAGTTCGCTGGGGCTGAGTGCGGACCACTTTACCGGCGGGTTGGGCGGCGCGACTGGCGGCACCGTGACGGTGGCGAGCGCCGACGTGAAGTTTATGGCGTGCGCGGGCGGCGGTGGCGCCACGGTTGTTAAAGGTGGCAGCTGCAGTGGGTCGCGCAGCGCGATGTGATACTGCCGTCCAGTGGGTTCACCCGTGACGACGGCAACCATCGTTGGCTGCACCACCAGCGGGTTTAGGTAAGTTACAGTTGCACTGCTCGGGGCGGCTTTGGCTGCCAGCCCGTTTGTCGCTTTGATTTGCGTCAGGTGGGACGGGTTCAACGCCAGTGTCACGGCGGCAGAGTCGTCAACCCGCACCACGACGTCGAAGGTGGTGGCCTCGTTGGTGTCCGCCGGTTCCGCCACGTCCGTTGGATCCTCGGCAGTGGAATCGGCTGGATCATCCGGCAGATCGGCGCCATCCGGGTCATCCGTGCCCGCCCCGCCACCGACCTCAGCGCCCGCGCCGCCCGTCGGTTCCGGCGTAATTTCGACGACGCGCGGGTTCAGCGTACTGCCATCATACGACGCCACGGGTGCGCTAATCTTGACCGTAGTCACGTCAAACACGTCCGGCGTGACTGTAGACGGATCAAGCAACATATTCGAAGTCAACGTGAAATGCAAGTCGCGGCCCATGGTCGGGTCGGCTTGTCCCTCCCCCACGGTCAGCGTGAGTTGCGGGGCGCAGGTGCCACTCAGGTTGGTCACCCGCGAATAATGCGAGGTCGCAAAGCCGTCGCGCAGGGGGCGGGTCTTGTCAATGGTCTGCAGGCGCAGGCCGCCGCTCACGGTGCCGTCGGCGGCCACCGGCCCCACGATGCTGGGGGCGCTGGTAAGGGTGCCCGCGGTCGCGATGGCCGGGGCAGCCAGCCACGGGTTGCTTGGCAGTCCATCGTCATCGGCCTGTGGCAGCCCGTCGCCACCGAGCGCCCCGGCGCCTGCCGTCCGCATTAACGGGGCATCCCCGGGCAAGGGCAGCTTGACGTTTTCGAGCGTGGTGGCGGCGGTTCCAGTTAGTTCGTAACGGCCTAGGTACACCTCCGCGTCGTTGGCCGTGGTCCAATACACGTCAACATCAGTCGAGTTGCCGGGCTGGATACCGGTTGCCGTCATGCCGCTACCGCTAGTAGTGGGTGGGGCGATGGCGATATTGACGCTGCAATCTGGGTTTAGCGAGGTGCCCGTCGGATACCAAGTATTAAGGCGCTGTCCGGTGGTGTAGTGGCCAATCAATGCCGGTGCGGAACTTCCCGCCGCAGTTTCCTCATTTTGCGTGGTGGTTTGTGACCCACTATTTGGCCCAAAGATATTTGCCGAAGCATCGACCAGTCCGGTGTTCTGGAATTGCAAGATGCCTAAGGTGTTATTGCGCCAATCAAAGTAGTTATCATAAATGTGCAAGTTGGACGGCTGATTCACGTTTGTGATGGTTCCGGTCCAGGCAAACGCATGGCCATAAGTACCAGTACCCACGTATTGCGCATAGTTGTTGGCAAATATTACTGACCCGGTACTGGCAATGGGCTGCCGGGCATAATAGAAATCAAACAAAATGCCATGCCATTGTGACGGAGTGCCTGTTATGCCGGTAAACGTATTATTCTTAATCAGTAGCGTGCCGGTGATGGCATTTGTCGCAGCTGTGGACATATCAATCAGCGGCACCGAACTCGCGGTAACCGCATTTTCGAAATAGTTATTTTCGATGGCAACGGTGCCAGCCAGATTCGACGTATTAAGATTGACGATGCGCCCTGCCGAACCCGCTGGACCCAGAGATGAGTTGCCACCAATATTTAGGTTTGCCGCCACCCCAATACTGCTGCTCCCCGCAATGTCAATTATCGAAGCGGAACTTTTCAGGTTTTGGAACAGATTTCGGGCGACATTAACTGTACTTTCCCCGCTGAGTACCATGCCATTGAGGTTGACTAGTGCTACGGACGTACTTTGTAGGTTTGTGCTGCTGATGTTATTGCCGCTGATATTAAGTTGAGCACTCCCGGTTAGCGTAGTACCGGAAGCGTTGAACGGCGATGCCGCAACCGTCGGCGTGGAAATTACGTTTTCGCTGATGGTGGTGGTACTGGCATCCGCGAAGTTAGCGTTGCTGAAATCGAATAGCGGATAAGAGGTGGTAATGTTTGGGTTGGTGATGACATTGTTTGCGATGACATTTTCGCCCGTGAGCGTCACACCAGTTAAACCAAGGAACTTGGCGCCAACGTTGGTTACCGCGCGGTTTAAGTTGCTCATTGAGTTGTCGGTGACTGTCAGGTTTTGGATAACTTGACCGGAGGTTGGGTTGTTCGCAACTAAGCCCGAGGTATTACATCCAGCGTAAACCGTATTAGCCGCATTACCGCAGGTGCCACTTACCGCGTTTTGCCATTGGATGTTATTGATAGAAAAATCAGTAACCGGATAAGTGGCATTTGAGCCGACTACCATTACCGAGCTTTGATAGTTAGTCGCAGTGGTACTACCCGCGAACCCAGAAATCGCGTGGCTGCTAAACGTTACATTCTGTGCCCCACCGCGCACCACTAAATAACGCTCCGGGTCATTATTCGGAACGGTCACTTCCCCAGCGGTAATAGTGATTTGATTAGCTGTTGGGCCAACATAAATCGAAGTCTCTGACGAGTAGATATCTTTTAAGCCACTCAACGTTATCTGTGAGCCGGTTAAGTAAAAGACGGCGGCGGCAGATTGGGTAGCTGCCGCCGCGCCGGTAATAACCCCAGAGTTAAACGATAACTGGTAACCCAGATCAATCGTCACCGGAGCAGTAACGTAAAAATAGGCCCCAGCGTCGCCCATATTTGTAACTGCAGCCCCGCCATTGGCATCGTGTAAGTTTCCGGAAAACATGCGGTTAGTGTCATTCGCGTTATTGACCGGCAGGGTAACCAACACGTTATCCATCGAATTACCATCTACAGTCACAGTTCGCTTAGTGGCCGCGACGGTCAGACCATTGGCGGGCGGGGACGGCGTGCCCGGTGCTGGTTGCCAACTTGGGGCTGCCACCGCCCCGGCGCCTAAGCTTGCCACCCAGTTTGGGTTCACCTTAATGGTGAACTCCCACGTGCCGTTGTTGGCGTTTGATTCCTCAATGGCAGCGCGCAACGTACACGTTGGGGTACTCGGCTCAGGGAACGGGGGCGCTTCGGTAAAGCTGTCGAACGCCACTACCGCCGCTGCTGGTTGTGCAGGTAACTGATTCGGAGTGGAGCCAACTTGAGTTTGTTGGCCGCCTGCGGCTTCCGGATCAGACTCTTGCAGAACCTCGGTTGTTGGCTGGTCGGGGGCCTCGTCGGCCTCAACGTCAATCTCGATGTCGGACTCAACGTCAATTTCAACGTCAGACTCGATGTCGGCCTCAACGTCAATCTCGACGTCAATCTCAATGTCGGACTCACCGTCAATCACGCTGTCAAACTGCTCAGCATTTACCGCAGGCCCTAGCGTCGAACACACCCCGTCGCCCGGATTTGTGTCGCCGGAAAACCCAGCATCGTTGACCCATAACGTCTTGGGAACCGTGCTGGCTTGGGCGGCAGGCATTGCCAACAACCCGGTGGCGACAAGGCTGAGGCTGATCAGAGTTCGAAGCGTGCGAGCCGAGGCAGAGTGGCGCTGGGCAGAATGGCGGTGGAGATAGCGGTACTGGGCAGAGCGGCGCTGTGCCGCCCTATCTTTTGCCTGCCTCAGACTCATCGCACACCTCCCCACTACCTATCGCCAAAGCACCGCCCGCTGAAAAAGTTGGTCAGACGGCACTAGCCACCTGACCAACTTTGCTATGTGGTTAGCCGGATTAAGGGGTGGGGGCTATCCGTACCTGAGACAATGTAATTCCGGTTTCCCCAATAATTTCCGAAAGTACCAAATCCATATTGTCGATTGAATTTCCATCGCCATCAACCGAGATTCCGTTGATATCGTTATCGGTAAAGGAAATTTCGACAACCGCGTAGGCGTCCACACTAGCGGTGGAGTTTTCCGGCGTGAAAGTGACAAGTTTACTCGCTCCAGTGCCCGATGCCATCGCCGCCGCATCCGCGTCAGCTGGGGCGCCGCCCGTTACCGGCAGAATGAACCAATCTACCGTAAAGCCATGGCCTGGGGCCGTATAGTTTGCAGCGGTAACGTCAAGTTCCGCCACTAAATTATTACCTTCGACATCTACCGCTATCGGCATAACTAACCGGACAGTGTCCTCAGGAACGAACTTGAAATTCGAATAGTCTGTAATCACCTGCGGGGCGATATCAGCAAAGTCGGTGCCCGTGTAAGTGTCCGTGCCGTCGTACCGGATCAAGCTCGAAACGTCATAGGCGACAAGGGCCGAGGTGTCGAGATCCAAATGGCCAGTAGCAACGCCGTCGTTGGTGAGTTCGGCAGTGTCGGTCCACAAGGCAAGCGAGCCGCCAGCTAAAGCGAGTGCGCCCACCGCAATGGCCGCCATCGTGACCTTGTTGCGAGTAATACGGCCAGTGTTGGCCTGATGATGATGAGTGTGTGGATGGTGGGTCGTCAAGGGTCCGCTCCTTCTTATCCTGTGGCCCGCCTCCACTTTTCGATAGACCCGAGCCAGTCGCAAACTCAGAGAGATAACTCCGATGCGTTATTTTTACGCCACTGTGAGGAAAACCATCGAAAACCGACATTTAGTGTGTCACGGTAAAATTGCAGGTCAAAACGTCATTTCCCGTTGGCTGTCCGTAATCGTTATGGAGTTGTTACACTCTTTGTCCGATTTTCTGCCTCAGGCTGGCGCTGATTTACGTCTGGCATCTTTGCTTGGTTTTACGTACTGCGCCTTTGCTCAACTTGCGGTTTCCGTGGTTGGGCGGCGCGGTAGGCCGAGACAGTCGGGTGGTCGGTGAGCCAGAACCGCCAAGGATAGAGGTCAGCGCGGCCACCCTCACCCGCGACACCGACACGAGGACCACTGGAAATGCGGGTAGGGTTTGTCTGGGTTTTGACATCATCGGTAGCCGAGCGCAACAAAGAGAACGCGCCAGAGTCGGCTGGTGCCAGCAGGTCGGCACCGTCATCGGCCAATGAAATGCCCAAAGCAACGGTGAGCCGAGCCGGGCCGCGCGCCAAGTCGTGCGCGCTCCGGCACACGCCCGCAGCCCGGCGTCGAGCCAAGGCGACATCGGAGCCCGCCACCACTTCCCCGGCCCGCAGCAGCACGGCCGCCGCCCGACCAGCCGGGGCGCAGACGATATTGACGCAATAGTGCAAGCCCAAATGCCGATAAACATACAAGTGCCCGGGCTGCCCGAACATCGTGGCGTTGCGCGCCGTCCTTCCCCGAAACGCGTGCGAGCCGGGGTCATTAGCGCCGTCGTAGGCTTCCACCTCGGTAATGCGCAGCGAAACCGTGCCACCAGCTGTCCGATGCACCAAAACAGCACCCAACAAATCGGGCGCCACTTCCAATGCTTCACGCGCGAACCAAGCGCGATCAGTCAACAATTTGAGTTCCGATTCATGATGCAACACTTTACCTGACTCAGCTGCTGTTTTGGCATGGTGGTTTTGACGGTTGCGCCTCCGGCGCTGCTCAACCACCGAGAATTGATCTTGACATCGGCTATAGTTGAGCAATGGAACCGTTCGAGTTACGCGATGATAAAGTCACGCTCTCGGAATTGACGCCCGCTGATTTCCCGGCGCTTATTGCTTGGATGAATGACCCAAGCGTAAAACGCTGGATGCCGATGGCCAGTTATCCATATAATAACGCCGACGCGGAATGGTTCTTAACCAATAAAGTGAAACCCGGTTGGGCAACTGGCAAAGAACTAACTTGGGCGATAAGGGAAACATCTTTAGGCGGCGGCTTTATGCCCGCAAAGGGCACGGTCGCGATTAGAACCGATAAAATACTAGGTTACCAGCCCGGCGAAGTCGGCTTTGTGTTAGCGCCAGAAGCACGGGGTAAAGGCTTAGCATCGGCGGCCTTACGGTTAGTGCTAGCTTATGCCTTTGACCCCGATGGTTTAAACCTCAATACCGCAAGGTGGGAATGTAAATCCGGGAACGAACGCAGTTGGCGGGTAGCTTGGAGTTGCGGTTTCCAGTTCGATGGCATCTGGCCCGCCGATGATAAAGAGCATACTCCCGGCAATTGGTACGCCAGCCTAAGTCGAGATCATCCGCTAACGGCCACGACGGCTTGGCCCGCCGGCGCACCCGTCGGGTAAGCCGTGGCCGGCGGCTTGCCATTATCAAACAACAGCCGGCACCGCATTAGTGCACGGCGCTGGGCTGTGCTGATTGCGGAAATAACAGACAACAGCCCTGCACCGCTGAAATTGGCGAGACAGGGCTCTGCTAGCTATGGGAATAGTAGACAACAGCCCCGTACCGCTGGGTTTTAGCGGTACGGGGCTGTTGTGGTTGGGCTAGTTATCTAGCGTGTTGCAGACCTTGAATCGGTGCATTAACGGGGCGTGCCCCTTGGGACACGATAATCGTTATCTGAGTACCGACTGCCCGGCGCAGACCCGCAGCAGGCGTCGAGCGGATAACCCGACCAGCCCGCACAGTCTCACTGTGAGCAGTACGCACCTCAACGTTAAAACCAATCCGCGAGAGCCGCAGTTCCGCCACGGCAGCCGTCAGGTCAGTTACGTCAGGAATCTCAACCAGTTGGCGGCCAAGGGAGACCGTCTTGACCACACCGAAGCCTTCCGGACGCAACTGGCCCGGAGGCACATTGGTGCTGATCACATGGTTACGCGGCACATCTGCGCTGTATGCCCACACCACCGGCGGGGTAGCGAATCCATCTCGACGCAACTTAGACCGAGCGTCAGTATGACGCTCACCAACCAGATTCGGAACCGCAACCATCCGCGCGCCCATCGAGACCGTCTTGACGATTTCGTAACCGAAGGGACGCAGTTCGCCAGTTGCTGTGTTGGTGCTGATTACGCGGTTGCGCGAGACAGTGGCGTCATAAACCCGCTCCACGCGATAGGTGAAACCAGCACGTCGTAACCGGTTGCTAGACGCAGCATTGTAGAACAAGCCGACGATGCCATCTGGCATTTCTACCATCCGCGGTGGTACGGGGACGTACTCGTTACCGTCGTCATCGTTACCAGCATCATCGGACAGGGACTCGACTAGGCGAGCCACGCCCCAGCGGTAGGTGGACATCCAGCTTTGGCCGGTGGGGTCAGCCCAGATCTGAGCCGAGTACCGCGAGCCATCGCGGGCATCGTTCACCTGCACATCGAACCCGAAGGCCTCACCGATGGTGCCGAAAGCGGAATTCCAGTTGCCTTGCAGGTGACCAGTGTCGGTCGCGAGCCGGATGGTCGCTAACACGCGGTAGCCACCAGCAACCTCGACAACCTCATGGGAGACACGCGCGGCATGGACTGCATACGGGGTGCCGTTGATGTCAACCTCACCGTTGCGATGGAATCGAGCCTGTAGATCATACAGGTGCTCGTAGCTTGCTTGGCGGTTGTTCAGCAACGAGATGAATACCTCGAACGAGTCAGTCTCGTGGCGCTGGGCACCGGTATGATCCGGGGTGTCATCGTTAATGTCGGCCAGCACATAGAGGTAGCTGAAACCAGCACCACCATCGCGCCAGACAGTGCGGACCTCGGCGGTCGCGCCGGTACCGGAAGCGTTGCCAGCGGTATTGACATCGGTGCGGATCACCTGAGCATCGGCCCAGATTGCCGATTCGAACGTCGGGGTAGCATCGGTCAACACGACATCGGTAACGGACAGCGTCTCACGGAACGTGATTTGCCCATCCCAGATATGACCCTGCGGCGATTGCTGCGAGCCCTCAATGGAGGTCACCACGATATCAACCTGCGAACCAGCGGCAGCGGTGTGCGGAATGCGCACAATCCACGCGGTGTCATCTTGGAACACGTCCACGCCCGGCACCTCAATGTAGTTACCAGCGGAACCGGTGAACACACCGTCCGGCCACACGATGAAATCTAAGCCAGCATACTCGACGCTCAGGCGACGGCCAGCGTTACCACCGGCAGCGCGGATTTCGCCAGCCAATACGGGAAGTTCAGCCAAAACATACAGGGCTTCCGGCGTCCAGCGCGTGGTGAAACCACCAGTGCCGGTTGCGAAACTCTGCAGCGGCAGCAGCCCGATTTGGGCATCGAACCCATCCCGCGTCAACTCCACCGAGGAGCCAAACACGTCGGCAACGCGGATGATCGGAGCCAGCGGCGGCAGGTTGAAGTCAGGAGTCTGACCGTTGTAGCCGATACCACCAGTCAGCGCGCCAAAGAAGGCGGGCTTGGCCTGGAAGTAAGCATCGAACAGCAGCGGCGCCTGATCGGCACGCCACGAGCGGTTGTCGGTCAAACCCCAGATCGTCACGTTGTCAATGTCGCCATAAGTGGCTTGGTGACGGCGGATGATCTCGAACGCTTGGTAATAGTAGTGACCCTGCGCCAGCAAACCAGCCTCGGTAACCGGGGTCGGGACGGTGACGTCAATCTCGGTGATGGCCTGCAGCAACGGCGCATTTACATGGCCATTAGTGTAGGTGAACATCGCGAGCGCATCGGCCAAGCCCTGTACCGGCCATTGCAAGCCAGCGTGGAACTGATGACCCACACCGTCAATCGGCGCACCATTATCAATGAGCCAGTTGGTGATGTTGAGCAGCACATAGCGCTTGGTGTTGGTGTTGAGCTGACGGACGCCACCCACGAAGGAGTCGAGACCGCGCTCGGTGTTGTAGTCGTTGATCCACAGGGTGATGCGGTTGTCGCCGCTGGCCCGGAAGTCGGAGCCACGGCCCTGACCGTCCACATGGAACACGTTGTTGAAGTAGTAATCGGCGTACTCAAACGCATACAGCATGAAGTTTGAGCCAAACCCGCCGTTGCCCGGGCCGAAGGCCTGGAACCACGGGGAGTTCTCGCGCATACCGCTGGCTACGTTGGGGTTACCAGCCACAACCTCGTTGACAACTTCCCAGCTGTTCATCGGGTTGGTATCGCTGCCGAACAGGCCGTAATCGCCTGCGATGTCGGCGGCTACCAGTTCGATGAACTGACGCATCCGCTCGCGCATGATGTCGCTGTCACCGGGGACGCGGTAGTCGAGAGTACGGCCACCCGGCAAACCGGTGTCGGTAAAGAACCAAGCACCCGGATGTTGGCTGTGCCATACCAGCACATGACCAAACAGGGTGATGTCGTTCGCAACCGCGAAGTTGAGCATAGCGGTAGCTTGCGGGTGGCGGCGGAACGTGTTCATGCCTTGCCCAGCGAACCACGCCTCAGGCTTCATGTGGTTTTCGCCAACGATGTGGTTGAAGTGGTGCAGCACCATCTCAGCGGCGGTGCCGGTGAGTTCGCGGGTATCCACGGCCACACCAACGGTGGGCACGTCCAAGGACTCAAAGAACCGAGGCAGATCGCGTTGCCAAGTCAGTTCCTCAGGAATGTAGATCTCGAACTGATCAATCGCGAAGTCGCTGGTATTGCCGATGTCGCCCGAAACCCACGGGGTCTCGAAGTACAGGTTGGCTTGGCCATCGAACGCCGGGAATACGAAGCTACCCGAGATCGCGGTCCAGTCCGCGCCCACGCCGATGCCGGTCACCAAGTTGGTGAACGCGCCGTCGGTCTGCGAGCTGAGCGTCAGGTTGCCGCTGGTGCCGTCCAAGAAGCGGGCGTAGCCCCGGAAGCGGTAGCTGCGGCCACCCTCAAGGATGTTGGCGACGTTGATCATGTGACCGTCACCTTGGTTGTCGCGGTTGTTCAGCGCTAAGCCGTAGGTGGTGCCAGCGGCACCGGGGATGAAGCTGAAGTAAGCGTCACCAAGGTTAACGAAAGCGGCGTTGGACGAGGTGGTTTGACGCTCGAACCATTCGCCAGCGATTTCGCCGTTATGGTCGATAGCGTACAGATTGTCCTCGAAGTCGCTGCGCAGTACCACGGTGCCGGGCTCAATGAAGTCTAAGTCCGGAGCCGGGCGGGTCTGCCATACGGTGATGTGATCTACGTAGAAGCGGTAGGTTTCGTGGCTGGCGACGTTGGAGGTCACGACGCGCACGTTGGAGCCAACCTCAACCGGGGTCCACGAGCCAGATACGGTGGTCCAACCTTCGTTGTTGATGGCGGTGCTGCCGATGTGCGGCCAACCGGGCTGTCCGAGGAACATGGCATTCGCGGTATCCGGGCCATCCTCCGCAATGCGGATATTCATCTCGAAGTAGTAGCTAGCGCCAGCGGCGAGCATCCCGAGGGGGCTGCCGAGGCCATGCCAGTCATCGGAACGGGTGATCTCTAGGACGTTGCCCTCACCGAAAGGATTGGCGATGACGTTAGCTTGGGTGCCACCGTGATCGGCGTCCCAGGTACCAAAGAAGCCCTGCGCGAAGTCCAGTTCGTAAACCAAGTTCCAGTTGTCGCGGTTGATTTCCTCGGCGTCGCCACCCACGCGGGTCACGATGATTTCATCAACCTGCACGGTGCCAGCGGCGCCCGCATTGAGGCGGACGATGGGATTGTCGAAGCCATTGACGGTAAAGGTGCCGCCGATGACAGTCCACTCATTGCCCACGTTGGTGTTGCCGATCCAGCCCCAGCCAGCGCTGCCGCCGTCCGAGCTGACAAAGCGGATGTCGCCGCCGTCGCCCTCGGCCCAGCGCACGCGCGCGGCGATTTGGTATTCGACGCCGTTCTCAAGCAAACCGGCGGGGGTTTGCAGCCCTTGCCAGTCAGCGGTTTGCGCATAAGACAAGAAGGTGTTGTCGCCCTCGGTGATGAACTCTAGGTTGGCGCCGACGCCAGCCTCGAGCCACTGGTTGCCGAGTGCATCGGTCATGGTGCCGGTGGCGAAATCGTGGTGGGCGATAACCTCGCCGTGCACGTTAATCGCGGGGCGGTCGGTGCTGGGGGCGTCGCCCTCTGCCGCATTGCGAATCAAGCGGGCGGAATGGACGAGGATTTCGACGTCCTCGCCAGCGGTAACGCGGAAGCGCTGCCCTTCGGCTGCGGTCAGTTCGCCAGTGAGAATCGTCCACTCATCGGCGGAAAGAATAACATTGCCAGCGTGGCTGCCCGGATAACCGGCGAGGTTAACCTGCACGCCGTCGAACTCATCAGATGCCGCGCGCACTGCCACTTGGAACGTGTAAGTTTCGCCAACGGTCATCGGGAAGTGTCCGGAGCCATCGTTGGTGTCAAAGATGCCACTCCAACCGGCACGGCCCAGTTGCCAAACACCATCAACGTAGGTGTGACCGCCGTGGGACATGATATCCCAGCTCCAGTTGCCGTCGGCGCCGAAGCTTGACTGGCGCACAACGGTACCCGGAACATTCGGGAACACTGGGGCGGCAACAGCGTCATCATCGCCGTAGCCATAGTCATCATCGCCGGGGGTTTCAATCGGGGTGTGGCGCATCACCGATACGTCGTCCACCAAGAACGGGGTCGGTTCGGTGTCGCCAACAAGGCGGAAGCGGTCGCCATCTGCGGTGGTCATGGCGCCGGTAACGATCTCCCATTCGCCTTCCGTGATTTCCACGGTAGCCAGGCCAGTCCAGCCGGGATAGGCATAGAGTCGAGCGGTGATGGTGTCCACCTCGTCGTCGCCGTTATCGGGCAACCCGACGAGGGCGCTGAAAGTATAAGTGTTGCCATCCACCATGGCGACGTGATTGGCACCGGGGTTGGTGTCAATGCCCTGCCAAGCAGCGGTCGGGGTCACCAACAGCGCGTGGTTGCCCTCGTCGCCAGCTACGGGCACAAACTGAGCATCGCCAGCTTGGAACCCAACGGGCATCAAGTCCCAGTTCCAACCTTGGTTGTCAAAGTTAATGCTGGTAACTTCGTCATGGGTAAATGGTGCTGGTAGGGCGGCGTGGACAGGGCTGGCAGTGACGCCGCTCCCGGCCAGTGCCGTGGTGCCGACTAATGCGGCAGAAACTACGGCAGCGCCCCGGCGGAGCCAAGCTTTCAGCCCAGCCCTTTCGGTGCTGCCGGTGTCTGCGGCCTTCGCAGACGGTGTGGTTCGGAACATCCAAACGCTCCTTCGCGTGATTCGCGTCGCTGGGGCGACATTGTGGGTGCTTACTTCTGCTTGCTTCTGCTTGCCCGGTCGAGTGCGACCCCCTGCTTAGAAATGCAATGCGCACGTCGCTGCCCGGGTTTTGGCAAAAAGATGTCCTTTGAGTATCCGTTTCGTTGGCGTGTTATGTGGCTC